>WNGE01000370.1_pt1 | contig 57904 bp, 37 predicted proteins | sample 5400651 | NCBI WGS metagenome assembly WNGE01 (sample SAMN13153370, study PRJNA577476) | soil metagenome | isolation source: 60 cm soil or saprolite under grassland replicate 2 | place: USA:California | collected 2016-06-15 | reverse complement strand
CGAAGGTCAATGCCAGAGTTCCACGCAGTCCTTGAATGAACTCCAGAATCGTGGCTGCTTTGGTTTCCAGCACGCATTCCATGAGCAGCTTGCCCTCAGCATTCTTCACAGCAACGGAAATAGTGGCGGCATGAACGTCGATGCCGATATACTTCTCTTGATTCATAGAGGCGCTCCTTTTTGGTAAGTGTGTTCTGACGACTCACAACTTACCGCAAAAGTGGGCGCCTTTTTATATTGCGTGCTATCGCTGATTACATGAACAATGAGTGCAGTCCTCATTTACCGCCCTGGGAACACTATTACATTACTACTAGGAGCATTGGCGCTGCGAATGCGTTGCAAGTCCCGCTCGTCCGCCTTGCGGCCTTCGAGAATCACTTCTGCGGCCACGAACAGCAGTGCACGGGGGTCTACCGTGGGACGTTCTCCACGCACAACCCGCTCAAGTTCAGCCAGGAAGTTAGATTCTGTGGCCGGCATGCCAGAATCGTAGAGCTGAAGGTCGAAGACATCAAGATAACGGGAGAGTATTACCGTCGGAGTGGGTTCCTAGAACAGACTCGTGATTTTCCTTGGCGATCGAAGTTCACGGTTGTCATTCATCGTCGCAGCCAAAATCCGGCGATCGGCGATGGACTGCTCAAGTCTGAGCAGGGCTAGCTCTTTGGCTTGGGCGAACACTTCTTCGTCTTGCCTGTTTAACGTTCCGACTTTCTTGCGCAATGAAAAGTGGGGGAGTTTCATGTAGTGCGTTCCGGTGTGAATGATGCCACACATGTGCGGCGAAAGAATTGTGGAAAACCATTGCCTGGAAACGAAAGTAACCCGAGTAACGGATTGGGAAGTTAACTCCTCGCCCGGGCCTGGATTCGTCCCTCATGCGCCGTTTTCTCATGCGTCGTTGGCCAATGAAGAGAGGGGCCGTTTTCATTGCACACGAGATCCTTGGGTTCAGATCGCCAACATACCGAAGGTCAGGCTCTTACGAAGCCGACCTTCAAAAAGTGATACGCAGTCGCAAACGCGTCGTGCGGCGACTATCGATGCCCTCCTGCGAGAAGGTTCGGTTTGCTTTCCCGAAATCCGAGTTTGCATCGTGGTATTCGTATGTCAGTGTCGTCGGGGAAGTTGGGACAACCGCCAAATTTCCGACATTGGCGAACAGGTCGAAACTCCCGCCAAAATCAGCATCCGGCATGCGGATTGGATGATTGAAGATATTGTCGAAGTCGGCGCCAAAGCTGGCCACTACTCTCTCGCCGATTTTGAAATTCTTGTGCACTCCAAGGTTTACTCCCCAGCCTCCCGGACCCCGGAGAAGGTTTCGTTTGGCGACAGTAGGGTTGTCAAATACATCGGCGCCGAGTGGCGGCGGTCCGAACGCACTTGGATCGAACATCTGATCTCCGACCTGGTGGTCGGGATTGCCAGTAACAACGGGCCTGTAGTCACCGCCGAAATCACCAACCGCATCAATAGAACCGGTTGCGATATTTCCCGGGCCTACGAAGCGTACGCTGTTGAAACAGTTGTCGCAGACCCAGAAAGGAGTGAACCCAGTACCGCTCTTGGCGAACATTTGAAAGCTGGTCTGCCAGCCTCCAATTGCTGCGTCAGTCCAATGCGAAAACGAGCTTCCAAACTTCCTGCCTCGTCCGATTGGCAGGTCATAGAGACCGTACAGTATGAAGCGATGCTTAGATACCCAAGAATCCTCGCCGTAATCGCTGTCAGGACTGAATATATTGTAAGGAACTCCGCCAAGACTGGAATTCCCCTGATCGATGCCGGTAGATTTCTGGTCCAGGTACGTATATGAGGCGTTAAACGTCACTCCGCCGCCACGCCGCTCGACTTGAGTCTGAAAGGCGTTGGATTGACTGTGACCGAAGTTTCCATAACTCACCAGAAAATCTCCCTGCAAAGGGTACGGGGTCTGATTGAGCTCCGCCTGCGTAGGCCCGCAATTACCGGAATCTGGATCACAAGGAGTTATTCCGTCTCCGATTCCGGTGTTTGGATCAGCTAGTGTGAGGCCCCAACCGACATCACTTGGCCTGAGTTCGTTCAGGTCCGTGCCTCCAATCAGGCCATGTGAAGTAATTCCGATGTAAGAAAAACGAACTGAAGTCTTCAGCCCAAGCTCGCGTTCAAACGTGCCATTGTACTGTTGCACCAGCGGCTGGTGAAGCCCGATAGGGACAGCATTGACCGAAGGCGCGCCAGTCAAAGCGCTGGTAACTCCGCCGGTGAGAGGAGCCGGCCAAGGTTGGATGAAGGTTGAGGTTGTGGGGTCAGATGCTTTGGTCAGCGCTTGGTTGAAAGCATTGGTGGCGAGAGGGTCGCGGATCCCTTGAGCAGCCGCTGTCGGGTAGTAAAGCCCATAACCACCGCGCACTACCGACTTGTCACCGATTCGCATCGCAGCACCGACACGCGGTGCAAAATTGTTCTTGTCAGTTCGTACCAGACCGCGACCGATACCAAGCCCGGACTGAGAGGCTGTGGCAACCGGCGCCGTTTGGGCAAATCGTGGATCCAGATATTGTAAGGTTTTGTCTGAAGCAGCAATGAAGCGTCCGACCCCGTCGGCGACTGGATCGAAGTTGAGCATGATGTCATTTTTGTCCACGAACGGAGTAACGACCTCGTAGCGCAGTCCGAGATTCACAGTGAGTCGCGAGGAAAACTTCCAATCGTCCTGGAAGAAATAACCCTGCTCCCAATTGTGTACGTCCATATTGGGGCGGGCTGAAGTAATGTAAGTGACCCTCGTCGGCGCCAGACCGAGGATGAAATCAGCAAAGCGATCGGTTGCGGGTCCGAAGCAAGTCGAGGCTTGGCAGCTGTCGGGTGTATCGTAGGCCATGCCGCCACGCGGGTCTCCACGGCCGGTAACGAAGCCATCCAGTCCTACGTTGCGCACGAAATCTCCGCCCATTTTCAAATTGTGATTGCCGATGACCCAGGTCAGGGTGTCCCCAAAAGTCGTTAGGTATTGGCTTAGTTCTCGATCGGTGTTGCGATCGTTGTGCCGGCCAAAGGTGAAGCGGCTGCCGAAATCGATAAACGGGTGTCCGTGAGTACTGAGCTGAGACTGGCCGACGACGGCGGCGTAGGCATCGATTGCATTGGAATCGAAACCAATGCTGGTCAGAAAACTCTGGAGAGTGGTATTGCTGTGGCGAAAGTTATGTTCGCGGTTGAATCCTGCACGAGCTTCGTTGATCAGGTTATTGCGGATGGTTCGAACATACGAGACCGATATCGTGTTGTCGCGAACGTCGTTTTGAGTGACACCCAAGCCAGTGTAAGGCGCGTTTACTGGCGTGGTGCCTCCTACGTCGGACTGCACATTGTAAACCCCGTAGATGTGATCTCTGTCTGTGAGGTCATGATCTAAGCGAAGAGTTCCCGAATCCCGTGTTGTCCCGCCTGGAACCAAAGTCTGGAACAGATCCGTTAGTCCTCCGGTGCCGGTATCGATATCCACGGCAGTGCTTATTTTGGGGAAGTAGGTATCAATTAGCTGTTGCGTGTTCGGATTGAGTAGCCGGGAAGGGATAGTGACGAATTGTTGGCCCTGACCAAGGTAAGTATCTTGTGCAACTTCAGTTGGCGTGAGTGTGACGCTTGCCGGCACATCGGGCAGCGCCGCGGGATCTAAAGCTGAGTAGTCGCCCAGCCACAAAGAGGGATGAGGCAACCTGCTGCTGGTGAAGCTTACTGGTAGTCGCACGTAGTCGCGTTCGTACGCCATAAAGAACCAGGTACGTTTCAGGCCGGGAATCGGCCCGCCGAGTGCTCCCGCGATGTCGTTGTAATTGAAATAAGGCGTCGGGAACTTGCTAGCAAACTGCGTAGGCAAGAAATCGGCTTTTGCTTGTTTGTCTTGAATTTGCCAGGCAGCCAATGCTGAGTTCTTGTTGTCGTAAAAAAGGGAGCCGTGGAATGCGTTCTCGCCGCGCTTTGTCGTAATTCGAATATTGGCAATCCCTGCATACTCTGCGCTGAAGTCATTAGAGAGGACATTGAGTTCACCGATGGCCTCTAGCGAGGGCTGACTAGTGGTGGGCGAGCCAAATATCGTGTTGGTGGAGCGCTGGCCATCGATAGTAAAGTTCGCGCCGTAACTCTGGAACCCGAGGAACTTAAATTCGTCGCCATTCACTCCCTGAGTAATGTTCGGGTTAAGGAAAAGGAACTGGTAAACGTTCCTGCTGTCGCGTGGCAGGTCAACTATCTCTCGGTGCGAGATCGTGTCTGCAATGGTCTGGTCTGAGCTGTCGATTGTCGGTGCCTCGGACGTCACGACGACCTGTTCGGTCGCAGTTGAAACTTTAAGAACAGCATTGGCGCTAACCACCTCGCTGCCATTGAGAATTAGGCCGGTAATCTCCGCCGTAGCCATGCCTGAGTTGGCGATTGTGACTTTGTACGTTCCTGACCGAAGACCGAACATCTGGTACTCGCCACGCGAGTTGGTTTTCGTCTCCCGGGCCGCACCGGTTGCTATGTCAAGCGCGGTTACACTCGCACTCGCCACCACCGCTCCGCTGGAATCCGTAACGGTGCCTCGAATTGTGCCGAGATCAGTACCTTGGCCGAACACCAAGACATTGCTGAATGCAGTCAGGGCCAAGATGGCAATAACGACAAAGAGGGAACGCGATTTCATATAGGCAACTCCGTTGCGGAGAATTGGGGCAATTCGGACTTGTACCATAAAAAAGAAACGATTCGCAAGCAAATAAACAAGAAAAAGAAAGCCAATAGGAAACTAATCAAAACCCGCATAGACCTTATCGCAACTTGCGAATTGACCCATAGGCACTCTCCGAATAGACTCTTTTTCACTCATGGCGCACTCCAATAATCCTCGACTTCTCGCCGAAGGACGCCGTCGGAAGATATTGGAAGCGGTTGAGCAGACGGGCCAAGTCACGATTCATGATGTGGTTAGGCGGTTTTCAGTTTCCGCCGTGACGGCACGGAGTGATCTCGATGCCTTGTCGGCTAACGGGGTGATTCTCCGCTCCCATGGCGGAGCCGTACGGTACGAGCCAACCCAGGATTATCCCCTGAAATTGAAGGCCACGCTTCACCGGTCAGAGAAATCACGGATCGGCCAAGCTGCGGCGCAACTGGTACGTCCGAACGAAACGATAATTCTGGATTCCGGTACAACGACTGCGGAAATCGCTAAGAGTCTGAAGCGAGCCAAGCTAAAGTTCACCGTGATTACAAGCGCGCTGAATATCGCCAATGAACTGGCAGATGCGCCCGAAATCTCGCTGATCATGCTGGGTGGCCTGTTGCGTAGGGTTTCTTATTCTTTCGTTGGGCCCCAGGCGGAAGCGATGTTGCGCGATCTTCACGCGGATCGACTTTTTCTGGCGGTCGACGGCTTTGATCTGGAAAGCGGCCCTTTCACCCCTGATGTGCTCGAGGCGCAGCTTAATGGCTCGATGATGAAGATCGCACGGGACGTGACCGTGGTGGCAGATTCCACCAAGTTGGGCCGGCGAAGTCTTTTCCGAATAGGCTCGATAGAAAACGTTCATCGTTTGATCACCGATGCCCGCGCGCCGGAGGAGTTTACCAATGCCCTTCGCAAGAAAGGCATCGACGTGATCACGGTCTAACCTTTGCGGAAATCTGACGAGTGATCAGGGCCCGAACCGGGTATGCGTATTGAATGGCCCGCTTTCTACTTGATCGGCCAATTCGAAGCAAGCTTCGACAGAAGGAAATATCTCTTCGATAGACGGTTTGGGGCGTCGCTGATGACTTATTGCGTCGACCAACTCAACAACTTCCCCATAGAAACCGAAAACGGTATCTTCTGGCGTGTTCTCGCCTGCAATCTCTTCAACAACCAGACGGTTCTGCTGATAGCAGCGCAACATTCGCTGTGGCCCAAAAGGGCTGGTTACAATTGCGCGAAACCCATCGCCTATGAGCTCGTACGTTTCCTCCACTATGCCCGAGGTGGGCAAAACGTCAATCCGGCCTGCAAATCCGATCTCGAATTGAATGTCGATGGCATACCATCGCGGTATAACCGCAGTGAACGATCGAATTTCTATGTTCGCGAAATTGCCCGCAATGAAGCGGACCGTATCGAGCGCATGAATTGCGGTGAAGCGAAGAAAATCCGGCTCCGTGCGCTGATGCCGAAGCATGGTAGCTCGAACATAGCGCAAAGCTCCCGCACTTTTTTGCCATTCGATAGCACGGTTGAGTAATGGCATGAAACGACGGTTCACCGACACCATGTTGGGTGTGTTCGTAGATCGCGAGACCTCTAAAAGTCCCTTGACCTCTGCGATGGAAGCTCCCAATGGTTTTTCCACTACACAGGGCACCTTAGCCTGAAGCAACTTGATACCGATTTCCGCGATATGTTCAACGGGAGCGACTGAGATGCAGACGTCCACCTCTTCCGCGGACAACATTTCGGTCAGCTCCGTATACGCGCGTTTGAAGCCGTATGTTTGACGAAACAACTGCGCACGCTCGTGGCGCAGGTCGCATGCCGCTGCCAGTTCGATTGCGCCTGGATGTGCTTGCGCATAACGGGTCAGCGGCACGGCATGACCAATCTCTGAGTGTTCTCCACATCCGACTAGAGCGATTCGAACCGGCATGGCTGCGTAGTGTAGTTGAAGAGCGGCACCGATGCCACCGAGTGCCGCAAAGGGATAGGATTCGTTGACAGAGGTCCTATAATTCTCGTCCTATGACGGGAAAAGTAATCAAACGCAGGCAAGCGCAATGATTCGTGCAAAAGGAATCTCGCGGCGGCTATTAATGTGTTCTGCGCTGCTCACCGTTTTCTGTGGACTTGCGGCCGCTGAAACAGCCCCGAAAATCCTCCGGCCGCGACTGCTGATCGGCAGAGAAGACCCCTTTACTGGACTCGCAATCCTGCGTGCCAGATACGCCGCAGGCCTGCGTCCGTCGGACGATATCGCCGGCTGGGCGCTTACTTACCTGATCATGTCTGATGAATCATTCGCGAAACGCGCCATCGACGAAATGCGACGGACGCATCCGCCAGAACAGGTGGGTTCAAGAACCTACATGGATTACGTTCGTTGGTCGTTGGCCTTCGATTGGCTCTATGACTACAAGGATTTTGATGGTGGGTTAAAAGATCGTGTAGCAAGCGAGCTGCTGGGAGCGGCCGAGCGCATGCTTAAGGATAATTCGCTGGAGGAGCCTTCCCTGGTCAGTTATCACAACTATGTTGCACGTTTCCTGACGCTGGCAACGTTTGCGCTGACTGCGATTGAGGGGCATCCTTCGACCGAAGTTCGGGCTCTGCCCTTGCGCGATCGCGCCCGCCGTTCGCTCGATAACGTGCTCGACATCAGCCAATTTGTGACGCCCGAAGGCGGCTATCACGAATCTATGGATTACCAGCGCATCACCTATTTGCCCATGGCGCTTCTTGCGGAGCTACGTCGCACAACTACCGGAGACGATCCGGCGCGTCGGTTCACTGCCTACTCGCATTACGGAGATACATATCTCTACAAAACTCTGCCGGATGGAACGACTTCCCGCCGCGGCGACCACGAGTGGCCCTATTTCCTCGCGCAAGATAATGATGTTTTGGGCTACATCATCAATCGATTCAAGGATCCTTACGCCGCATGGATGTTGCGAAGAAGCGGCTGGCCTTCAATATCGAACTGGTATATTCCGGTTCTTCAGTTTTTGTGGGACGATCCGCTCGTTGCACCGCGCGATCCCGCTCAAGCAAGCGAAGTCGAACTGTCGCGCCAGCACCTATTCGGCGGAGTCAACGACCTAGTGATGCGTAACGGTTGGGGACCTGATTCAACGTGGATCGAATTTACTTCCGGCCCGTATCTCGCCAAGCACCAGCACCTAGACCAGAACCAGTTCACGATTTTTCACAAGGGATATTTGGCGATAGATAGTGCGGCCGATTACACGGAAACAGAGAGTCCGAACTATTTGAACTACTACCGCCGCAGCATTGCTCACAACACGATGCTGATCTACAAGCCTGGCGAGCAGTTCTTCTGGGCGGAAAATATCTGGCCGGCAGCTAACGATGGCGGCCAGCGCATGGACTCCTCGCGTTACTGGAACACTATTCGTAGTGTCGAGGATTGGGAGCGAACACGCGACCTGTGGGACTTGGCACGGATGGAAACCACTGATTACGTGCCAAATCAATTTCAGTATGCGCGCGGAAATGCAACCCACGCCTACAATTCATCGAAGCTCGATCTCTTCACGCGAGAACTTCTTTACCTTCCACAAGAGAATGCGCTGTTTGTGTTTGATCACGTGCGCAGCAAAGATCCGTCATACAAAAAGGTCTGGCTCTTGCATGGCGTCAACGAGCCCACGGTCGAAGCACCAAATCACGGCGAGGACGTAGGGAATGGAGGCACATCCTACTCCGGTGCGAAAAGTTTTGTCTTCGAAGATGGCGGTGGACGCTTGCTGGTTCACACGTTATTACCCCGTGATCACGAAACCGTTAAGCGGGGAGGGACAGGATGGGAGTTCTGGACGCCAGGCGATGAATTCGGCGGAGCATGGGGCACCGGCAAGAATTGGCCGATTGAAGACGCAAAGGGAGGCCCGCTGCCCACGGACCCATACTTGAACAAAATGTGGAAGACGTTTTGGGGCGCAGATCTTGATCACATATCACCTTCCAACATGCTTCACGTAGTGCCAGGCGCATGGCGGATTGAAATCTCACCGTCCAAGCCGAGCAAAGACGACCTTTTCTTGAATGTGCTTGAGATTGGCGACAAAGGCGCTTCGAGCGGTCTTCGCACCGAACTAGCGGATGGCAGCAATCTTATCGGCGCGCTCACCGCGGGACATACACTTGCGCTGTTTGCCAGCGCTGACGTGCCGGTTATCAGCGGCGAGGCCACGGTCCCCGATGTGGAGAGTGAAACACTGATCGTGACCGGACTGAAGCCCGAATCAAAATACGAACTGGAGCTCACCGGAGGCAAGACAAAGACGTGGGGAGGTGGATTGTTCCAAGGCGTGCATCTCTGGAGTACGACCGCGGATACCGATCACGCGGGCGTGCTGCGCATTCCATTCAAGGGGCACAAGGATGCGCGGCTGCGCTTGCATCTGATTCAGTAGTTGTGCACGTGGGGTGAAATCGGAACTGGAACGGTCCGGCGAGATGTTCAAACTCCCTTTCTCCAACTCGGATCGTCATTCTTTCTTACATCAATCGAGATCGAGCGGTCGGAGTTCAGCGGCTGCTCGCATGCCCAAGCCACTGATCTCAATGATCCCGGCCGAATCTCCAACTCAGCAGAGAGATTGATTGGCCCCGCAAATCCCACCGGCAGAAAAAATGATGCAAGGCGAATGCCGCCGCCGATGGGATGTCCCGGATCGAGTGTGCCGCGAAGTTTGAGCCGTCCGTCGGGAGTGGAGAGCTGCAACCAAAGTATTCCCGGAACTCCGGCCACGCCGCGATTGGAAACTGCGACGACAAGTTCCGCAGTGCCACGCCGTTTACGCTGCCAGACCCATGCCGGACGCAACCTGTAGCCGAGATTTGAGCGCAGGCGCTCAAAGCCGCGCGGATTGGTTTCGTTGTATCGCGCAAGGTTTGCAGCTTCCGTCCACAGCGACCAATAGTTGGATCGCAGGTCCAGGGTGTGCAGCATGTAGTTTTCAAGCACATTCACACCGGCTGAATCCTTGGTCAATTTAGCAATGTCATATTGGCGAAAGTACCCATCCTCGAGAATCGCTGCCAGCCAAGGAGGCCGATTTGCGAGTTGGTCGATCTGAATTGGTTCTTCCACGATGATGCTATCGGACCGAAGCCACGCGCCAGCGCTCATGGCCATTGCCAGCGTCTTGCGATTTCCCACGTTGCTGATGTCCGGTTGTGTATTGAAAGCCAGTGGAGTCTTCTTCCAGCTATCGAGCTGAGTCTCGGTCATTTCAATGAATGTGCGTTCAGCAGTTGGATAGTTCGAAAACGGATTGGGAAAATTGCTGGTGTGCCCTTCTCCCCAAAATCCGTACTGCATCACGTCAACCCATTCGATCACTGGGTTGCCATCAAACTCGGCTGCCAGCAGATTGTTGAGTTCGGTAAACGCTTTTCGAAATTCCGGATGATCGTATTGGGGCTCGAGGTATTCGGAATCTCCGTGGCCTGGAATGCGGCCAATCTTTACCAACGGTACGCGTGACCGCAAAAAATCCGGCAACGCAATCTTTTCTGGCTGGAAGACGGGACTCGAGAGCTGCACGCGGAATGCAACCCGCAATCCGCGGCGCTTTGCCGCATCCAGAGTGAGTTTCCAGACGGGATCGAGGTCAAGTCTGCCTGGACGGGATTGCACATTTCGCCAGTCGCATCGAATGTAGAGCACATCCACGAAAGGCAGGGTGGAAATGTTTTCCACGTGCTGTTCGAGCGTCTCACGTCCGGCGCGCGCAGCGAGCGACGGCCCACTTTCTTCCCATGTGTATCCGACCAAGCCGAGTCCAGGATTGCGAAGCGGCTTCTCAGCAGGAGTGGTGAAAAGTACTGTTGCCCATCCCTCGTCCTGATCGATATCGAAGGGGCCCTGCTCCAACCGATCCCGCGCGGGAAAAGGGAAGCCGAACTCTTGATTTCCAAATCCTTGCGCCAACGCGACGGCGGGCGTGAGCGCCGCAAGGGCACCGGCCGCTTTCAGCAATTGCCTTCTTTGCATAGTTTGTGAGCGACTCTCGCCACTTTATCGTTGACAATTTCGCCGCTTTGCCGGAAAGTGGTGAAGCAAAGATATAGAAAGTAAAAGAAAGAATCAAATGGCAAACGTCGGCCGTCAGCTGGTTTTCCTGTTAGTTCTCGCAGGATCAGCTCTCGCGGCTCGGCCTGGGGACTTCAAGGTTTTGGGGCCGGGCGGAGGGGGAGCGATGTTCAACCCGACGATCAGCCCGCACGATCCGAATACAGTTCTGGTGTCGTGCGATATGACGGGCGCCTACATCACACACGATGGTGGGCAGTCCTGGCGGATGTTTAACCTCCGCAGTGTAGTGCACTTTTTCGTTTTCGATCCCCTCGATCCCAAAGTTATATACGCACAGACCAGCGGAGTGTGGCCGGGCACCGCAGGAATCCCCAAAGCTTTATACGCGCAAGCAAGCATCCTGTGGCGCAGCACGGATGCAGGCGAGAGCTGGAAGATCGTATATCCAAAACCGGAAAAAATTAAGGCGATCGTGATGAAGTCTGACCATGCAGATGAGGACTTAGTCGTCGATTCGAATCCTCTCGGCATAATCACTGCACTCGCGATTGATCCCGGAAATTCAAAGACGCTTTACGCTGCAGTCGCCTCCGATCACAGCGCACTCTTCGTCTCTCACGATTGGGGAGAAAGCTGGGACCGGCAAGATGCTTTGCCGGAGACCGCACGCAGAATCTGGGTAGATCCAAAATCGCCCCGGGATGCTCGCATCCTGTTCATCGCAGGACAGCACACTGTGTCGGTGAAAAGCGGCCAGGGACTGCAAAACTTACCTGTACCCGAATCAGTCACATTCACAGATACGTCGGCTGGCTTCAGTTTCGGCCAGCAGCCAATTATCTACGGAGTCTCAGACAAAGGCATTTCGATTTCGAAAGACGGCGGCCGAAACTGGCAACAATCGCGACTGCCCGGAACGGGAGCAAAGGTTCGTGCGATTGCAACCAGTCGCCGGAACGGAAATGTCGCATACGTTTCGTACGGCAATTTGTCTCTCGACGGAAAGACGTGGATTGGAGTCGCGAAGACCGAGAATGCTGGACAGTCGTGGCAGTTCGTCTGGAAAGAGGCGGATGCCGCAGCTCCCAACATCCACGATGCCTGGATCACGCCGCGTTTCGGCGTTGGCTGGGGAGAAAATCCGCTCGAGCTCGGCGTTGCCGATCAGGATCCGAATCTTGTCTATGGCACCGACCTGGGCCGAACGATGAAAAGCAAGGACGGAGGCGCGACGTGGTGGGCAGCCTATTCGCGCAAGTCTTCTTCGGGGGAGTGGGTCAGTACCGGCCTGGATGTTACGAATGCTTACGGTATACACTTTGACCCTTTCGATTCTGACAGGCAGTTCCTCACTTACACAGATATAGGCCTGTTCCGCAGCGAAGATGGCGGCCGGAGCTGGCAGGGCTCGACGACCGGTGTGCCTCAAGAGTGGCTGAACACTACGTACTGGCTTGCATTTGATCCCAAAGTGCGCGGCCGAATGTGGAGCGTAAATAGCTACACTCACGATCTGCCCCGTCCGAAAATGTGGCGACATCAAGATCCGGCAAATTTCAAGGGCGGAGTTTGCATCAGCGAGGATGGCGGTAAAACCTGGCGTAAATCCAATGCGGGAATGGATGAAACTGCTGCAACCCATATTCTGCTCGATCCGAACAGCCCCGTGGATGCACGCGTTCTGTATGTGACCGGCTTCGGGCGCGGCGTTTATAAGAGCACGGATGGCGGCAAAACCTGGTCCCTGAAAAACCAGGGGATCACTCAAAAGCAACCTTTTGCGTGGCGTTTACAACTCGCATCTGACGGCACTCTGTACGTTGTGATCGCAAGGCGGTCGGAAGACGGAAGCATCGGCAACGAGAAAGACGGCGCTCTGTACGTTTCTAAAGATGGCGCGGAGCATTGGCAAGCAGTTCAACTTCCGAAAAATGTGAATGGGCCGAATGCACTGACTGTCGATCCCAAATCCCCTCAGCGGCTTTATCTTTCGACTTGGGCGCGCGCATCGGGTACCCATGGCGATGGAGGAGGCATTTTTCTTTCGGAAGACGCCGGACACAACTGGCGTCAGATTTTTGATCGCGATCGCCATGTTTATGATGTCACCATTGATCCGAATGATCCCAATGTTATTTACGCTTCTGGATTTGAATCTTCGGCGTGGCGATCGATTGATCGCGGTGAACATTGGTCGCGCATTCCTGGATTTAACTTCAAATGGTCGTACCGTGTGATTCCTGACCCTAACGATAGCAACAAGATATACGTGTCAACATTCGGGGGAAGCGTTTGGCATGGGTCGCTCCTGGGGCGAGACGAACCCGTGGATATTGCGACTCCGGAATTGCAGCCGGGGCACGAATGATTTGAACGCTCCGCAGCATCGCTTTCGGAGCATGCTGTTACTTGAAGAAGGATGTAGGGGTAAATGTCCAGCACCACAGTTGCGCACTCCGAATGGCTGCGAGAGGTTTGTGAGCGGCAGCCGGAGGCAGCACGATTATTGAATGCTCCAGAGCAAGAGCAACAAAGGCTTGGCTATTTTCATACGCTGAAAGAAATTCTCCAGCAACCTCCTAGTTGGATTCAGACAGCCGAGCAGGTTACAGCCCTGGCTCCGGATTTGCGATCCTGTGTCGCCGGCATTCGGAATCTTGTTCTCACAGGTTCTGGAAGTTCCGAGTACGCCGGACACTGCGTACGTCTGGCCCTGCAGCAACAGCTTGGAATCAATACGCTTGCGATTGGTGGCGGCGTCCTTCTTACCCACTCGTCAAAAGCGCTGCCTCCGGGACGCCCCAGCCTTTTGGTGTCGATCGCCAGATCGGGTGACAGCCCTGAAAGTGTTGGTGCACTCTCGTTGTTGATGGAGAACGAACCCGAGCTGCGCCATCTGGTACTAACCTGCAACGCCAAGGGAAAGCTGGCGACCAGCTTTCAAAATGATTCGCGGGTCCACGTGGTCGCATTGGCCGATGGAACGAACGATCGCAGTCTGGTCATGACAAGCAGTTTTACCAATCTTGTGATTGCTGCACAATTTCTGGGATTTCTGGATGCTTCCAATCGTTATCTATCGCGTGCTAGAAAACTGGGCGCAATTGCAAGCGAACTTCTCCCGGCTCATTTTGGAACCCTGGCGCGAACCGCGTCTTTGGACTTCAGACGTGTCGTGTTTCTGGGAAGTGGCTCAAGGTTTGGCGCTGCCCGAGAAGCCGCCCTCAAGATGCTGGAAATGACTGCCGGACGCGTGAGTGCAATGTCGGAGACCTACCTGGGCCTGCGGCATGGACCCATGAGCTTTGTGCATTCGGATACTCTCGTCGTCTGCCTCCTGTCGTCTGACCCTACCAGCAGGGCTTACGAAGCGGACCTGGTCCGCGAACTTGATCAGAAGAATCTCGGGATGCTCAAGCTCGTGGTCGGAGACGATATTCCTGCGGACCTGGTTCGAGACCATGACGTTGCAATCGACTGTCCAGGCCTGAGCGAAGTCGGTGACGATGCCGCTCCGGTAATCGACGTCGTGGTGGGTCAACTACTTGGATTTTTCCGTTGTCTGCGGGAAGGATTGCTCCCGGATTCGCCCTCAGAGGGTGGAGTCATTAATCGTGTGGTACAGAGTTTCACGCTGCATTTTCCTGCAGGGCGTACGAGACAATCCGATCTGTCAGGAGATGGTGAATGATTAGCCGGCGTCAATGGTTGCGAGGAATCGGGCTTACTCTGGGAGTTGCCGCCCATCCAGGAACGTCAGCACGAGCGCTAGCAGCTCCGGGTGACGAGGAAGAAAAAAAGCAGAGCCCGGCGGGGCAGCCATTGCCACTCTCCGAATACCAACCCACCAGCATGTTGCATGTACGGGAAACGCGCGTTGAGCGAGCACGTTTTCCGGCAGTGGACGTCCACACGCACATTACAGTTTCCGCGAAATCAGAGAACGGTGTGGGATTGGGTGCGGAACGTACCTATCTCGGAACCAGTGACTATCTGCTTCCAATTATGGATCGCAAAAATGTGCGTGCCATGGTGAATCTCACCGGCGGGTACGATCAAGGCTTGACGGAAGTGGTCGCCAAGTTCGACGAAGCGTTTCCAGGCCGTTTCTACAGCTTCGCTGAGCCTTGCTACTCACGCTTCCTGGAGCCGAACTATCCACAAATCCAAGCCGATGCGATTGAGCGAGCCCACCACGCCGGCGCCAAGGGCCTGAAGATCCTCAAGACTCTTGGACTCTATTTGCGGGAGAGCATCACTTCCGGAAAGCTAGTGAAGATTGATGACCCGCGATTCGATCCTATGTGGGACACCTGCGGGCAGTTGAATATGCCCGTGGCCATTCACGTTTCTGATCCCATCGCCTTCTTCACGCCGACTGACCGGTTCAACGAGCGCTTCGAGGAGCTCAACAATCACCCGGACTGGTCTTTTTATGGGAATGATTTCCCGAGTAATGCCGAGCTACTCGAAGCCCGCAATCGTGTTTTCGCCCGCCATCCGAAAACGCAATTTCTGGTGTTACACGTGGGAAACTTTGCCGAGGACCTCGATAATGTTTCTGAAAACCTCGCCCGCTTCCCAAATATGACGGTGGATACAGCAGCCCGCATCGGTGAACTGGGTCGCCAGCCTCGCCGCTCACGCAAGTTTTTCGATCGTCACCAGGACCGCATTCTCTTCGGGACCGACGCAACTCCGCATGGTGAGGAATTTCCGCAACAGGTCTTCAATGACCAGTTGTACGAAATTTATTTCCGCTTTCTTGAAACCGACGACGAGTATTTCGACTACGCTCCGGCAAAGGTGCCGCCGCAGGGCCGCTGGCGAATCTACGGCATTGAATTGCCCGAAGCAATTCTGAGGAAAGTCTATAACCAGAATGCCGCACGCCTTTTGCAGATCGCGGTATGACCTGTCCTAAATTACTTTTCATCTCTCTACTGTTGGTGCCTTCGCTAGCCTCGGCCCAGGTTCGGGTGTGGCAAGGCACGCTGACGTTGCCGACCTACGAAGAAGGGCCGCCCGATCCGAATCCACCATTCGATCAGTACGCGAACAACCGCTTCAACTATCCGTACACGCTTCGTCACAATTTGACCGATCACCGCACGGACCACGCTTGGCGCGCACTCTTTTTAGAAAATGAATACCTGAAATGCTCTGTTTTGCCGGATATTGGCGGTCACCTCTACAGCTGCACCGACAAGATAAGCGGCCAGCCGATTTTTTACGAGAATCCATCGATCAAGAAGGCCGACGTTGCATATCGGGGAGCGTGGGCAGCTTTTGGAATTGAATTTAATTTTCCGGTTTCACACAATTGGGTTACGGCCTCGCCCGTAGATTTTTCTTTCGGACAAAGGGACGGTGGCAGCGCCTCAATCCAGGTTGGAAATGTTGATCGGGTTTACGGAATGCAATGGACGGTCGAACTCATTCTGCGGCCGCGTTCCACTCTTCTCGAGGAACGAGTCACACTCAACAATCGCAGCGACGTCAGGCACCGGTTCTATTGGTGGAACAACGCCGGAGTACAAGTCTGGGATGATTCTCAAATCCAGTATCCGATGCGCTTTGCGGCGAGTCATGGCTTCCGGGATGTACAGACGTGGCCGATAGATCGGGACGGCACTGATCTCAGCATCATCAAGAATCACACCAAGGGGCCGGTCTCGCTCTTTGTTCACGGCAGCCGCGAACCTTTTATGGGAGTTTGGAACCCGCACACCAATACCGGCAGCGTACATTACGCCGACTTCGCTCAACTACCGGCAAAAAAGATTTGGTCTTGGGGGTCGGATGCCGATGGTCTCGACTGGCGCAAGGCTCTATCGGACAACAACAGTGCGTACGTCGAGATTCAGGCGGGATTGTTTCGCAATCAGGAAACTTATGCCTTCCTCGAGCCCCGTCAAACGATCAGCTTTTCTGAGTTCTGGATGCCGGTGCGAGAGATCGGAGGAATTTCCAGAGCGAATCTTGCCGGCATAGTCAACCTGAGTCGCCGCGAAAACACTCTGGTTACCGGCCTGAATGTGAATCAAGTTTTGCCCGGCGCAAACGTGCGCATCACATCCGGAGATCAGAAAGTATTTGAGGAGAATGTTGACCTCACGCCTGAGCGCACTTGGTCTCACTCGATTCCGAACGCCGATCCGCAACAGAAATACACGTTCGAACTGCGGGATGGTAAGCGAGCAGTTCTCTTGCGACAGGCCGAAGGCGAATATGATTGGACTCCGATCGAGGAAATCCATGTTGGACCACAGGACTCATATCGCATTCCTGAGCCCGCAAATCGTACGGAAGATGACTGGCTCCAGCTTGGAAACCAGCAGGAACTGAATGGCCGGCTGCTGGAGGCCTTGCAGACTTACCAGGACGCAATCGCAAGATTTCCGGAAAGTTTCGAAGTGCGCAAAGCCGCGGGGCGTTTGTGTGTGAGTTTGCTGCGGTACGAAGAAGCCAGGAAATACCTTGCACCCGTTCACGCGCGTGACACGTCCGATGCCGAGATTTCCTACTACCTTAGCATCGCGTATGAGGGGCTTGGACAGAATCGCGACGCCCGCGAATCTTACGAAGCGGCATACCGGATGCCCGCGTTCCGTGCGGCAGCGGCATTGCGGCTTGCTGAATTGTCTGCTCGGGAAGGGAAGCTCGATCAAGCCGAGTCTTATTTAGAGGAAGCCCAGCGCATTTCGCCCGATGATCTTCGCACAGCCGAGGAATTGGTTGCGGTCGGCCGCGCCGCGGGAAAAAAACAGCAGGCGGAAAAATTGGCTGAGCCATGGTTGGCTCGTTTCCCGCAACAATACTTTTTGCTCGAAGAGACTGGCAAATCGGACTTGCATCACCTTGGAAACGATGCCGAGCGCGTGTTGAACGTGGCATCTCAGTACATCCGGCTTGGGCTTTATTCCTCGGCTCTTGCAGTCCTGTCTCGTAGCTATCCAGTTGCGGTTTCGGACGAAAGCGAACCCGGCTCTCTCCCTCCTCAGAAGGATCCGATGGTCGCGTATTTTCGCGGCTACTGCCGTGAAAAACTCGGACAGTCGGGGTCGGATGATTTCACCGCGGCTTCCAGACTTTCTACCGAATACGTTTTTCCCAGCCGTGCAGAAGATATTGAAGTGCTGAAAGCCGCGCTGCGGGCCAATCCACAGGACGAAAACGCGCATTATCTCCTTGGAACGCTCTACTTCTCGCGTGGACTGACAAATGACGCTCTTGATCAGTGGGAGCATGCGCGCAGGGTCAATCCTAAGATCCCCGTTCTTCATGCCAGCTTGGGACGAGCTCTCCTGCATGTGAAAAATGATCCTGAGGGAGCTCTGAATGTTTTCAAGGAAGGGCTGGCCGCTGACTCTGTTAATGTCGAGCTCTACCGTGGAATAGATCAAGCATTGAGCATCTTGCGACGTCCACCGCGGGAGCGAGTTGCGGCTCTAGAGCAGTATCCGGACCGCGCTAACATGCCATCGCACCTCGTATATGAGCTCATCCTGAACTTAGCTGAGTCTGGTGACTACGATCAAGCCCTTTCCCTGTTTCACAATCGCTTCTTTCAGCGCGAGGAAGGTGGCACTAATGTTCGTGACGTGTGGCTGGAGGTGCAGTTGCAGCGGGCAATGTCTCTGGCCCATCACGGCCAGTGCTCAGAGGCCGTCCACGTCGCGGAGCATCTTGCCGACAAAATTACAGATCTAGCGTTTACTCACGACGGTCTTGAGTCGCTCCTCCGCCCGGCAAGAATCAGCTACCTGGTAGGGAACCTCTATCGCACATGCAATCTGCCGGAAAAGGCACAGGCAAGTCTCAAGCATGCCACCGAGCAATCGAATCTGGAAGACGGTGTCTGGTCATGGAAGGCTTCACAGGAACTGCCAGGCTTCCACCAGGATGCAGGAAAACAACAACTGGAACAAATACTGCAACGCGCGAGGAGCACTAGCGAGATCAGTTCGAGGACTGGCTGGTGGCTCTACAACACCGCGCTGCTCGATCGTGCTCTGGGACGCACGGCACAGTCGGAGGCGGAATTCCGCGATGCGCTTCTGTTTCCCGATCAAATGTTGACTTACCACCTTACCCGGCTCGCGATATCGAACAATAATCCGTGAAAACTACGAAGGGCGTGATGTCGCAGCGGTCAGTTTGGTCTCGACTGGCACCCGTCCAGATGCTTTCACGAACCCCAGTGACACGCTGATCAAGAGAGTAAAGCCGGCGAACCAGAGGATGGTAGCTCGCTGGCCCGAAGGCACCGTAAATAAGAGGATGAGACTGAGCAACGCGATGCACGCGATCGCGCGGCTGAGGAACCGGAATACTTCCCCAGTGAAATCCGGCGAGTCTCTCAATTCTGTGTCCACGTCCACGGGAGTGTTCAGATTTCTGAATAGACGTGCCCGGCCCGGATTGTCGCCGTGATCAAACAAGCCGCTAACGAAAAATACCGCGAACGATGCCGGAATAATGATTGCCACCTGCTGAATCAGCGACCAATGAAAAACGAACGCACCCAGAATTCCGAGGAACAGTCCGGTCAGAAAGGACGCCATTCCCGACCACGCCGGTGTACGACGAACAACAAGCCCGAGCAGAGCAGGCGGTCCGTATGCTAACGACATCAATGTGTTGAAAGTCAGCATGATCTGAAATACGCTTTTTCCGCTCGCCGCCATAACCACTGCCATAATGGTCGTGGTTCCTCCAACCAATAGCGTAGTAATCCAGCCTACCAGGAGCAGTTCTCGGTCACCCGCACTCGTTCGGATCAGCCTCTGATAAACGTCCTTCGACAAGATTGCGGATTTGAGATTGAACTGGGCCGAGAGATTGGCCATGGTAGCGCTGAACATCGCCGCCAGCATTACTCCGATCAGCCCATGGGGAAGCAGTGTCAGACTGGCGACTGCGTAGGCCGCTTCGCTGGGGTTCGCGAGCGACGGCCACACGCTGCGCAAGTCTGGATAAAGAACACGCATCGCCATTGGTGGTATGAACCACAAGAATGCGCCGGCGAAAAACAGCACGCAACAAAGCAACGCAACGCGACGCGCCGAGCGTTCGTCATCCACACTGAAGTACCGCTGCGCCATTGCACTGGTGTTGTAGCCAAACGACACCATGATGGTCCATGAAAGCAGATAGATCCATCCGAATTCTCCGGAGACAGATAGCGTCTTCATCCCAGCCGGAAGCGAATGTATTAACCCGCCGACCCCGCCGACCCGTGCAAGCGATGTAATGACGAGTACGAGGCAAAACGGCATCAGGATCGAGGCCTGTAGAAAATCGGTCATAACGACTGCCCACAATCCGCCCACGACGCAATAGAAAACGATCAGTGCGCCGGCGCCGATGATCGTCCAAGTCACGGGAAAGCCACATGCGGAAGAAACGAACAGGCTTAAGCCATAAAGTGTGCTGGCGCTGGTGAATAACTGAAAGGCTATCGTGACCCAGGAAAACGTCTGATGGGTGACGGGATTGAATCGGTCCGAAAGGTACTCCATCACCGTTGTGACACGGCTTCGACGCCATCGTCTTGCAAATACGAAATATCCGAGCAGGAAACTGGCGGCATTTCCAACGTAGAGTCCCGTCGCGGCTATCCCTGCGCGATATGCAACGCCGGCAGCGCCAGTAAACGTCCATGCGCTGAAACCGGACATAAAGCAGCTAAGACCAGCGACCAACCATGGAATCCTGCTCCCTCCTCGAAAATATTCAGCCGCCCCTCGGTTGAAGCGCATTACATAGAGGCCCACGACAACCATCAACAGCCCATACAGGACGATCACCACATAGTCGATTGAATTTGCACTGCTCATGGTCTTCGTCGGCGTCTCCGGCCCGCCCAGGCTTTCTTATACTGTCTTTTTCATTCGATTGGAAGCGAATAATAAATAAACACAACTATTCGTAGGCCAAAGGATGGTAGACTGTGTGCCGCCATGCGGCAGCGGATCATGATCTCTGCTGGGAAGGACTTGTTCGAATCTTTTTTTTCTCGCGACCACCAAGCGCGATTGACTCGCTTGTTCGATTGGGAAATGGATGGCGCGCGCTCCGCAAGTCCGGGGTTCAATCGCAAGCTTGCTGTCGCCAACGCCCTTATAACCACGTGGGACAGCCCTCGATTTGATGACAAGTCGTTAGATATTGCTCCTAAGCTGCGCATGATCGCCCACTGTGGCGGCGAGGTGAAATCGCGTTTCGCCTCTCCATTGTTCGACCAACTGACCATCACGAATGCAGCAGGTCCCATGGCTTTCGCAACGGCGGAACTTGGTGCTGCTCTCGTTCTGTATTGTGCCCGGAATATCGATCACTATCGGGAGGAGCTTCGGAAAAGCTCAAACCGGATCTACAAGCAGGCTCACGCGCACGGCACCACCGAGTATATTGTGGGCCGCGAAGTGGCCATGATCGGGTTCGGCCGGATCGGACGAGCACTTGTGGACTTATTGCGCGGGTTCGACTTGCGCTGGAGCGTTTACGATCCATTTGCTCCGCGGTCGTTAGCCAGGGACTATCCCATAGCGTTCCGTGAACTGAACCCGTTACTCCGGCGTGCCGACCTCCTGGTTCTGACCGCGGCACTGACTGAGCGAACGCGCGGAATGTTGAGTCCCAAGACGCTGGCTCTAATGCCGGATGGCGCGACAATCATAAACATTGCTCGAGGTGGCTTGATTGATCTTTCTGCATTGACTGTTGAAGTTCGCCGCAAGCGCCTGCGCTGCGCCCTGGACGTGAGCGATCCGCTGGAACCGCTGCCCGTGAATCATCCACTGCGAAACTTGGCCGGATCAATTGTCACGCCACATATTGCCGGCAGCGGCCGCCACGTACGCGCCGAAATCGCGGACACGGTGATCAATGATCTGGAAAAGTTTTTTAAAGGTAAGCGCGTGCAGAATCGGGTCTCACGCTCAATGCTAGAGCGGATGACATGAAGATGTGTTTTTCAACTTTGGCATGTCCCGAGTGGACCTTGGATCAAGTTCTAGATATAGCGCATAGCTCGGGTTACGATGCGATCGAACTTCGGTTTCTCGAGGGCGAGGACTCGTTGTGGAAACTGCCGGCATTTCAGGGCTCCGCTCTGCAGACCGCAAAGCGAAAGATTGTGGATCGCGGGCTGTCCGTCGCTTGTGTGGGCACGAGCTGCCGTTTTCACTCAGCCGACGCGACGGAAAGAGCTCGATGGGTAGATGAAGGAGTCCGCATGGCGGAACTTGCGAACGCGCTCGGAGCTCCTGGCATTCGCGTATTCGGAGACAAGATTCAGCCCGAAGCCGATCGGAACTCAACCAGGGGTTGGATCGCTGAGGGAATTGGAGAACTTGCCGCAAGAACAGAGGCAGAAGATATCGAGGTCTGGCTTGAAACCCACGGAGATTTCGCCTCCTCGCATGAAACGATGGCCATCATCAAGAAATCGGCTCGTCAGGCTCTTGGCGTCGTCTGGGACCCAGCCAATGCCTTTACCGATGGCGAGGAAGCGCCGCCCAAAGCCATTGAAGAATTTGGCCGGGCTCTGCGGCACGTACATTTACGCGATCTTAATAACACAGATGGTGAGTGGAAGCCGGTGCTTACGGGGGAGGGGAAGTTTGCACTGCGCGAAATCCTCGCGGAGCTTCGCAGGGTGAAGTACGAACGCTTTGTTTCATTTGAATGGGAGAAGAAATGGCGCCCGGAGCTGGCAGAGCCCGAGATAGCGATCCCGCACTTTGCGAAATGGTTGCGGCAGCACTCGAACGGCGAATGATTGCGATGCAAATTTCGGTTGAGCACATGCGGACGCTTCGCCCGGACGATATGGCGGCTGCCATAGAACTGTCGAGTCTCGCGGGGTGGAACCAGACTGCTGACGACTGGCGCATGCTGCTGGACCTTGCACCCGCAGGCTGTTTTGCCATCGAATCTGACGGTCAGTTGGTCTCGACCACCACAGTTGTGTGCTATGGGAAGCGGCTTGCATGGATCGGAATGGTCCTGACGAGTCCTGAATTTCGAGGGCGTGGGTTCGCGCGCCGCTTGCTTGCGCATGCTTTGGATTATGCAAACTCGTTGGGTATCGAAACCGTAAAGCTGGATGCAACAGATCAAGGAAAGAAGCTTTACGAGAAATTCGGATTTCATCCGGAGCAGTCCATCGAGCGATGGATGCTTCCGGGAGCATCAAACACTGCATCGGCGGGTGCTTCTTCGCGGCCTCCGCGATATTCACCTGCGCTGGATCTCGATGCCGTATCCGCAGACCGCACTGACATGCTGGAACACCTTGCCCGCAGAAGTCAGGTCTACAGCCATTCCAAGGCTTTCTTATTTGCCAGGCCGGGTCGGACTACTGCCTATCTCGGGCCGTGTCTCGCCTGCGACCTGGCGGATGTGCGCGTCCTCGTCACTGAGTGCGTTCATGCTTCGCCTCACGCTAGCTGGTCATGGGATTTGTTGCCGGCGAATCACAATGCTGTGGCAATTGCTTCAGAGTTAGGTTTCAAACGGCAGCGGCACTTAACGCGCATGGCCCTCGGTAGGCCTCTGCGCGGACGAGACGACTTCATTTATGGAATCGCGGGGTTTGAGCTTGGCTGATGAAAACAATCAACACAGTTGAAGAACTCGAGGAGCAGCTTTCATGGCCCGCAGCCGCGGATATCTCCGCGATGAAGGAACTGGAAGGCGACATATTGATCTTGGGTGCAGGAGGCAAGATGGGCCCAACGCTGGCTCTTCTAGCCCGTCACGCGGCGGACGAGGCCCGCATCAAGAAACAAATCATCGCAGTATCTCGATTCGCGGACGACGAATCGCGACGCCAGCTCGACGCGCAAAATATTGAGACAATTTCCTGCGATTTGCTTGAGCCGGGTGCGCTCGGGCGCCTGCCTGATGCTAAAAACATCGTCTTCATGGCCGCTCGCAAATTTGGGACGACCGGCTCAGAACACATGACTTGGGCGATGAACACATTTCTGCCCGGTCAGGTTGCGGAGCGGTATCGCGATTCACGCATCGTGGCTTTTTCAACTGGAAATGTGTACTCGCTCAGCAAAGTGAGCGAAGGTGGTGCAGTCGAATCGGATCCAGTTGATGCACGGGGAGAATATGCACAGTCCGCACTTGGCCGCGAACGTATGTTCGAATATGGTTCTCACACCTGGGGTACCGCGGTCACAATTTTGCGCCTGAACTATGCGGTCGAACTTCGCTACGGTGTGCTGGTTGACATAGCCACGTCGGTCCTGGAGCGCCGTCCGATCGACTTGCGAATGGGGTTCGCGAACGTGATCTGGCAGCGTGACGCAAACTCGTACTGTCTTCGGTCCTTTCAGTACTGCGCCTCGCCACCATTGGTTTTGAACATCACGGGACCGGAGATGCTTTCGGTGCGCGAGATTGCCGAGGAGTTCGGCCGGCGATTCGGCGTCCAGCCAATCTTCACGTTTCAGGAGGGCGACTCGGCGGTTCTCAGTAATTCGGCGAAAGCCCATGAGTTGTTTGGCTGTCCAATAATTAGCGCCGCCGAAATCGTAGCGGCCGTCGCTCACTGGAGTGGCAGCGGAAAACCTCTGCTGAACAAGCCCACCCATTTTGCCACCCGAGATGGGAAGTTCTGATGAACGTTCGCGACAAACTTCTGTCAGGCCTCGTGATTCCCGCTCATCCTCTGGCGTTAACCGCGGAACGCAAGCTGGATGAACGGCGTCAGCGCGCATTATCGCGCTACTACTTGGCTGCAGGTGCAGGCGGCGTCGCGGTGGGGGTCCACACAACACAATTTGCCATTCGCAATCCGAAATCTGCCCTTCTCCGTCCTGTATTGGAGTTAGCTGCCGAGGAAACGCGTGACCGCGACGTTGTGAAGATTGCCGGAGTGTGCGGAAACCAGCATCAAGCCCGGCAAGAAGCTGAGCTCGCGGCCACTCTCGGTTACGACGCGGTGCTACTCAGCCTCGCCGATTTGCCTGACCAGCCAATTCCATGCCTGCTGGAACATGCCCGCTCTATAGCCTCAATCATTCCGATCATTGGGTTCTATCTACAGACCAGCGTGGGCGGATTCCCGCTCCCATACCGTTTCTGGCGCGAGCTGGCGGAAATCGAAGAGTTGGTTGCTATCAAGATTGCGCCATTCAACCGATATCAAACGCTCGACGTAGTACGCGCGGTTGCGGAATCTGGCCGCGCCCGAGAAGTCGCACTCTATACCGGCAATGATGATCACATTCTCCTCGATCTGTTAACCGAATTTGATTTTGGGGGAGATCGGATCCGATTTGCCGGTGGACTACTAGGGCAATGGGCAGTCTGGACAAAGACCGCGGTCTCTCACATCGAGCACGTGCATCGGCGCTCAAGCAGTGTTTCGGCTGAACTGCTGACTTTGGCCCAACAACTGACGGATGCCAATGCTGCCATCTTCGATCCCGCACATGATTTTCGTGGATGCATTGCGGGACTCCACGAGATTTTGCGGCGCCAAGGACTGCTTCAAGGCCGCTGGTGCCTCGATCCGAACGAAGATCTTTCTCCGGGGCAGCTCGAGGAAATTGACCGCGTTTGCAAGGCATATCCACATTTGCAGGATGATGCGTTCGTGCGGGAGCACCTGAATGAATGGCTTTCTTAAGCTTGTGATGTTCTTTTTCGCGGCTTCAGTGTCGCTGTTGGCGGCGCCGCCGACGATCTACAGCAATTGGGCGAATACCGATGTCGCCATTAACACGAACCAATCATCCGACTTTTGGCTCGGCGCGGCTTCCGTACACATGGACGAAGACCGTTCTGGGCACCACGTTCATGGGTATCGAACGGAAGTGCGGGCCCGCTGGACGAAGCAGAATCTTTACTTCTTGTTTATATGTCCATACGAGCAACTCAATCTGAAACCCAATCCCGAAACGACTACCGAGACCAATCAGCTCTGGAATTGGGACGTGGCAGAAGCTTTCATCGGCGCTGATTTCAAGGACATAAACCGCTATCGGGAATTCGAGATTTCACCGCAAGGTGAATGGATCGACCTGGATGTCGATCTGCACAAGCCGCACCACGAGGACGGTTGGACATGGAATTCAGGTTTCGAAGTTTCAGCGCGAATTGATCGCGATGCTCACGTCTGGTACGGCGCGATGCGAATTCCGTATGCCGCAATCGACGCACGTCCGGCAGCCGCCGGCAACATTCTCCGAATAAATCTTTTTCGCAGTCAGGGGCCTACCCCGAATCAACGCGAGATCACGTGGCAGGCGCCCATGGGCAAAACCTTTCACGTGCCGGAGCGATTCGGATTGCTGAAACTTGTAAAGAAAGCGCACTGAGTGCGATCCGGAATTAATCGGGCCTAGCGCGCAACAACTTGAGTCGTCTGGCCACGTTGTTTTGTTCACCTTCGAGGGGACGCCATCTCGTCTGTTCACGCGGTCCCAGCCGCTGGGGCCGCAAACAGATCAACCCCAAACCGCTGCTGCCAGCGCTCGGAAGGAGAGCTATGAAAACCAATCATGCGTTTGCCTTGAGCATTACCATACTGTGGCTAACCTCCGGAATCGCACTTTCTCAAACCGGAACTTGTGCTGGAATGACCGTAGGCCAGCTAACCAGTCTGAACGGGTTCGTGCCTTTTCAATCCAACAGTTTGTGGAACACTGACGTATCCACCGCTCCAGTCGATCCCAACTCGGCAAATTACATCAATTTCATCGGATCAACTGTGACTCTACATCCCGACTTCGGATCGGGCACCTTTCACAACCAAACGCTTGGAATTCCCTATCAAATTGTGGCGGGAGCACAGGCCAAGGTTCCGGTCACACTTGGAGCTTTTTTTGACGAGAGCGATCCTGGCCCTGAACCAATTCCCTCGAACGCTCTGATCGAAGGCTATCCCAAACCTGGCAACGGGGATCGTCACGTACTGGTATTAGAGAAGGACGGCTGCTGGCTCTACGAGCTTTACAATGCGACGCTGAAGAGTGGTAAGTGGAGCGCCGACGCGACATCCATTTGGGACATGACGATTAATGAGCAACGCCCCTACACGTGGACCTCGGCTGACGCCGCGGGATTGCCCGTCTTCGTTGGCCTGGCACGTTACGATGAAGTTGCCGCGGGCGCCATCAACCATGCATTGCGTTTCACGGTTCCTACAAGTCAGCGATCTTTCGTCCTTCCCGCAACCCACTGGGCCTCGAGCACGACCGATCCGAATGCCCCGCCTATGGGGCTTCGAATTCGTTTGAAAGCGAGCTTCAATATTTCCAGCTATCCCGCCGATGATCAAGTAATCCTGACTGCCATGAAAAAATACGGAATGATTCTGGCAGACAACGGAAGCGCAATCTTCATCAGCGGCGCACCTGACAACCGCTGGAACAACACCAACCTCAATCTGCTGAAGCAAATTACCGCGTCTAACTTCGAGGTCGTTCAGCTTGGCACGATCTACACACCGGCAAATGTCCCAACCGGACCCAATCCGACAATCAGCAGCTTCTCGGCCAATCCAACCAGCATCTCAGCAGGACAACCTGTGACCTTGAGCTGGAGCGTCTCGAACAGCACATACAATATTATTGATCCGCAAGCCGGACCAGTGCGGGGAACCAATATCGTGGTCATGCCCTCGGCAACGGCCACCTATACTCTTTCCTCCACGAACCAATTTGGGCGCTCGACTGCAACGGTTACCGTGACGGTGCACTAAGGTTACAGATCAGTTGTTGTTGGTTGGATTATCGCGGGTAGGAACTCTCGGCTGGGTTCCTATTCGCGCTTGAAATATGCCAGTCTGCTCAACAGGAAACATTATTTGCCAAACTTCGATATCACGATTGCCGGCGAACTGAATTTGGACCTGATTCTCTACGGTCTCCCCGACGAGATTCCTCCGGAGCGCGAACTCCTGGCTAGCGACATGAGGATCACGCTCGGGAGTTCGTCGGCTATCGTTGCCCACAATCTTGCAAGTCTGGGCAACAAAGTTGGATTCATCTCACGTATTGGCAATGATCAGTTCGGTCGAACTGCGCTGGATTACCTTCAACGTGCTGGAGTAGATCTATCGAAGGTTATAACGAGCGCGGATTCAGTTAAGACTGGGCTGACAGTAATCTTGCAGCGCAACGAATGGCGAAACATCTTGACGTATCCCGGGACGATCTTCGATTTGAGCATGAACGATATAGATATCGACTATCTCGCCTCGTCACGGCATTTCCATCTTTCTTCCTTTTATTTGCAAAGAAATCTGCGTTCTGACGCACCCGAGTTGCTTAAAACGATGAAAACTGCGGGGCTGACGACCTCTCTCGATTGTAACGACGATCCTGCTGGAACTTGGGAACAAGACATTATTGAAGCTTTGCGCCATGTGGATATATTCCTTCCTAATGCTCGAGAGGCCATGCAAGTCACTCGGAGCACGGATCTCGAAACCGCGGTGGAAATACTTGCAGAGATCGTCCCCTTATTGGTAGTGAAACTTGGAGCGAGGGGAGCCTTGGCACGAAGGGGTTCTGAGCAATATTTCAGCCAGGCGCTAGAAGTTGATGTCGCTGACCCGGTCGGCGCAGGCGACAGCTTCGATGCGGGCTTCATTCATGAATTCATTCGCGGAGCCGATTTGCAGACCTGTCTGTATGCGGGCAATCGCGCGGGAGCATTGTCAGCCACTCGTCCCGGCGGTACAGAAGCGTTTCGCGATCGAGAATATCGCGAGACGTTTTACCGAGAGCACTCGCATGTGCGAAATGTCTAGCCAACACTGAGGCCGTCACAACTCGTTCTTGCCGACTGCAGAAGAGCACAGCCTTTGCATACAATCGCGCAAAATATCTGCTTCCCATGGTGGCCGTCTAGGATTTTTGGGGTGCGGCAGGTCAGTCGGTATTCGGCCGCTCAAATGCAAAAATACCGCTGCAGAATGTTTGTACGCCGGAATCGGATGACGAAACGCAACATTGCCAAGATACTGCAGTGCGTCTGAGAGTTCGTAATAGGCGGCGTCTCCTTGTTCCCATAATCGGTCTCGTTCCGCAAATTTCTCTGGAGCAAAAGTGGCCAAGCCAAGCAAGTAATCGGAACCATACTCAATCATGTTGATTCCCAAATCATTTCCAGTGAAGATGCGGAAATCCGGGCGGCACGAGTCACGAAGCGCGAGACGCTTGAGTTCAAGCAGACGGTCCAGTGAGGAGTGCTTCATACCCTTTATCTCGGGAATCTCCATCAGTCCCTGTACCGTGTCGTCGTCGAAGATTTCCCCATTGGCAGCGAATCTTGGACTCAATTCGAAGGCGAGGACCTGCGGATAGCCCTGGCAAAACTCTTGGTATGACGCAACCTTCTCTTTTGCCGACTTGCCGTGCAATGTTGCGCTTTGGAAAACGATCGGGATTGCATCAAACTCCGTGATCGCATCCAGTTCGCGGCGGTAAAGATCCACTACATTGCCTTCTCGTCCCTCGATATATGCTCCCGCCACAAACGGCACGCCCTCCCCCAGAGCATCGCGCGTCCAGCGCATGACGTTGAGTTTTTCCTCCTCGCTCAGCAGGTTCACGTAACCGGTATCCATGTTGACGGCGTTCATCAGGCCTGCTTTGTGCGTAACTCTCAAGTGCTCCTGAAATGCCTCCACGGCGATCTTGCCGTTCGCTTGGAATGGCAATAGGGCCGCAGCAACGCCCTGTATTTTGCACCTTGGCCGCGTCCGCTTCACAACAGCTGCAATGGTGTTGGCGTCAGCAGGATTGTCGCGATCCATGGGGCTTCTCAGTTCGAAAGATGGGTTATAGTTTCTTCAATTCTGTCAGCCGTGCTGCCGATGGCGACTCTTTGTAATACGAGTCCAATGGATAGCATCCTGAAGGCAATCCTTTTCGCGGCGCGGTAGTGCAGTCGCTGAAAGTCCTGCAGATTCGTTTGCGCTCGAGCCTGCGGCCTTCGGTCGCGTCCCAAAGAATTTCAGGATAGGTCAGCATCATGCGTCCGAGCCCGACTGAATCCACCCACCCCAGCCGCACCGCCGCTTGGGCAACGTTCGGTAAAAAGTCCTGAAGGTAGCTGTACGACGACCCGACAAAAATGAGTTTGGGAAATTTCTGTTTCAAGCAGCGAGTTGCTTCCATCTGCCTTGCTACACCGACCAGAGGGTCCTCAGGCGGAGCGTATCCATCGGAAGGCGGGTACAGCGCAGGCCGTTGAATGTGCGGACAGTAATAAGGACTCCCCCCAGTGATGTTGATCAGCGCCACACCAAGTCCTTCGAGGAGTGAAAGTAACCGGAAAGCCTCGGTGAGGTCGATTTCTACGGGATTCAGCGGATTCATGCCAAATCCATAGCGGTAGGGAAGCAGGCCATCAAGCCGCTCAGGAACCCCTGGTCCGAGCTTGCCATTTGACGATCGCTCGGGATCATGCCGGAAGGGCACCATATCAAATGCCGATAGCCGCACCCCAATTTCGAGCGTCGGTGCGACAGCGCGTATGCCTTGAATGATTTCTCGAAGAAACCGAGTTCGGTTTTCAAAGCCTCCACCATAACGGCCTGCTCGGGTCTGCGCACCGAGCAGTTCGTGGCCCAGATAGCCGTGGCAATGTTTTACATCAACAAAATCGAATCCCAGCTTTTGGGCCGTAACAGCTGCTGCGTGATACTTGCCAACGATAGCTTCGAGCTCTGAATCGGCGAGCACAGGCGAGTCGGCGGAGAGCCCAAGCCTTCGATCCAGGATCGGATGATGATAAGCAATGCGCGGCTCAGCGCGGGTGTGTTCATGTGGCCGGCAAAAACGGCCGGAATGTGTCAGCTGCAGACCAATAAGAAGTCCGCGATCCGACCCGGCAGCCAGGCGATGCTCTTCAATCAGCGCCGTGCGAAGCTGGCCCAGCCCTTTTTCGGTGTGAGGAGAAATTAACAACTGATTGGGATTGGCGCGCCCTTCTGGAATAACAGCAACTGCTTCGCCGCCCCAAATCAGTTTCGCGCCACTACGGCCAAATCGCCGCCACCGGCGGACCGTGCTCTCAGTCGGATTCCCGTCAAGTGTGCCGTCCCAACCTTCCATCGGCTGCACAGCAATCCGGTTTCCAATGTCGAACCGAGCATGATGAATTACCGCCCGTAGTGGTGAGTCCTGGCCGACCAGGATCCCATCGTCGCAAGGGATCGCCAGACTTCGCGATTTCAGATGCTCTTGAAATTGCGATACATTCCTGACGGTTCCCAGCCTTAGGACAGTCTGCTCGCTCATGAAGTCCGCGCGCTTCTTTTCGCGATTGTAACTTGTTTTCGATTGCTTTCTTTTGGTTTCTTTAGCAAACTGCTATGGATCTTTAAACTTCCTGAGAAGGGGATCCGGCGCTGAGAACGCTTCTCATTTTGTGGCTAGTTGCCGTTGGCACCACCTTGGCTAAGGGGGACGACGCGCCTCCCGCTGAAGCCTTTCACGTCCTTCCGCAAGTTTCTCCAGATGGGCCGAACATCACTCCACTCTTGAAATACCAGACAGAAATGGCATGGCGACAGGACGAGCAACGGCGCAAGCGATGGGAGGCAATCCGAACAGAAGCAGACCTATTGGGCGTTCAGCAGGAGCTGAGGAATCGCCTTCTCAAAATGCTCGGCGGGCTTCCCACAGAGAAGACCCCACTTCATTCTCGCATCACCGGCCGCATACAAATGGAGGGCTTTCACATAGAGAAGCTGATCTTTGAAAGCTTGCCCGGGGTGTATGTTTCGGCGCTGGTGTATGTCCCGGACGACAAGATCAAGTTACATCCCGGAATATTGGTACCCGCTGGACACTCTGCGAATGGGAAGGTGCACTATCAGGCGCTCTGTCAGCGCTTGGTGCTGCATGGGTATGTGGTGATCAGCTGGGACCCCATCGGGCAGGGAGAACGCAGCCAGTTTTGGGACGCAAAGAAACACAAGAGCCGCTATAACCTCATCTGCGCAGAGCACGCTGTAATGGGAAATTTGGCTTATCTTGCAGGCACAAACCTTGCGCGCTGGGAAATCTGGGATGGCATCCGAGCGGTTGATTACCTGCTTTCTCGGACTGATGTTGATGCGGAGCGCATCAATATCACTGGCACCAGTGGCGGCGGATTTCAAGCAGCGCACATTGCCGCTCTCGACTCACGGATCAAGGTTGCGGCACCCTCCTGCTATATCACCGCGCTTGCGATGCGCGTTTACAACCGCATCTTCAAAGATCCGGACAGCGATCCGGAACAAGATCTCTACGGGATGATCTCAGACGGAGTCGGTCACCCCGGGCTCCTGCTGATGATGTATCCGCGGCCGGTGTTTGTGGCAGCTGCCACTCTCGATTTTTTCCCGATCGAAGGCACACACAAAACATTTCGCGAGGTAGCGGAACTCTATGCCAAATTCGGGTATGCCAATCGAATTGAAATGCACGAGGGCTACCATGGGCATGAGTACTCGCTTGAAAATCAAGAAAGGGCAATTGAGTTTCTGGATCACTTCAACGGATTGCCATTGCGGCGAGGGTTGCCTTCAGTGAAAGAGCTTGATGATAAGACGTTGCAATGTACCCAAAGTGGACAGGTCATGCTCGATTATGAGAATGCACGGTCACTGATGGACCTGATCCGTGACTATTACTCTGAACACCAAAGTGGTTCCTCGCCTAAGCTCGCGGAGCTCTATTATTCCGATTCTCACCCGGCGATTGACTCGTGGCGAATTTTGCCAGACGACGGCACGTCTCCATCTGCAGACGAGATTCGGTGGGAGCACCTTGGAACGTCGCGGTTCGAAGGCATCGATGTTGAACGATACCTGCTCTACCATTCTCAATATCTGGAGTTGCCGCTTTTATACATTCACAATGCTGCGGACGCACAGCGCAAGTTCTTGCTGTGGTTGGGTGAGAATGGCAAACCCACCGCCGAAGACTGGCCAGAGATTAAGAAACTTGTTGCCGCAGGGTACAGCATCATCGGGGTCGATCCGAGAGGATTGGGAGAGACACGAATGCGCTATAAGGCCGTCTCAGAGGATGATCCAACACTGGCGCGGTTGGATTACGACCACGCCTACGTCAATCCGCTCTCTGGGGTGCTGGCCGGTTACGTGTATAACTCATTGCTCACCGGTCGGCCATACTTTATGCAAATGATCGAGGATGTCGAGATCGCTACTCGTTTTGCGCGAGTCAAAATAAATGGACAAGCCGAGTTCGCGGCTATTGGGACCGGCGAAGCATCTACGTTCGCGAATGCGGTTGCTGAAGTGCTGCCGAAGATCGAATTAATTCCTCAATCTGAAAAAGTCGCCGTGCGCTGGTCTGAGCTTGTCAAAGAAAAGCGTGAATTGTGGCCGATACAATACCTGTTGCCGGGCGGGGCCTACATCCATTAGCGCCATGACTCTATCGGGTGATCCCCGGAATCTCGGTTTCCCAGTTCAAATATGACCTTTAGCGCTCCTTCGAATTCTGCAAGGCACACCATTTCACGCCTCCGCTGGTGGATTGCAGCAGCGCTATTTGCTTCCACCATCATTAATTATCTTGATCGGCAGACGCTGTCATTACTCGCGCCGTTTTTAAAGGTCCAATATCACTGGTCGAACACCGACTACGCAAACATCGTGATCGCATTCAGAGTCGCATATTCGATCGGGCAAACTTTGTTTGGCCGTCTAATGGATCGGATTGGCACGCGCAAAGGTTTGACCCTGACTGTGGCGTGGTATTCGCTGGTGTCGGTGCTGACACCACTGGCGAGCGGTCTCTACAGTTTTGCCGCGTTTCGATTCCTTCTCGGCGCGGGCGAGTCGGCGAATTGGCCCGCGGCAACCAAGGCGGTTTCGGAGTGGTTCCCCAAACAGGAACGTGGCTTGGCGACGGCTTTTTTCGATAGCGGATCGTCAGTGGGTGGCGCTATCGCTCCATTCGTCGTGCTGTCAATTTATTTCCGGTGGGGATGGCGACCCGCTGTCGCCATTCCCGGACTGCTCGGCTTCTTATGGATAATTCTTTGGCGCAAGATATACCGACCGCCCGAATCTCATCCCTTGATTTCTGATTCTGAGCGACGCCTTATTGCCGAAGACAAGCGCGACATAGCCTCTGACATTAAGCCACGTCCGCGATGGCGTGACCTCCTAGCCCTGCCACAAACGTGGGGCGTGGTCGTTGCGCGAGCGTTTACTGACCCGGTTTGGTTTTTTGTCACCGACTGGTTTCCGATTTATCTCGTAGCAAAGGGCATCGACCTCAGAAGCGGCTTCGTGGCCGTTTGGGTCCCGTTCATCGCCGCCGACCTGGGGAACTTTTTCGGCGGAGGACTTTCAGGATGGCTGATTAAACGTGGCTGGTCGTTAGGTGCAGCCCGAAAGGCGATCACGATATTTGGCGGCGTGGGTGTAACACTGCTTATCCCAACGGTCTTCACAACCAACCTTTTCCTCATCACAACTCTCTTTGCGCTCTCCACGTTCTCCTACGCGGCATTCAGCACGATCGCCAATGTACTTCCCTCGGACCTTTATGAGAGTGGGTCGGTTGCCACCGTTAGCGGAATTAGCGGCACTGCGGCAGGGGTCGGTACCATCATTGCGTTCAAGCTAATCGGACACTACTCAGATCTGCGGCAGGGAACCGCCACGCACGTTTTTGATCCCATTGTAATCATTGCCGGCTTGATTCCATTCGTAGGCATGATTCTCGCCCTCCTGCTAGTCAGGAACAGCAAGGCTACAAAAGCGGGACTAGTCCGCGAAATCTAATTTATTCAGGCGCTCAGAGCGGCCAGCGTTTGAGGGCTTAACAACGCTGCGGAATTGTTATCGAGATACACAAACGTATTCGAGTGAGTTCGGAGGATTGAGGCAGGCGCAAGGGGGCTGACCTCACCCTCAAAACATTTCTGGACTGCCTGCGACTTTCGAGCATCCGGAACGATGCAAATGATCTCCCTCGACTTGAGTATCTGCCGAATCGTCATTGAAATCGCGCCGCTGGGCACTTCGTCCAAGCCTCGGAACCAACCCTCGCCCAGTTGCTGTTTGCGGCACGCTTGGTCGAGTTCTACCACGATGTACGAGTCTCCCGTCTCAAAGTCTGCAGGAGGGTCATTAAACGCGAGATGTCCGTTTTCGCCGATGCCCACAAAGGCCACGTCTATTGGCGCACTGCGAATTTGAGCGGTCACTTCGGCGATGACTTTCCGCGGGTCACCTTCTCCGCTTATGAGATGGTGACGCTCGATCCCAACTCTGTTGATAAGCCTGTCCAACAGATACTTTCGAAAACTCGCCGGATGCGTGATCGGAATGCCGAGATACTCATCCAGGTGGAACAACTCCACGCACTTCCAATCAATTTCGGAATTAGCCGTGAGCTCATCGAGAAATTCGAACTGGGACGCGCCGGTGGCCGCAATGATTCGCGCCGTGCCACTTTGACGAATGGCATTGCGAATTGCCGCCGCCGCTTGCGTAGCTGCGGCGCGAGCGAGTAGATCTTTGTCAGCCAGAACTCTGATGTTCACGTATCTACCGTAACAAATATCACGATTTTTTGGATAGGCGTGAGTTCATTGCGGATGCCAGAAAAGGGGGCGCAGTCACTACCGAGGCTCGCATAGCTGAAGCGCCCAAGTCGTAAGGCGTTGCGAGCATTAGAAAATCGATTAGAGACGCGAACGCACAGCAGCCCAACTTGGGCGCCTCAGCCTCATCAATGCAACTAGAACAGGAACTTCAAAGCAAACTGCATAATTCGCGGATCGTGCGCAGTCGTGGCCGTCAGGAAAGTTGACGAACCAAAGGAAGTGTCAACCCCAGAAACTGAGTGTGATTGAAAGTGTTGAAGGTCTCCCACCGAAATTCGACTGCCTTCGATTCGGTAATTGCGAAATGTTTGTAAAGGCCCATGTCGAAATTGGTGCGATAGGGCAGGTTGAGGAAGTTTCGCGGCGCATTCCCAGAGTAAGGCCCTGAGCCGGAGGCAGTTGTAGTGATTGAGGGAAGGATTAAACACAACCCAGTCCCAGCGCTGCAGGCAACGCCGTTCTGCGCGATCTGCGAGCACGATTCACGGGCTCGGCGGGTCCATGAGCTCCGGGTCAGTGACACCGTTTTCAAATTCCTGCTGGCTCCGATTGAGCGCAGCACTTGAGATCTCCGTCACTTTTCGCATTTCTGCTTTCGCTTCCCGGGTCCGTCCGAGTCGCTTTAGAATTTGTCCCCGCAGGTAGTGGACGTTCCTATTTTCGGGCACTAGCGTAATTACCCTGTCAATTTCTGCGAGGGCTCGAGCAAGATCGCCTTCCTCGGTGAGCAAGCGTGCAAGCTGATATCGTGCGCGCGCCAGTGTGGGCTCCAGCCGAAGTGCCTGCAGTAAATATTCCTTGGCCTTCTTTGTGTGTTGCTCTCGAAATTCGATGGCACCGAGTTGGTCATAGTTATAAGCAACATCAGGCTCAATCTGAGAGTCGGTAAGAAACTCCATCTTGGCGCGCTCGAACTCCCGCTTCTTTAGGTAAGCCAAACCGAGATTGAAATGTACAAACGGAACCTTCGGGTACCCTTGTGCTGCTAGCTCCAGCTCCTTGATGGCGTCATCGTACTCGTCGCGGTTCAGATGGGCCTTTCCCATCAACAAATGAAACTCGGGGGTATTCTCTCCCACCTCGACCAGGCGCGCGAGCGCCCTTTGCTCAGTCTCCGGCTGGTTTGATTGCCACGCTGAGATGGCCAACACGTATAAAAAATTCAGGTCTCTTGACTCTGTTATTTCGATTGGTTGCAGTGTGTTCAGCGCCCGTTCATAATCGCGTATTAGGAAGTAGCAAAGTCCAAGAAGATAGCGTGCCTGCACCGATTTGGGATCCTCGCGAGCGGCTGAATCAAATGCAGCGATTGCGTCCTGGAACTTGTTCTGCCTATAGTAAGCGAGACCAATATTCAGCCGAATCCCAGTCATTCCCGGAGCAAGTATCTCGGCCTTGCGGAGTGCCTGCAGTGCCGACTGCCATTGGTGCTGTCGCATGTAAACTACGCCCAGATTGCCAAAAGCCGCCGCTGAGTGCCGATCAATCTGGATGACGCGCCGGAAAGCTTCTTCGGCAGCTTCTAATTGTCCATTGGCTAGTGCCGTTTTACCCTGCTGGAATATTGCCTTCGGGTCATTCGCTACGCGTTCGATCTGCGGACGTGGATGATTGTTCGCTTTCTCCGCCTGCGAAAGCGTTCGCAAGTCGCCGAAGATGCACGATATGAAAACGATATTCAGCCAGATTCCTCGCGAAACGCTTAACACGGTTCAGGTCTCTGACTGTAGTGTCGGCCAACGGAGGGTACAAATTCAAGAAGTGGCGACAAAACGAACGCCTGTAGTTGGTTATTATCCGAGAAGTCGCTAAAGAGAGCGGCTTTCTCCTAGTTCCTGCCAATTCTCATCGACGTGCAGAACGAGCGGAGCCGATTCGAGCGCTGCTTAGGAATGGTTTCGGAGCAATACTCAGTGACGGGATTTGAAGATATTGCACACTCTCGAATCCTGACTCCATCACTCACTACAATGCGACAACCGATGCCAGAAATGGGCAGGATGGCAGTCACCTTGGTTGCTGAAGGCATTGCCGCGCTCCAGGACGAGCACAAAATCGTGCCACCCGTCTCAAATTGTCTTTCGAGCTGGTGCCTCGGGACTCTACTTGCCCGTCCAGGTTACCGGACAATAACGTTCGGGTAAATTTTCTGCTTGACAGTGCGATTGGGTTTCTTCCAGTATTAATACGTTTTAATAAAGGGTTTTCAGCGTTCCCCGAATGGCGTTCTCCCGTATCGCACATCTGCATCGCTGAGGAGACCAAAATGAAATCGATGCTATTCCGATTGCTTTTTCTTGCATGCGTACTATGCCCCGCTGCTCTCTTCGCGCAAGACACGGCCACGATCACCGGCACCGTAACTGACCCTACCGGTGCCGCAGTAGCCAATGCGCAGGTGACCATCGTCAGTCCGGAGCATGGAGTCACTCGCTCCGCCGTGGCAAATGGCAGCGGCGATTATTTATTTCCAGCGCTGCCGGTCGGTTCCTATGACATGACAGTCACAGCCCAGGGCTTCAAGAAATACCAAGCAAACGGGATCAAGCTGGATGTTGGCCAGAAGGCGAGAAACGACGTACGCCTGGAAGTGGGAGCAGCTCAGGAGCAGGTGACTGTTGAAGGTATCAATCTCGCGCAGGTCGAGACGCAGTCGTCAGATCTATCTGGTACCGTCACTGGAACTCAGATTAGTCAGCTGCAGCTGAACGGCAGGAATTTTACGCAGCTCGTGACCTTGGTTCCTGGCGTCAGCAACCAAACCGGCCAGGATGAAGGCACAGTGGGTGTTAATGGAAGCGTTGCGTATAGCATTAACGGAGGCCGCACTGAGTACAACAATTGGGAAATTGACGGCGGCGACAACATGGATAACGGGAGCAACTCTACTCTCAATGTCTATCCGAGCGTGGACGCAATTGCAGAGTTCAAGGTTCTGACCTCAAATTATGGCGCTCAATACGGCCGCAATGCGTCCGGCACAATCGAAGTAGAGACAAAATCCGGAACGAACCGTTTTCACGGAACCGCCTCGTACTTTGGCCGGAACGAGATATTTAACGCTTACAACTATTTTGACGATCCAACCTTGCATAAGCCGGCTTATAAGAAACATGATTTTGGCTACACAGTTGGCGGACCAGTATTTCGCGATAAGACGTTTTTCTTCTGGTCGCAGGAGTGGCGGCGCGAGCGAAATCCGAAAACGTTCACGCGTAACGTGCCCTCGGATGCGGAGCGGAGTGGTGATTTCTCCGATCTTTGTCCGGACATATACCATCCTTCGAACGGCTCCAATGATTGTCCGAGCGTCGGTAACACTGTAACGGTAGACCCTGTTGCACAGGCCCTGCTGCCTTTGATTCCCACCGCAAACAGTAGCAATGGTGGCTATCCGGCATACATAGCCTCCGTTTCCGAGCCAACAACCTGGCGCGAAGAGTTAATCAGAGTTGACCACAATATCTCGCCCAAAATGCGTGCGACATTCCGGTTCATTCATGACTCCTGGCAGACCGTGCAGCCCACTACTTTGTGGAGTTGTGGTGATGACCCAAGCGGCGATTGTGCCTTTCCGACGATTCAGACGCATTTCGTGGGGCCGGGCGTTAGCCTGGTGACCCGGTTGACCGCCACGGTATCACCGACGCTGCTGAACGAGTTTGTATTCAGTTACACAACCGATCACATCACTCTGGACAATACTGGACCGTGGCAACGTCCAGCTGGTCTAACAACTGGTTTGTTTCAGAACGGTTTCGGGGGCAAGCTGCCGGGGTTCAATGTTGTTGGTGGCACTCCTTATGGAGACGGGTTTGAGATGGACCCCAGTTATATTCCTTGGGTCAACTCTAACCCGACCTACACTCTTCGTGACAACGTCAACAAGATCATTGGAAAACATAATCTTCAGTTTGGTGCTTACGTTGCCATCGGACAAAAGAACGAACAAGATGGGTTCGAGCCATCGAATAATGGACTGATCGTAACCGATACGAGTTCGGGGGTTACGACCGGGAACGCTTTTGCCGATCTGTTGATGGGGCAAATCGCGTCTTTCCAGCAGGAAAACCAGCAACTCAAGTACTACAACCGCTACAAGATCGCAGAGCCTTTTTTTCAGGATGATTGGCGCGTGTCAAACAAGCTGACGCTGAATCTTGGCCTACGCGTGAGCCTGTTCGGAACGTATTACGAGAAATACAAACGCGCCTTTAGCCTGGATCCGAACCGATATGTACTAGGAAACACCAGCGTGGATCCTTCCACAGGTACAGTCACTGGCGATCCGTTCAACGGTATCATTCAGTGCGGAGCTTCTGGTATCCCACGCGGCTGCCTGAAGGGGCATCTCTTCAATCCAGCTCCACGTATCGGTTTTGCCTACGACCCCAACGGCGATGGGAAAATGGCCATTAGAGGCGGCTACGGCGTTTTCTTCGAACACACCAACGGTAATGAGGGGAACACCGAATCTCTAGAGGGAACTCCGCCGTTGGTCTTAAGCCCAGTGCAAACGAACATCAACGGTTATGTGAACATTGGAAGCAATATTGGCGCACAGCTCCCGTTGGGTGCAAAATCGATTCCCGGCAAAGCTGTCTGGCCTTATGTTCAGCAGTGGCATCTGGATCTCCAGAAGGAACTGCCAAAAAAATTGGTAGCGATGGTTTCTTATGTTGGCAGCAAGGGAACTCACCTTACGTTGCAGAAGGACCTTAACCAGCTCGCGTCGGTTCCTTTATCGCAGAACCCGTATGTGCCAGGCGAGGCGATCGGGGCGAATGACTGCGGCAGCTCTTTTGACGCCTTCGGTGTACCGACTGCCGCTACAACATCGAACAATGTCTCAGTTCCTTATGGCGGCCTGGGCGTTCTAAGTCCAGCGGTCAACTTGGGAGTTGCCGCGTGCGGCACCAACCCCGACCTCTTCCGCTCGTTTTCTGGATACAGCGACATAACTCGACTGGAAGATACGGCAAACTCCAGCTATCACGCTCTCCAGGTTGCAGCGCGTAGAACCGTCGGAGCTCTCAACTTGAGCCTTGCGTACACCTATAGCCATGCGATAGACAATTCGTCAGACCGGTTCGACGACAATTTCACTGACTCCTTTAACCCGAGGAGCGCACGCGGAAATTCAAATTTTGACCAGCGGCACATTCTCACATTTAGTTATGTCTATGATTTACCGTTCTTTTCGAAACCCGGCCTTTCACACAACGTCCTCGGAGGCTGGCAATGGTCAGGTATCGTGGGAGTTCAATCGGGGACCCCGAGGAGTGTTGTGAATGGAACCGACTTCTCGGATTCCGCCGGCGTAGCGAATGGAGTCGGCACGGGTTCGTTCGCTGATATTGTCGGCGACCCAAGGTCGGGATTCCAAAGAGACGTCGGAGACGAGGGTCCGGTACTTTACAATCCGGCAGCATATGCTGAACCTCAAGGGCTCACCTTCGGGAACTCCGGCCGCAATTCAATCACATTGCCACGGCGTACCAATTTTGATATGGCACTGTTCAAGCGCTTCCCAATCAGGGAAAGCACTTCTTTCGAGTTCCGTTGGGAGCTGTATAACATCTTCAACCACACCCAGTTCAGCGACATGGACAATAGTCTTTCGAGTGCGACGTTTCTTGAGGCAACATCTGCTCATGCGGCGCGCATTATGCAATTCGGAGCGAAATTTATATTCTAATATTGCGCTTGAGCCTGACGTGGCGTTGAACTACGACCAACTCGGAACAGTGTATTCATATCTTCAGCAGCAGGACGAAGCGGTTAAGGCGTTTAGGGAAGCGGTCAAGCGAAGATGCGCACCTCGCCAGCCCGCATTTTGGACTCGCGAAAATCCTTCAACACCAACAAAAGTATTCGCAGGCGCTGGCGGAGCTTGATATGCCGAAAGGCTTCTGCCGAGCGACCAGCATATTCACTTTATCCGCGGCCAGGTACTCGTGAGATTAGGCGGGAAGCAAGAAGCGCAAAAAGAATTCAACCTGACAGCCCATATACTAATTGCGCAGCGCCCTCATATCGGTGAAGGTCAGGCAGTGCCCAGTCCGGAAGTGACCTCCGACCCGCAATAGCATGGTCCAATCCGGCAGCAGAAAAGTGTGCTGCCCCAATTTCGTGCTTGATTTACCTGTATTAAATCCATTTAATGTCGCTTGTGATCAAAACTCCGATGACTCTACGTTCGATGTTCCTGCTTTTGTGTGTATCGCTTTCGAACCCGCTTGTCGCCCAGACGACATCGACGACGCAAACTACCGGCTTCGAGAAGAACGCGATGCAACTGCGTGACGGTTGGACGATGCAGTCGTCGCGCAAAGTGGATGGACCTGGCGAACTGGTCTCTACTCCTAAATTCCAGACCACTGGCTGGTACTCAGTCAGTGTCCCCACGACGGTCGTTGGGGCACTGGTCAAGCTGAAGGTGTATCCAGATCCGGAATTTGGGATGAACCTGCGCAAATTTCCGGGAATGAACTATCCCGTTGGCGAGAATTTTTCCAACATACCCATGCGCCAGGACAGTCCTTTCATGGTGCCGTGGTGGTTTCGGAAAGAATTCACCTTGCCGGAAAGCTACAAAGGCAAAACGATGTGGCTCAATTTCGGCGCAATTAATTATCGCGCGAACATTTTTCTGAACGGAAAACAAATTGCCACGTACGACGATGCGGCTGGAGCGTGGCGAACCTACGAGTTCAACATCACCGACCTCGCTTTGATCGGGAAACCAAACGTGCTCGCGGTCGAGGTGTTCTCTCCCACAGAAAAAAGTTTGGCGATCACCTTTGTTGACTGGTATCCGACGCCTCCAGACAGGAACATGGGACTGTTTCGGGAAGTTGAGATCCGCACAAGCGGCCCCGCCGCAGTGCGCTATCCAACCGTCGTTTCGAAAGTGGACGCCGATGGCAGAGCGCACTTGACCGTCGCCGCGTTGCTGAAAAACGGCACAAATCAACCCGTTACGGGAATGCTGAAAGGGCAAATAGAAACGAAGGAGTTTTCGCAACAAGTGGAACTCGCACCACACCAGCAGAAGAATGCGACATTTGATCCGAGCCAGGTGTCGCAGCTGAATCTCGATCAGCCGCGGCTGTGGTGGCCGGCGCAGATGGGAAAGCCCGAACTTTACACATTGAAGTTGAATTTTGAAGTCGAAGGACAGACGTCTGATCGCACGGAAACCAGATTCGGCATCCGCGAAATAACCTCCGAACTCAACGAACATGGCAAGCGCCTCTTTTCCGTAAATGGCAAGAAGATTTTGATTCGCGGCGGCGGTTGGGCGCCCGACATGATGCTGCGCGAAAATTCGCGCCGCCTGCACGACGAGTTCAAGTACGTTCAGGACATGGGACTGAACACGATTCGTCTTGAAGGAAAGCTTGAGGCGAAGGAGTTTTTTGACCTGGCGGATGAGCGCGGCATTTTGATCATGGCCGGTTGGTGCTGCTGCGACCACTGGGAGCACTGGACTGAGTGGACTCCTGAGGACCATAAGATTGCGGAACAATCGCTGCGCGACCAGGTTTACAGGCTGCGCAGCCACCCAAGCCTCCTCGCATGGCTGAATGGCAGCGATAACCCTCCTCCGGCAGGTGTCGAGCAAACTTATCTAAAGGTTGAAAAGGAGCTGCTATGGCCGAATCCGGTTATCTCGTCCGCGACCGGAAAGCCTACAGCTGTGACTGGCGACAGCGGCGTCAAGATGAGTGGACCCTATGAGTACGTTGCACCGGGGTACTGGATGCAGGACGCACTGGGCTCCAATCATCCGCAAGACTGCAACCCTGGCGGGTGCGGTGGTGGCTACGGATTTAACAGTGAGACTAGTCCGGGCCCTGCTGTGCCTCCCGTGGAAAGCATCAAGGCTATGCTGCCGAAAGAGCACTGGTGGCCAATTGACGAGTGGTGGAATTATCACGCGGGCGGCGGCGAGTTCAAGGATATACACGTTTTCACCGATGCCCTGAGTGCCCGCTACGGCGAAGCGAATTCCCTGGAGGATTACAGTCTTAAGTCCCAAGCCCAGGCATACGAGGGAATTCGCGCGATGTTCGAGGCGTATAGCCGAAACAAATATACGTCAGGCGGTGTAATTCAGTGGATGCTAAACAATGGATGGCCGTCGATCATCTGGCACTTGTACGACTACTACTTGCGGCCCGGCGGCGGATACTTCGGGGCGAAGATTGCCATGCAGCCGCTTCATCCCGTTTACGGCTATGATGATCGTTCGATTTACGTGATCAATAGCCGTTATGAAGATGCGAAAGCGCTGCGTGTAACGACGAAAGTGCTCAATATGGACATGACGGAGAAATTTTCGAGTGACAGCACGATCGATGTGCCGGCCGATGGGGTAGTCAAGGTGGTCAGCGTGCCGGACATCCCCGACTTAAGTGCCACGTATTTTGTCTCATTGCGAATCTCAGATGGGGGCGGGAACCTGTTGGGTTCCAATTTCTACTGGTTATCGACCAAAGCAGAGACCCTGGACTGGTCACATTCCAATTGGTACACGACTCCCACCGCCTCCTATGCAGACTTTAAGGCACTCGGCGGATTGCCAAAAATAAAGCTCAATGTGGCAGAGAGTAGTGAGCACCAAGGGGAATACGAAACTACACACGCAATGTTGGAAAATCCAAGTAACAGCCTGGCATTCTTCGTTCGCTTGAAGGTGAACAAGGGGAAGGGTGGAGAGGAAATCTTGCCGGTGGTCTGGCAGGATAACTATATTTCTTTGTTGCCAGGTGAAAAGCGGGAAGTCACTGCGACCTACCGTCTCAGCGATTTGGGAAACGCGAAACCAAGCGTAGAACTTCACGGATGGAATACGCAGTGAGTTAATTAGAGCGATTATCCAAGTGCGAGTTGGAATCTGTGGGTTTGAGTGCTGATTTAATCAGGCCCGATTCAGGAGATCGAGATACAACGACCACGCCAAACTGTTGTGACGATTCGAGAGGTGGCCAAGGAGAGTGGCTTTTCCTCCACCACGGTCTCCATCGTTTTGAACAATGCACCTCTCGCGCGCTACATACCGGAGACGACGAAAAGCCGTATTCAGAGGACTGCCAAAAAACTTGGCTATCGTCCTAATCTGTTCGCTCGCACCCTGCGGAATCAGCGTACCCATACCGTAGGAGTCATGGTCTTCGACATGACCGACCCGTATTGCACGCCGATTCTGAGGGGAATCGAAAGTGCACTTTATCAGGCTTCCTTTTTACCCATTCTCACTGATGTACATAATGAGCGGAGCCGTTTCGAGCGTTACCTTGAAATGCTGCTTGATCGCCGCGTCGAAGCCCTGATCGTGGTTGCGAACTGGCTGTTCGTGGAAATTGATGTCCTGGGCGACCTAGAGAAGAGCAACATTCCAACAGCGATGATCGGTCGTGAGCTCCAGGCGGGCTCGGTCAGTTCAGTCATCGTGGACAATGAGCTAGGCGCCCACTCCGCCATTGAGCATCTTTTCGAACTAGGACACCGTGACATCGCATTTCTTCGCGGTCCCAAGCACATTACTGATACGGCGCCACGATGGAAAGGCATTCGAAACTTTGCCAAAGCGCATAGTCTTCAGATCCAGTCAGATTTAGTTCTCGACTTGCCGGAATCGAGCAACCCGCTTTCCAGTTTTGAGGCGGGCTGCACCTTAACGGAAGAACTGCTCCAAAAGAAGCGCCAGTTCACTGCACTGATGGCCTTTGATGATATGACAGCCTTCGGTGCCATTCGTGCGCTGGCTAATCGCGGCATCAACGTGCCCGGGCAATGTTCAGTGATTGGATTTGATGACATCGCGCATGCCAGCGTGCTTACCCCTGCGTTGACCACCGTGCGCCAGCCAATGGGAGAAATGGGCAAGATGGCGGTCAGCATTGTCGCTGAAGGTATCAACGCGCTCCAGGAGCACCGAAAACTTTCCGCGGTCCATCGCAAGCTACTGCCTCAACTCGTGGTCCGCCGTTCAACCGCGAGCCCAAACTAGGCGTCCGGTCGCGCTGCCGTAACTGGAGGTAAGCCAAGGCACCCTGCTATGGCGCGGCAGGCTGGTTATCTGCCGAAAAGCGTGCCGGTAACGGCCGGTATCCATTGCGAGTCCTAATGCGATATTTGTTCTTTTCTCCGGCCAACTTGACCGTGATTGCACGCCAGCCAGAGTTGGGATTAGTGCGGGGATAGTAGCTCACAGAATAAAGGTGCGCCAGGTCGTCACGGATGGCAGAGAAGGCCTGCTTCTCGTCGCGCCAGTTCTTTGCGAAATAGGCCTTGCCGCCGGTAGCCGCGGTCATACGATCAAATACAGCCGTAGATACGGGTTCGAGCTGCGCCTGCTGCGTGCTGATCATATAAATTACAGTGCCCGTGGATTGCGCGAGTTCGGCAACGTCCTCGGGCGGCACAACGCTGGAGTTGTCAGGCCCGTTCGAAAACACCACAATTACTTTTCTACCGCTGAATTGTGCGGCATCTTTCACCGTCAGCAGTAGACAGTTGTACAAAGCAGCGTCATCGCCGGCCACGGTCGAGCGCACGCCGTGCAGGACTTGCCCGCGATCGGAAGTGAGTGACGTCGCCCGGGAGAGGTCGCGGCTGTACGAATAAAACGCCACTCTGTCTGCGCCTTCGAGCGAGCGGATGAAATCGGCGATAGCATCCTGGGCGAACACAAAGCCGCGGTACATGTAGTTGCTGGTATCGAAGAGAATGAAAACATTGGATCCGCCAATCAGCGAGCCTAGGGCGGATGCGGGTACAGTGCGAGGCAAATCTGGCATTTCAGCCCGCGGCATTTCGTTTGGCTTGCCATTGTCCGGAGTGAGCTCCACTAGTCGGGTAGGCTCGTCACCTTCCCCGAACGTGGCGATCTTTTCGCCAATCCCATCTTCGGTGATTAGGAAGTCCTCGGGCCGGAGCCCAGTCACGTAGTTGCCTTTCTTGTCCGTCACAGCCACGTTTAGCTGGACCATGTTGACGATGACGTGGATGTCGGGCTGGTAATCCTGAGTCGAAACGGTTTTTGACCCGAACCCAAAAATCAGCAGTGAAAAGAAACAAAAAAGAAACAGGCGTTTCCCGAGCATAATGATCCCCGCTAGTTGGTGGTTGAAGGCCGAACTTCCGCGCTTGTTGCCGGAAGAATGGCGATCTTTCCCTTACGAAATTCCTCGCCGGTCTCTCTCATGGCGAGAAGCAAAGCCTGCCAGTCTTCAAAATCTGTGGCGAATATTTTTGCTACCATGCGCCGCGTGAGCTCAGGCACCAAACGATTCAGCGCCACCGGGGGATACCCCATTTCATCGGCGAGACGGGCCCAATAGAGATTGTTAGAATCCCACGACTCAGCCATCAATCGGCTCGAATAACCTGAAAAGGCCGGAAACGGTTTCAGGTTTAGCAACTGACGGGCATAACTCTGCGCCAGAGTCCTATGAGGTACGCCGAAGTCTCGCGACAGCCGATCCCAACTCAACTCGGTGGGATATTGCTTGTAAAGACGATCGAGTTCTTGTCCCGACGGTCCCCAGAAGTGGGTCTCGTCAGGGAAGCGCAGCCGAAACTCTGCGGTTAAATAGAAGGCATCTGCAGGGGTTATATGATCAACTGCGTCGTCCGGCTGACCCGCTATCAATGTAAGTTCCAGGAGCGAAGACCTTTGCGGCAGCATGCGCTCGGAAAGAATTGTGATCACTCTTCCGCGCAGCTCCTGGTCTGAGGCGGAAGACTTGAGCAGTTCCTCTCCAGCCAATTGGTAGAGAGTGACGGCGTGAAGCTCGTTGCTGGTCACGTCCCACCAACGTGGCACGATGGCGTCCGTCAGGAGGCTGGGAACAGCTTCTCTCCAGATAAGGGCTTGGACATTTTCCGGAGAGATGAAGTCCTGCTCGGCGTCTGAGAGCACAAACGCGAGATCGGCGAGAGATCCGACCAGGGGAGCTCCGCCGCCGGCCGGTGTGCCTTGACCGAACAATTGCGGGGCACGCCACAAACCTTCGACGCCAGCCACTGTGTCTCCCGAAAAATCATGGGAGCGCACGAACAAGGGATTTGCCCGCAGCAATTGTGCCCCAGGGGGATCGTAGTATGCGTAATTTAAACCCACGAGTGTGTCTCGCAAGAATGGAGCGAGTTGACCGCGAGCCTCTTCGAGTTGAGCGCGGGTAGCGGGTCCTTTCAGCACTCTCGAGAGATCTGTCTGCATCTGCAGATCTGTATGACGATTGTTGTAAAGGCCAGCCGCCCATTCCGTCCTTTCGGATGAGGTGAAGATTGGCTGAGGCATCTGAAACTCACGTAACTCTCCAGCCAAAGGCAACAATGCCGTTCCAGAAACAGCTTTTTTCGAGACCTGATTCAAGCCGTCAGCCAGGCCGAACAAAGTGTCAAGAGAGACGAGGCGCTGTCCATCCATGACCGAACGAATGCCTCTGGCCATCTCCTCATGGATCTGTTTGCCTTTGGGGTCGGCTTGATGTGGACCGGCGAGCAATTCCATGACCTCGTCCTGGGAGACCGCGGTTTTACCACCGGCAGCGTGAACTATTCCCGCGAGGGAGTTGCGGCCGGCATCGAAAAGTTGCGTGGGTGTGCTGATTTTGCCAAACGAATTGACCGCTGCCCGCCAGGATTCGTTGAGATCCGCTTCAGAAATCTGTTCCTGACGAGCCAAGATTTGCCAAAGCCCGATGACGGCTTGGTACGTTCCCATCGCATTTCCGCGTAATGCGTGGTTCGAAATCTTATCGAGAGTGTTGGCGGTGTTTACGAAAGCAACGATTGATTCGTCGTCTAATTCCGGGAATTCAGAGAAGATCAAATACTGCTCGTTGAATTGATTGAATTCTTTGGCAAGCACGCGAAGAGTGTCGGGCTTCAAACGGCGTCCCGCAGGTCGTTGGCTGTCCAATTCGGAAAACATGAGATACATCTGCAGGGGAGAGCTGTCGGTTTCCATTCGGGAGAGGGCGAACATTGCTTCGATAAGCTGGTCGGGCTGATTCCAGTGGGCTGCGCGTCTTGCCCAGTCACGCACGAGTTTGGATTCGGTTTTTTGATTGAGGATCTCCTTCCAGACATCCAGACCGCCGGGCACTATTGGCCGGCCGTTAGAATCCCATCGCGTGCGCGTGAGCAGAACCAGTAGACCCGGGGCCAAACGGAACGCGGGGCGGGCAGCGTCGCTGGAGAGATCGGAGCCGCGAAATGCCGAATAGAAGGTTTTCAAACGATCCGGCTGCGTAAAACGCTTTTGTTGTTCCTGACTGGTACGAGCCAAAGAATCGAAATACGCCGCTAACCAGCCCCGGTCTTTTGCTAACAATTTTGGCACGAACTCTGCGGGCGAGTCCGGGCTTGCTCCCACCAGGTCCTTCCACGCAGGTTCCGCATTGGAGCCGCCGGGAACCTGCACGTGACCTGCGCGGACACAGATTTGGCTGCCATAGAAATCCAGATTCGAAGCCAGCGGTAGAAGTTTTTTCAGCCCAATGGATTGCTGCAGGGTAGTACGGGTTTCGGCATCCATACGAGAAACGCCCCAATAGAGGCGCGCAAGAAGAGGATGATGTATAAGCGCCTCGACCAAGTCCGGTGACCGGCGACTTCGTGGATTCAGTGCACCCATCCAATCACTCGAGGTAAACAGTACCGGGACCGGCGTCTTCGGATACTTGTAACGAAACTCCGAGCCCCGGCGCAGAGAATCTTCCAGGGCAGGCAGTGGAAATCCGGAGTCGGTGGTAAGAAATGCTCTTTCTGTGTCTTCAGTAATCAGCCATGCGTCGCGTTGTCCGCAGGCCGCTCGCATGCGATAGCCAAGAATTCGCAGCAAAGGCCCGGCTTGATCGCATGTAACATGGATTTCTCCATTTGGCCCCGCTAGGGCGGCCAATTCTTTCGCCTGACTAACATATCTGCCCAACAAAATTAGAAACTCTGTTGGTCTGCCGCGCTCCTGCCAACCTTCGTATCCCTGGACATACACATTGCGGGCAAGCAATGGCAAGACGTCGTTGGAGGAAATCTTCTGACTGACGCCAGCCATGCGTAAGAATGAACGAAGAGGACCGGGAACGATCACCTCGCCAGAGGCCGGGAGCTTCGGAGCCTCAGAGTGCGGTTTTTGATCATCAACGGGGGCTCGCAGGTGGGTTGCTGATTGAGCGTTAACGGCCGAGGTGCAAAACATCAACAAGGCCGTCATGGCGAACGTCGAGAGGCGACGAGGAATTGGCATGGCTGGAGTCCTCTCTCCAATTTGTGTGCCGCGAACTCGTCCTATGGTCGGTGATCAGAGCGCCTAGTCAAAAGCCCGTCAATTGCGGAACTTGCCGGGTTCGCTCCAAAGCGTTGACTATGGTCCTCGACCTCGATCAGCGGCTGGCTACGAATAATACGCCTACTCACGGCAGGAATTAAGAGCGTGATAAAAATTTTGCAAAAAATTCCGGCCTTCCGCATCCCACCAATTGCGGGCAACTAAGATGCTCAAAGGGTCATCACGATTTGCTCATACGCACGATTCGGATTAATTTCACTCTCCGCGCGAACAGCCGACGCCGCCGGATGGGCCAGCAGTTCTCACGTCTTTCGCAACCACTTGCCGAGATTCATCATCTTTACTTTATGCGAGTACCGACCGTTGAAGGGCGAGTTGTGATGGCTGAAACACGTTGGGGATTTGCACGTAAATGTGCAAACGTTTTACGCCATTGAACGCACCCAGCACATCCCAACTCCGCTTGAGATTATTGAACTCAAATTGTGCCCGGCTCTGGCACTGTCGAGCCATAATCACGCCTGTTCTCGTCGCGATCGTCGTTGTACTTCCGGGCTGCACACGAAAAACGGCGCCGCCGGTTGACGCAGCGGTCCTGTTCCGGACGAAGTGTTCGGGTTGCCATCGTGACGACAATGACATGCGGGCGCCGGAGCCGGAGGCTCTACGGGAGATGTCGCGATCGGCGATTCACGGCGCGCTGGAGAGCGGCCGGATGAAATGGGAAGCGAGGACGCTTTCGAAAACCGAGAAAAATGCCATTGCCGAATACTTGGGCAAGTCCGACGTCGCGATCTCTGCGAAGCTGACCGGGGTTTGTCCTCGGGACTTGGATCCGCCAGCGCACCCACCCATCTGGGCCAGCTGGGGGGTGGATCTGCGGAATACTCGATTTCAGACGCTTGCGGCTGGGGGCATTGACCGCGAACGCGTCAAAGCTCTCAAGCTCAAGTGGGCGTTTGGTTTCCCCGGTGCAGCCGCGACGTATGGCCAACCCACTTCCTCTGCGGGGATGGTCTTCGTAGGAAGCGAAGATGGTACCGTGTACGCTCTCGATGCCGCCACCGGATGCAGTTGGTGGACGTTCCGAGCTTCGGCGACAGTGAAGACGGCGATTTCTATTGGCAATGGCGGCCATACTGCATTCTTCGGCGACACGAATGGTTACGTGTACGCGATCTCGGCGTCAGATGGATCGCTGGTATGGCGGGTACACCCGGAGACGCATTCGGCCGCCAGAATTACGGGATCGCCGTTGCTGGTTGGGACAACGTTATACGTGCCTATTTCGTCCGGCGAAGAAGGAGCAGCAGCCGATCCGCATTATCCATGTTGCACATTCCGCGGCGCCGTTGTCGCGCTCGATACCGCGTCGGGCAAACAGATCTGGAAAACATACGCAATTGACGAGACGCCGAAACCCACGCGTCAGGGACCGCAAGGCGTGCAGTACTGGGGACCATCCGGAGCCGCAATCTGGTCCTCGCCAACTGCGGACTTGAAGCGTCGCATTATTTATGTCGCGACCGGGAACAACTACTCCGCGCCCGAGACCAATGCGTCGGACGCTGTGATCGCGATGGACATGAAAACCGGCAAGAAATTGTGGCATCGCCAACTCACGCCCCGAGATTTATGGAACAGTGGCTGTGTAGCAGAACAAAAAGACAACTGTCCTGACGGCCCCGGAGAAGATTTCGATTTCGGCGCACCGCCAATCCTGAAGACACTTGCTGACGGCCAGGACATACTGCTCCTGGCCCAAAAATCAGGCGTGGTGTATGCGGTGGACCCCGACCATCGTGGGAAGGTGCTGTGGCAAAGGCGGATCGGACACGGAGGGCTGCTCGGTGGAATTCAGTGGGGTGGAGCTACAGATAGTCGCAATGCCTATTTCACATTGTCGGATTACAGCGACACAGATCCGCTCGCGGGTGGCGGGCTGTTCGCGATAGACCTTCGCACGGGCAGACGGGTCTGGTATGCGGCCCCGACAAAACCCGAATGCGTGAAGGAGTACGGCTGTAGCGCTGCGCAAATGGCGCCGCCGACAGTGATCGGCAACGTCGTGCTGGCGGGCTCGCTCGATGGACACTTGCGCGCATATGACTCCCGCGACGGCAGCGTGATATGGGATTTCAATACGGACCGCGACTTTATGACTACAAACGGTCTTAAAGCACACGGCGGTTCGCTCAACGGCGCAGGGCCGGCGGTGGTCAGCGGCAGGGTGTACGTGAACAGCGGTTATACCAATGCCATGGGCGGAAATGTGCTGCTCGCGTTTTCTGTGGAAAACTGACTCAGCTGCCCTTGATGCGCGAAGGACCGGAGTAGATCACGAAACGCCGTTCCCGCAGGAACCCAATCAGAGTCATGCCCAACTCGCGCGCAAGTTGCACGGCAAGACCGGATGGTGCAGAGACCGAAGCAAGAACCGGTGCTCCGGCGGCCAGCGCTTTCTGAATAATCTCGAAACCACCGCGCCCACTCACCATCATCGCGCAATCAGAAAGAGGGAGCCTCCTTTGCTGGAGCGCCCAGCCTATAACTTTATCTACGGCATTGTGACGGCCGATGTCTTCATGCAGCACGATTAGCTCGCCATCGCGATCGAATAACGCCGCGGCATGCAGGCCGCCGGTCCTTCCGAAAACCGCCTGGCCTGCGCGAAGTTGTTCCGGAAGAGTGCAGAGGAGCTCGGGATCTATGGTGAAGGCTGGATTTGGACGTCGAATGCCTCGCCGCCGGACCGATTCAATTGAAGTCTTGCCGCAGATACCACAACTGGAGGTCGCAGCAAAATGTCTGTGGAGACCTTCAAGGTTGGCGGCATCGAGTTGAGCCTCAATTACATTCCCTTTCTTGCCTGGCGCTGGAAGCAGGTGGGCGATCTGGCTTCCATCGTCAATCAAACCTTCGGTGAACAGAAACCCCGCCGCCAACTCCCGGTCATGTCCGGGCGTCCGCATAGTGACGGTGAGAGGTTGGCCATTCACGCGAATCTCAAGCGGCTCCTCGACGACTAGATAATCCTGCAGCGAATGGACAGTGCCGTCTTTCCATTCCTCCACACGCGTTAGGTCAATGGATCGGGCCGCGGTCATTGGAGGCGTAACGCTGTCTAGCGATTGAGATGCCATACCACAGGCGTGAGAGTGCCCGATTTCATTTGCGTACAAGTGGACATCGGATTCATCGGCGCCATCATCTCAGGCTAGGAATATATTCCGAGAGAGGCAAGCCGTGCTCAGTGATCTTATCTCTCGCTGGCCACTAATCCAACAAATCAGAACCGGTGCAGACGGCACCGGGCCCGAGTCTTACTCGGAGCGAACCAAAAACCTGAGGCCCAGGCACGATGGCGCGACTGCCACGCCATCGGTCTGTCCTTACTGTGGGGTCGGCTGCGGACAGTTGGTGTATCACAAAGGTGGAAAGCTGATCTCGATCGAGGGCGATCCGAAATCGCCGATCTCGCGCGGGCGGTTATGTCCCAAGGGTGCCGCCACTTATGAGTTGCACACTCATCCCGGTCGTTTAAAGAAAGTGAAATATCGCCGGCCTTATTCCAAAGCATGGGAAGAGATCGAGCTCGAGCGCGCTATGGACATGGTTGCCGACCGCCTGTGGGACACCCGCGATCGCACATTCCAGGAGAAAAAAGATGGCGAGACGCTGATGCAAACGACTGCTATTGGACATCTTGGCGGCGCCACGCTCGACAATGAAGAAAACTATTTGATTCGCAAGCTCTTCACGGTCGGCTTGGGGATGGTGTGCATCAGCAATCAGGCTCGTATATGACACAGCTCTACTGTCCCCGGTCTGGGGACATCATTCGGTAGAGGCGGCGCGACTACCGCACAACAGGACCTGAGTAACGCGGACGCGATCCTCATTATGGGATCGTCAATGGCGGAGAACCATCCCGTGGGCTTTCAGTGGGTAATGGAAGCACGCGAGCGTGGCGCCAAGATCATTCATGTTGACCCGCGGTTCAATCGCACGTCAGCGATGGCGGACATTTGGGTGCCTCTGCGCGCCGGAAGCGACATTATTTTTCTCGGCGGCTTGGTGAATTACGTCCTTGCGAACAACAAGGAGTTTCGCGAGTACGTAGTCCGGTACACCAATGCGCCGGCGATGCTGCGGGATGATTTCAAGGACACAGAAGATTTGGACGGCCTTTTCTCGGGGTGGGACGCGGAGAATAAGAAATATGACCCAGCGACCTGGCTCTATCGCAGCGCACCTCGCAAGGACAGCAAGGAAGCTCCTGGACATTCGGACTTTGGAGGTGGGCACGGGAAAGATCGCGGCGGCGAGGCCCAGGAAGTAACCAATTTTGAGTGGGACATTTCTCTGGAAGATCCGCAATGCGTATTTCAGGTCTTGAAGCGGCACTTTTCTCGCTACACGCCGGAAATGGTTGAACGCTATTGCGGCGTTCCTAAGGATGTCTTCCTCAAAACGGCGGAGACGTTCACCTCGGCTTCCGGCCTGGAGAAGACCGGCGCGATTTGCTATGCGGTGGGATGGACGCAGCATTCGAAGGGCGTGCAGATCATTCGGACGGCGGCGATCCTGCAACTCCTGCTAGGAAACATTGGCCGGCCGGGCGGGGGCATTCTTGCGCTGAGAGGGCACGCATCCATTCAAGGCTCGACCGACATTCCGACCCTGTATGACATTTTGCCAGGGTATTTGCCGATGCCATTCTTTGGAGCCGACTCGTCGTCATTCAAGAATTACATCAAGAAACATCGCGTAAGGATCGGATTATGGTCGAACTTTGACGCCTACATTACCAGTTTGCTCAAAGCGTATTACGGTGATGCGGCCACTGCCAAAAATGAGTATGGCTTCAATTGGCTGCCGCGAGTGACCGGTGATCATTCCCATTTTGGATATTGGCTCGACATGCAGGATGGAAAGATGGAAGGGCTGTTCGTGATGGGACAGAATCCTGCAGTGGGGGCTTCGAATGGAAGACTGGAAAGAACGGCGCTCTCGAAACTGAAATGGGTCGTGGTTCGCGACATGGTGGAAACGGAGACCGCGTCGTTCTGGCTGGATTCGCCGGAAGTGCAACGCGGTGAGTTGAAGCCGGAGGAAATCGCGACGGAGGTATTTCTCTTTCCTGCCGCAGGCACCGCCGAAAAGGAAGGGACGTTCACCAACACGCAAAGGCTGTTGCAGTATCGAAAGATGGCTGTTGAACCTCCTGGCGATGCGCGCAGCGAAACCTGGTTCATTGTCCATATGGGAAACCGAATCAAGAGAAAAGCGGGTCAGGATCCTCGACCGCGAAACGACGGAATCAATGCGATCACATGGAATTACACGCTCGAAGCACCGCGTGCGGAGCCGAAAGTTTCCGAGGTCCTGCAAGAGATCAATGGATATACGGTTGCCGATCGAAAGCAACTGAAGCACATGCAAGACTTGAAGAATGATGGATCAACTGCTTGTGGAGCATGGATTTACTGCGGAGTATTTCCGGAGAAGGATCGAAATCGCGCGAACGAGCGCAACCCGACTGATCTGCTGGGGCACGGTTGGGGATTCGCGTGGCCGAACGACTGCCGCATCATTTATAACCGCGCGTCGGCGCGTCCCGATGGAACGCCGTGGAGCGAGCGCAAGAAATTAGTCTGGTGGGACGCGGAAAAGAAAGAGTGGACTGGACTGGATAACGCGGACTACAAAAAGGACCTGGCACCGACGACTCCCGATGCTCTGGATGCCGGCGTTGGAGTTGTGGCACTAGGTGGAGCACGGCCGTTCACGCTCCATGCCGACGGCGTGGGATGGCTTTATGTCGCAAGTGGACTCAAAGATGGACCGCTGCCTGCGCATTACGAGCCGTTGGAGTCGCCGATTTCGAATCCTTTTTATGCGCAGCAGGTGAATCCGGCGGCACAGAAAAAGGAGCGTCCCGACAATCGTTACGCGATGGAGGCGGGAGATGCGCGATACCCGTATGTTCTAACCACATACCGTCTGACGGAACATCACACGGCGGGCGGAATGACGCGAACGCTGTCACATCTGGCAGAGCTGCAGCCGGAATTATTTACGGAGGTCTCGCCAGAGTTTGCGGATGAAATCGGACTCGAGCACGGCGACTGGGCGACGATCAGCACGCCGCGGGCGACAATTGAAGCACGGGTCTTGGTAACGAGAAGAATGCGCCCCCTGTGGATTGACGGCAGGCGCGTTCACCAGGTTGGTCTGCCTTACCACTGGGGATATAAAGGGAAGGTCAAAGGCGATGTGGTGAATGATCTACTGGCGATCAGCGAAGAACCAAATGTGAGGATCATGGAGAGCAAGGCGCTGATGTGCAGCGTGGTGCCGGGACGGAGAACCCAAAAGCTTTCACCACAGCAGGCACAGAGCACACAGAGGCAAGCAACTTAGAGAGAGAGTGACATGCCAGTTACATCCTTCCTTACCGATTCAACATTGTGTATCGGCTGCAAAGCCTGCGAAGTCGCATGCAAGGAGTGGAACCAAGTCGGCGAAGATGGCCTCGATTGGAGCGGTTACAGCTATGACAACACCGGAGCGCTCGGACATTCCACTTGGAGGCACGTCAAGTTTGTTGAAAATGCACCCGAGCCTGGATTTGGCGGCAATGCGCCTGAGTTGAATTCGTGGGCTTTCTCTTCGGACGTCTGCAAGCACTGTGAAAGTGCGGGGTGCCTGGAGGCATGTCCTACCGGGGCGATTGTGCGCACGGAATTCGGTGGAGTTTTTGTTCAGCCGGATATCTGCAATGGCTGCGGGTATTGCGTCGTGGCCTGTCCCTTCGGAGTGGTGGAAAAGAATCTCGATGATGGGCGGGCATTCAAGTGCACGTTTTGTTATGACCGCCAGAAGGCAGGCTTGGTTCCAGCCTGCGCGAAAGCGTGCCCGACGGAGTCCATCAAATTCGGCGAAATTGAAACCTTACGAACTGAAGCGAGGGCACGCATCGAAGAGCTGCATCAGCGAGGGATGGACGATGCGAACCTGTACGATCCGATGCAGACGAGTGTTGGCGGAACGCATGCGTTTTTCATAGTTCGCGGAGATGCGCGTGCTTACAATCTGCCGCCGAAGCCAGAAGTCCCGACAATTTATCTGAAAAAGGCGTGGATTTCATCTGCGGTCGGAGCTGCGCTGCTGCTCGGTGGAACTTTGGCGGCATTTCTTGCCGATCGTCCGGGGAGGCACAGATGAACGCTTCGCGCGTACAATTGCCCGACTTGGAAAGAGAACAGCGGTTGCTCGAAATCCGGCGTGAGGCGGAACAGCGCGGTGCGGTCACGGCGAAGGGCATTCGTTCAACTGGCGCGCCATTTCCGATGGCGTCTCCTGAGACCGGATATTACGGAATTCCTCTGCTGAAGCGTCCTTCGTGGACTTGGGAGATTCCTTTATATTTTTTTGTTGGTGGCGCGGCCGGGGCGTCGGCAGTAGTGGGAGCAATCGCAAATTACACCGGAGCGGACCGGCGGCTGGTGCGCGATGCACGTTGGATCGCCGCGGCGGGGTCCGTTATTTCTCCGGCGTTACTCATCTCTGACCTCGGTCGCCCGAGTAGGTTTCTCAACATGCTGCGGGTGTTCAAGGCGCAAAGCCCAATGTCGGTTGGAGTATGGACGCTGCTCGGTTTTTCTGGAGGATCGGTTGCGGCTGCTTTCGCGGGATCGCTGCGGGAACGTTACGGAGAATCCCTTCCCATTCGCATTCTGGAAAACGCCGGCGAGGCGGCATCGCTTCTTTTTGGGCTTCCATTTTCGAATTACACCGGCGTCCTGATCGGAGCTACAGCGATTCCGGCGTGGAATGAGAACGCCGGCGAGTTGCCGATGCACTTTGGAATGTCAGGATTGGCGGCCTCAGTAGGACTGCTCGAATTGATGGGGCATCGCAGGAGTCGGGCGCTGCAAATGCTCGGACTCGGGGCGGCGGTGTTCGAATGTTGGGAAGGATGGCACTTAGAAAGCCACAAAATCTCGGCGCTCGAGCCGCTAAAGCATGGTTCGAGCGGCAGACTAACTCGCGTAGGCGGCGTCTTGTCGGGCCCGTTGCCGGTCGCCTTGCGCGTAGCCAGCCTGATGAGCGGAAAGAATTCAACCAAGATGAGGAAGTGGGCGGCCATTTCTGCAGTGGCCGGATCGCTGCTGACTCGAAT
>WNGE01000380.1_pt1 | contig 57932 bp, 54 predicted proteins | sample 5400651 | NCBI WGS metagenome assembly WNGE01 (sample SAMN13153370, study PRJNA577476) | soil metagenome | isolation source: 60 cm soil or saprolite under grassland replicate 2 | place: USA:California | collected 2016-06-15 | reverse complement strand
ACGGCTCGGTCCGGTTCAGCTTCGCGGCGAAACCCGGCGTCTACGGCAACGGCCGCAACATGATCAGCTGGGATGGCCACAACCGCCAGATCGACGGGAATTGGGAGGACCGCGCCGACTGGGACGCGCCGTGCGACTCGGGCCCGGTCCGCGTCGCGCTCACCAAGAGCGGCGGGCGGATCACCGACCTTCGGGTGTACGTCGGCGGCGAGTGGCGCAACAGCACATCGGCCACGGACCTCGGCACCGTCAGTGCGAAAGACGCGGCCAGCTACCTGCTCGCATTCGCGATGCGCGACGAATCGCGCGCCGCCGAGAAGGCGATCTTCCCGGCCGTCCTCGCCGACAGCGTCACGATCTGGCCCGACCTCTTGAAGATCGCGAAGTCCGATCAGGTCTCCCGCAAGGTACGGCGCTCCGCGGTCTTCTGGTTGGGGCAGGCAGTAGGGGACGCCGCGACCAAGGGACTGACAGACCTGGTGGATGATGGGAACGCCGATCGCGACGTCCGGGAATCAGCGGTCTTCGCCCTGTCGCAGCGCCCGCATGAAGAGGGTGTACCCGCACTGATCCGGATCGTGCGGGAGAACAAGGACCCCGAGCTGCGGCGCAAGGCGATCTTCTGGCTCGGGCAATCGGATGACCCCCGCGCCCTGAGTCTGTTCGAGGAGTTGCTCACTCGGCCCTGAGTATCTTGTGGCATGCCATTTTGGACCGCACGGCGTGCCTTTGGCGGGATAGTCATTGCAGTCATCCTGATAGCGCTGGGATGGGCGGCCGTAGTGGTCGCGGTCGCGGTCCAGGCTGCCCATGATCAGGCCACCGGCGCCGACGCCATCGCGGTGCTCGGCGCCGCCCAGTACAACGGCCGGCCCTCCCCCGTCTTTCGCGCTCGCTTGGACCACGCCGCCACCCTGTACCAGCGCGGCCTCGCTCCCACGGTGCTCGTGACCGGCGGCGTCGGCGCCCGCGACACGCTCAACGAAGCCAACGTCGGGCGCAGCTACCTGGTGCGGCTGGGCATTCCCGACGACGCGGTGATTCCCCTCGCCGGCGGTCACGACACGTTTTCGTCGATCGATCAGGTCCGGCGCTGGTTCGATGGGCGCGACAGTCGCCGCGTCCTGCTGGTCAGCGACGGCTTTCACATGTTGCGATTGCAGATCATCGCGAGACGTCTCGGACTCACCCCGTACACCTCGCCCGCCGCCGGGTCACCGATTCACGCCAACGTACGGCGCAACACCGGATATCTCTTCGCCGAAGGGTTCAAGGTGCCCTTCACCTGGTTGTTCCAGCGCTAAACAGGAGCGGTTGATGCAGCTCGACAGCAAGCGAATCCACTCCGGCCGAGTCATCGACCTGGACGTGGATACGGTGCGGTTTCCGGACGGCTCCACAGGACAGCTCGAAATGATTCGCCATCCGGGCGCGGCGGCGGTGGTGCCGTTCGCCTCCGATCCCTTCGGGCCAGATCCGACCGTCCTGTTGATTCAGCAGTACCGCTACGCTACGAACGGGACGCTGATCGAGATCCCCGCGGGACGACTGAATCCGGGGGAGGACCCGAAAGCGTGCGCCGAACGAGAGCTGCTCGAGGAGGTAGGTGTGAAAGCCGGGCGGATCGACCGTCTTACTACTATATGGACGACCCCCGGTTTCACGGACGAACGCATTCACCTTTTTTGGGCGACGGACCTGACGGCCGGCACACACGCGCGGGAGCCGGACGAATTCATCGAGGTGACGCCAAGGCCCCTCTCGGAGGTCCTCAAGCTGATCCGCAGTGGCGCAATCGCAGACGCCAAGACCGCATTGGCGGTGCTGTTTGTGGCGGGTTTCATCCTGGAGCATTAGCCCACCCGCTCTTCGGATCTAGATCCAATGTGGAATTGCGACGTCCCCAAGCTAGGACAATATATTCCCCTTTCGCATTTCACTGCCAGTCGCAATTCATTGTGCGGTATGGAGTTACGCCAGTCGCTTGGGAGGCACGGTTTGTGCCAACTGCGCATAAGGTGAATCACCACAGCGTTTTTCGTGTTCCTGTCCGAAACACAAAGGTGCCCATGCGGACCACGCTAAAGCATCCCACGCCGGCCATCGAATCGCAGCGCGCGCTCGAGCGCGAGGCGCTGCATGAGCTCGACGACGGACAGATCGTGATGCGGCATCTCGCGGGCGAGCCGCAGGCGTTCGGGACTCTCGTCGATCGCTACCAGACACGGTTGCTCAATTTCGTGAACCGGACCATCGGCGATCGTGAGCGGGCAGAGGATCTGGTGCAGGAAGTTTTCATCCGGGTCTTCCGCCACCTGCATCGCTTCGATCAAACGAAGAAGTTCTCGACCTGGATTTACACGATCGCGTCGAACCTCGCGAAGAACGAGCTGCGTAATCGTAGCCGCAATCCGCTGGTGCTATTTCAAACCATCAAGAAGAACTGGGAAGCCGACCATCGGCCGCTGCAGTTCGAGGACACGACGGCACGGCCCGACGATCTCTATCGCAAGCGGTTCTTGAAAGACGCCGTGGATCAGTGCGTGCACCGGCTGCCTGAGCACCATCGTGAGGTGTTCGTGCTTCGGGAGCTCGAAGGGAAGAGCTACCAGGAGATCGCCGAGATCACGGGGTGCAACCTCGGGACCGTGAAAAGCCGCCTGAATCGGGCCCGAAACAGCTTCGCCCAACTCATCGGTCCCATCCTGGTTTAGCTACAAATTGACCGTTCGGGGCACCGGCCGCGGAACACCCCGTGGCCGGGGTGGTACATTTCTCCCATGCTGTGCAATGAATTCCTCGAACGCCACACTGAGTTCCGCGACGGACTGATCACGTCGTCGCGGGAGCTGCGCCGCTTCTCGCGACATTTGGCTCATTGCGGGGTGTGTCGCCGCTATGACGTGACCATCCGTCAAGCCGTACTCGCGCTCCACTCCGCCACGCCCATTTCTCCTTCAGCCGATTTTCGCGAGCGTCTCGACGCGAGACTTGCGGTCGAGCGCCGCCGCGTGCCGCGCCAGCCGGCAGAGGCCGGTGTGTCGGGAACGATACTGGTGATCGCCGCCCTCGCGCTCTTTTTCTTCGAGTTCGCAGGGCGTCCGCGCATCTTGCGCGCGCCGCTCCTCCCGCCGGTCGCGTTCCCCAAACCGGTCGCCGGCGCCGCACTGCCCTTCGTCTCTTTCCAGGACCCTCGCGCCAGTGTCGCCAGCGGCAATCCGTATCCGAACGGCACCGTGCTCTATCAGCCCGCATCAGCGTCGCGGTAAGCAGCTTTCCGACCTTTCTCCGAGCACAGTGGCGCGATAACTTCGCTGAATGGCGGCGCTCACCCTCGACGTGCTCCTTCGCAGCCTCAAGAAGGGCGCTCGCATCTCCGAACCTGTCTATTTGCTGTACGGCGATGAAGATGTCCTCAAGGACGAGGCCATCCGGGCGCTCGTCGATACCGCCGTGGGAGCGAGCAGCGACTTCAATCTGGATGTTCGGTTTGCCCCTGATCTGACGCCGGAATCGTTTCACGCGCTGGTCAATACGCTGCCGATGCTCGCCGACCGGCGCGCCGTCGTGCTGCGAGGCGTAGAGCAGCTCGGCAAGCGGAAGACGAAGCTGCGCGACGAAGTGGTGCGCTATCTGGCGGCCCCGAATCCGACCACAGTCCTTGTGCTGGTCGTCGCAGCGGGCGAAGAACCCGATCCCGATCTTGTGCGGGCCGCGGCCTCCGTTGCAATAGAACCGCTCGCCGCCGAGCGTGTGCCGCGCTGGATACAGCATCGCACGACCACGCTGGGCATTACGCTCGCCCCAGACGCGGCGGAGCTGCTCCTGAAGGCGGTCGGCAACGACCTGACCACGCTCAGCCGCGAGCTCGAGAAGCTCGCAGGCCTGACGGCGGGGACAGGCCGATCCGTGACGGCCGAGGACGTGTCCAGCCTCGTTGGCGTGCACCGCGGCGAAACGGTGTTCGACCTCGTTGAGGCGGCCCTCGAGCGGCGGGTGGCGCGTGCGGCCCAGCTGGTGGAACCGGTGCTGGAACAGGCCGGCATGAGCGGCGTCAGGATTATTTCTCTGCTCGGCACCCATCTGGTGGGGACCGCGCTGGCCCGCTCGGAGCGCGATCGCGGACTGCAACTGGGTCGCCTGCCGGACGCACTGTACCGCCAAATCCAGAGCGTCAGGCCGTACGGCCTGCGGAGTTATAAAGAGGAAGCGGCGCGGTGGACCGCCTGGAGCGATCTCTGGAGTGCACGGGAGCTCGGGCACGCACTGCGCGCGGCGCTCGCGGCGGATAACGCACTGAAGACCGCCACCTTGTCGGACGATCGGGGGATCTTGACGCAATTGGTGCTGGGATTTGCGGCGACAAAGCGAGCAGCCGCATGAAACGGCTGTTCGTGGTGGTGATGCTGTTGGCCGTCCGGCCGTCCGGCCGGCTGGCCGCCCAGACCGACAGTCGTCTCGTCGAAGCGCTCCGGCTCGCGCAATCGGGTCAGGTGGATTCGGCTCGCGGGATCGTGCGGCGGCTGCTCGCCATCCTGCCCCCTGGCGACTCGGCGTATCCACAAGCGCTGCTTGCGGCGGCGAAGATCGCCCCCGACGCGCCGACCGTCGCTCTGTATCTCAACCGCATCGTGGTCGAGTACGGCGCAGGACCCTGGGCCGACGATGCGCTGCTGCTCCTCACGCAGCTGTATTTCGCGCAGCACGATCCGACGCAGACCGTCCAAGCCGCCGAACGCCTGAACCGCGACTATCCGGACTCGCCCCTGCGCGCGCGCGCCAACTTCTCCGCCGGGCGGGCCTACTTCGAGCTCAAGAACGAGACCCGCGGCTGCGAGTTGATCCAGCAGGCGCTCGACGGCTCCGGCGACGACGTCGAATTCAAGAATCAGCTGACCTTTTACGCGTCGCGCTGCAGTCCGCCCTCGAAAACGCCTCCGCCTCCGCCCGATACAGGGGCCAAGACGACGCCGACGCCGCCCACGGGACCGCACGCTTACGCCGTGCAGGTGCTCGCCGTGAAGAGTGCCGCGCAGGTGGACGAGATGCTGACGCGACTCAAGGTGATGGGCTTCGACGCCCGTGTGCTGCGGGACTCCACCGGCTTTTTCAAGGTCCGCGTCGGCCGCTACGCCACGCACGAAGAAGCGCAGCGGGCGCAGCTGCGCCTCAAGCAGAAGGTCGGGGGCCAGCCTTTCGTGGTGGATGAGCCGTGACCGCGGTGACTGAAACGCCATTGATGCAACAGTATCGCGACATCAAGGCCCGCCATCCCCAGACCATTCTGTTTTTCCGCATGGGCGATTTCTACGAGATGTTCGAGGACGACGCGAAGCTCGCGGCGCGCGAGCTTGGCCTGACGCTCACGTCGCGCAATAACGGTGGCGCGGCCGAAGTCCCGCTCGCCGGTGTGCCCGTTAAAGCGGCAACCGAGTACCTGCGCCGTCTCATCGCAAAAGGGCACCGCGTCGCGATCTGTGAGCAAGTCGAGGATCCGAAGCTGGCCAAAGGCCTCGTGCGTCGAGCGGTCATCGAGACCATCACACCGGGTACGGTGCTCAGCGATGACTGGCTCGTTCGGAACCGCAACAACTATATCGTCGCGGTCGATCCGCGCGGCGCGGCGACCGGGCTCGCCACCCTCGACGTCACCACCGGCGAGCTGATTCTCGAGACCGTGCCCGCGAGCGACACCGCAGCGGCAGTCGCACGCTACGAGGCGCGGGAGCTGGTGGTGCCGGCCGAGGTCTCTGTTTCCGCCGACGTGGGAACGGTCACCGTACGCGAGGCATGGGAGTTCGACCCCGAGCTCGCGCGCGAGGACCTGATGCGGACCTACGGCATCGCCTCGCTCGACGGCCTCGGCGTCAGCGCCGAGGACCGGCCCGCGATCGGCGCGGCGGGCGCGCTGCTGCGCTATGCCCGCGAGCTCAAGCCAGGCGGCTTGCCGCACCTTGCGCACCCGACCATCGTGCGTCGCGGTGACGTGCTGCCGCTCGACGAGATGACTCGCCGTAACCTCGAGCTCGTCGAGCCGCTCCGCGCGGGTGCGGAGGGCGCCACGCTGCTCGAAGTCATCGACGGCACCCTGACGCCGATGGGCGGTCGCCTGCTGCGGCGCTGGCTGCTGGCACCGCTCGTCGATCCTGCCGCGATCAACGCCCGGCTCGATGCCGTCCAGGTGCTGGTCGGCGATGGCCGGGGCCGCGCGCGCCTGCGCGAGGCACTGGACGGCGTGCGCGACCTCGAGCGGCTGGCGGGCCGGGCGGCGCTCGGCCGGGCGACGCCACGCGAGCTGGGTGCGCTGCGCGACTCGATCCTGCGGCTCCCCGATGTTGCCGGAGCGCTGGGCGGACTCGAGGCCCGAGAGCGATCCGCGCTTCTCGAAGCGAGCGCGCTCGAGCTGGACCTGCTGACCGATATCGGGGAGGAGCTGGGGCGCGCGCTCGTCGAGCGGCCGCCGGCGCAGCTCGATGACGGCGACGCGATCAAGCCGGGGTACGATGCTGACCTCGACGAGCTGAAAGCAGCCCGTGACGGCGGCAAGCAGTACATCGCGGCGTTGCAGTCCAAAGAGCGCGAGCGCTCTGGGATCACGTCGCTCAAGGTCGGCTTCAACAAGGTCTTCGGCTACTACATCGAAGTGACGCACGCCAATCGCGACCGGATTCCGGCCAACTACGAGCGCCGCCAGACCCTGACGGGTGCCGAGCGCTACGTCACGCCCGACCTCAAGGAGTACGAGGCCAAGGTCCTCGGCGCCGAAGAGCGCATCGCCGCACGCGAGGCCGAGGTGCTGGATCAGCTGCGCCGCCACGTTGGCGCCCTGATCGCTCGCGTGCAGACGACCGCCGGCCTCCTCGGACGTCTCGACGTGTGGGCCGCCTTGGCGGACGTCGCCGAGCGCGAGCGCTACGTGCGTCCGGACGTCACGAGCGAGTTCACGCTCCAGCTCGAAGCGAGCCGGCACCCGGTCGTCGAACGGATGATGCCGCGCGAGGCGTTCATCCCGAACGACGTGACGCTGGACGAGGGCGGGCGTGTCGCGCTGCTCACCGGCCCCAACATGGCAGGCAAATCCACCGTGCTCCGGCAGGTGGGGCTGTGCGTCGTGCTGGCGCAGATCGGTTCGTTCGTGCCCTGCCGGCGCGCGAGGATTGGCGTCGTCGATCGGCTGTTCACGCGCGTCGGGGCGTCCGACAACCTCGTGCGCGGGCAGTCCACCTTCATGGTCGAAATGAGCGAAACGAGCGCCATTCTTCACGCCGCGAGCGCCCGCAGCCTGGTGCTGCTCGACGAGATCGGGCGCGGCACGTCGACCTACGACGGCGTGGCGATCGCCTGGGCGGTCACGGAGTGCCTCCACAACACCATCGGCTGCAAGACGATTTTCGCGACGCACTACCATGAGCTGACGCAGCTCACCGAAGAGCTCGAGCACGTCCGCAACTTCAACGTGGCGGTGCGCGAGGTCGGCGAAGAAATCGTCTTCCTGCATCGCCTCGAGCCGGGCGGCGCGGACCGCTCCTACGGCATTCATGTCGGCCGGCTGGCGGGGCTTCCCGCCCCCGTCGTCACGCGGGCATGGCAGGTCCTCAAGCTGCTCGAAGCCGGGCATCACGTCGCAAAGCAACCGGCTCCGGCACCACTCGACGCAACTCAGCTCGCGTTGTTCGGCCAGGCCCGAACCCCGAGCCCCGATCCCCTGCTTCTCGAGCTCGACGGACTCGACGTCAACTCACTGTCGCCGCTCGATGCGTTGAATCAGTTGGCGGCATGGCAGAAGCGGCGGAAAGAGGGAGGCTCGTGAAAGCGCTCGCGCTGCTCGGGCTGATCGGGGTCGTTGGATGCCGTGGGTCGTCACCGCAGGCCGGCCAGACGAGCCAGGCGGCGGCGCCGCCGGAATCGGAGGCGCCGGTCGCGCTGAACCCGGACGTGCCAATCGCCTATCCGCCGGCGCTGTTCGAGCAGAAGGTCGAAGGCGACGTGACGCTGCGGCTGTTCGTGGATTCGACCGGCAAGCTGATTCCTGAATCCACGCGTGTCGCCGAGCCCAGCGGGTATCCGGCGCTCGATTCGGCTGCGCTGGCGGGTGCCGGCACGCTGCGGTTCGCGCCGGCAAAACGGCGCGGGGTGCCGGTAGCAACGGCGTTCCTCCAGCCGGTCGAGTTCCGCCAAGTGGGGACGACGCGCACCGGCAACGTGACGCTGCCTCCTGCGCCTGCGCCCACACCGACGCCGACTCCACCACCGGCGCCGGCGCAACAACGGCCACGGCCGCCGGTCCCGCCAGTCGTTCGGCCCACGACGGATTCGACACGCAAGGACACGATCAGGGTACGCCCCCCGCTTCCGCTCCCCGCGGACACGACGCACCCGCCTGACACGACGAAGGTGCGCCCGGACACGAGTGCCTCAGCACACTAAGCCGTACGCCAACGTCCTCGAGACGATCGGCTGGACGCCGCTGATCCGGATCAACAAGGTCACGCGCGGGATTCGCACGCCGGTGTATGCGAAAGCGGAGTTCTTCAATCCCGGCGGCTCGGTGAAAGACCGGATCGGGTTGGCGATGATCGAGGCGGCGGAGCGCGCCGGGAAACTGCAGCCTGGTGGCCTGATCGTCGAAGCGACATCAGGGAATACCGGTGTGGGGCTGGCGATCGCGGCGGCGGTGAAGGGCTATCGCTGCATTTTCACGATGCCGGACAAGATGTCGCAGGAGAAGGCGCGGCTGCTGCGCGCCCTCGGCGCCGAAGTCATCATCACGCCCACCGCCGTCCCGCCCGATCATCCCGACAACTACATCATGAAAGGCCGCGCCATCGCGGCGGCGCACGACAACGCGATCTTTGCCGACCAGCACTACAACCCCGTGAACCCCGATGTACACTATCACACCACGGGGCCGGAGATCTGGGAGCAGACGGGCGGCAAGGTGACGCATTTCGTGTGCGCACCCGGCACGGGCGGCACCGTGAGCGGCGCCGGTAAGTATCTGAAGGAGAAAAACCCCAAGATTCGTGTGATCGCCGGCGACCCGGTGGGGTCGATCTACACCGACTTCGCCAGGACGCGCCAACAGGGCGACGGCCAGCCATACAAGGTCGAGGGCATTGGTGGTGATAAGATCCCCACGTCGCTGCATTGGGATGTGATCGACGAATGGGTGCTGGTCAGCGACAAGGACGCCATGCAGATGGCGCGCCGGCTCTCGAAAGAAGAAGGACTCTTCGTCGGCGGGTCGACGGGGGTGAACGTGGTCGCGGCGCTGGATGTGGCGCGCCGCAGCGACGATCCCCAGGCCCTGGTCGTGACTGTCCTCGCCGATACCGGCGAGCGCTACCTCAGCAAGGTCTACAACGAGGAATGGTTGCGCGAGAATCAGCTGATCGACGACGAGCGGCCCACCGTGGGGCGCCTCATTGCTGCCAAGACCAGCGACGCACCGCCGCTGATTCACGTTGCGCCCGAGGCGTCCGTCCGCCAGGCGCTGAACCTGATGTCGACCTACAACGTCTCGCAGCTGCCGGTTCTGGACGGTGACGACGGCGTGGGCGCGATCTCGGAACAGGCGCTGATGGCCCGCGCCATCGGGCAGCCCAAAATCCTGGACAGCCCCGTGCGCGACGTGATGGACTCTCCCTTCCCGGTCGTCGACGGGGAGTCACCGGTCGCGCTGCTCACGACGCTGCTGTCGCGCACCACACCGGCGGCACTGGTGCGACGCAACGGCAAGTTCGTCGGCATCGTCACGCGCTACGATCTGCTCCACCAGCTGGCGGGAATCCGCTGATGCGGGTGACCGTGCTCACCGGGGGCGCGACGGCGGAGCGCGCGGTGGCGTTCGCGAGCGCGTCGCAAATCGTCACGGCGCTGCGAAGCCGGCAGCACGATGTGCGCGTGGTCGATCTCGCCGGTGGGGGGACGCCGCTCGACGAGCAGGCCGAGCGCGAGCTCCTGGGAGGGGCCGTGGGCCTCGCACCACCAACCGTGGATACGCTCGCCGAGCGTGAACGGCAGATGTTGTCGGAAGGGCTGGCCGAGCTCGAGGCTGTGCGGAGCGCGGACGTGCTGTTTCTCGCCGTGCACGGCGGCGCTCTCGAAGGCGGCACGCTGCAGGCGGTGCTTGAGCTCATCGGCGTGCCATACACGGGGAGCGGCCCGCTCGCGAGTGCGTTGGCGATGGACAAAGACCTGTCCAAGCGGCTGTTTCGTGCGGCCGGTGTGCCGGTGCCCGCGTGGTTCATGACGCCTCCCCCCGTGGCACCTGAGGATGTCGCCACCGCCTTGGGATGGCCGGTCATCGTGAAGCCGTCCAAGCAGGGCTCGTCCGTCGGGCTGACGCTTGTGAAGAAGGCTCAGGACTTGGGCGTCGCGCTAAAGCTCGCGTCACGCTATGACGACGAGGTGATGACCGAACAATTCATTCCGGGAATCGAGCTGACCGTGGGCGTACTCGGCGACCTACCCCTGCCGGTGGGGCAAATCGAGTCCAAGCACGAGTTGTTCGACTATGAGACCAAGTACACGCCGGGCATGTCGGACGAGACGTTCCCGGCCAAGATCGACACGCTGCTCGCCCGGCAGCTGCAGGAGTACGCGTTGATGGCGCATCGCGCCTTGAAGCTGAGTGGCTACTCGCGCGTCGACTTCCGGGTGAGCCCCGAAGGAGACATCTTCTGTCTGGAAGCGAACTCCCTGCCGGGAATGACCCGCACCAGTTTGTTCCCTCAGGCCGCGCAGGCGTCGGGCATCCCCTTTCCCGAGCTGTGTGAGCGTATTGCAAGCCTGGCCCGGAACAACCGGGCCGGGCAAGGGGGATAAAAACTAGACGCATCAAAGGACACGTAGGAGATCAGATGGGCCCGCAGCGGCTGTACGGTTTGACCGTCTGGGTACGACGACTGCTTGTCGCCAACCTGCTCGTATTCCTGATCCAGAGCACGTTGTTGACGTCCCCGAGCTTTGCCGACGCCTTCGGGTTTGCCCCGGCGCACGCCTGGGAGCGCCCGTGGACATTCGTCACCTACATGTTCCTGCACGCGGGGATCCTGCACCTCGCGCTCAACCTGCTCGTGCTGTGGGTGTTCGGGTCATCGGTCGAAGAGCGCATGGGCGGCCGGACGTTCGTGCTCTTCTATCTGCTCTGCGGGATCGGCGGCGCCGCGTCGTCGTTCTTGCTGCAGCAACTCCTGCGGATGCCACCGACACCGATGGTCGGCGCCTCGGGCGCAATATTCGGCGTGGCGGTCGCGTTCGCGTGGTACTGGCCCGACCATCCGGTGTCGCTCTTCCCACTGCCCGATCCGGTTCCCGCGAAGTGGCTCGTCACCTTCCTCGTGGGCGTGGATCTCGTGCTGGCGCTGCTCAAGGTGAGCGACGGCATCGCCCACATCGCGCACCTCGGCGGCATCGGCACCGCGCTGCTCTGGCTCAAGGGCCAGGATTGGCGCGCGACGCGCGGGGAGCGGCGGGCACGGCAGCCCGCAGAATCCAGCGTGCTGGTGTCGCAGCCACCGCGCGTGAGCCGCAGCGGCGCCATTCCCCCCTCCACGCGAGCGCCCAAGCCGCGCAGCGGGTCGGACGCGCGCGCGAACGCCGAGATCGACCGCGTGCTCGACAAGATCATTGCGAGCGGCGTCGAGAGTCTCACGCCGGCCGAGCGCAAGTTCCTCACCGAAATCAGCCGCCGCTTGCGTACGCCGCCGAAGCCGTAGTGTCAAGTCGGACCTCTTAGCCCGCGAGATTGATATCCGCTGGGAGCCTTCCCAAATTGGGCGGCAACCAGCGCAATGCTCGTCAATCTCGTTCCTGAGTTCCTCGCGACGCTGGCCGCGCCCAGTCCCTCCGCGGCGTACCACGAGTATCTCGATCGTCATCGTCCCCTGTTGAGCGCCTACTGGCAGAACTACGTCCTCGATCCGGCCTCGCCGCACGCCGAGCCGATCATCGAGACGGCGCTGCATGCCGATCGCTCCGATCTCCGGCGCCTGCTCGAGGACGTGGATGTCGTCGCCAGCGCCGAAGACGCGCTGCGACGCTCCCTCGAATTGCTCGAGGCCGACTGTCCGGTCGATCTTTATCTAATGGTCGGTGTGGGTGCGGCCAACGCGGGCGAGCTGGTCGTGGGCGGGCGCGGCATCGCGTTCGTGTGTCTCGAGCACTTCACGGGGCGGGCCAATGCGCAGACGTACGGCATGGGACTCGCGCCCGAGCTGCTGCCGCTGTGGGTCGCCCACGAGGTCGCGCACGCGCTGCGCTACACCTCACCCACCAGCCGCGCCGCGATGCGGCGGCTCGTCGGCGATCTTGGGGGGGGCGGCTACTACGACGCCTGGGAGATCGGCTCCCGCGCCACGCTGCGCGAGCTGGTCGTCAACGAAGGCGTGGCGATCGCTGCGTCCCAGGCCGTCGCGCCGGGATCCGAGCCCTGGGAGTATTTCGGGTACAACCGGCGGCAGTATCGCCGGCTGCGGGAACTCGACGCCTTCCTGCGCCGTGCTTCCACGAACGACCTCGAGTCGACCGGCCTGGGACTGCGGCTCCGCTACTTGTCGGGGGGAATGAGTCCCGCCGCGCGGCTGCTCGCCGGGAAGGTCCTTCCTGAACGCTCCGGCTACTACCTGGGCCTGCGGCTGGTCGAGAATTACTTCGCCGAGCATGGCGCCGCATCGACGGTACGAGCGGCGACCGAAGAGCTGCGGCAGGCCGATGACCGCGCGTCGGGGATCCAGACCGCATGAGCACGCGCGATAGGAAATCCCCGCCCCGCGCGCGTACGGCGCCGTCGGCCCCCACCCCCACCCCCACCACCCCCGTCCAGGGGGAGCGGCGCCGCAACCGGCCGTTGCGTGAGGTGTTGGACGAGTTGCTGAGCCATACGCGGGACATCGCCCGCCGGGCCAAGACGATGACGCCAGCGGAGGTCGACTATGCGCAGCAACGGCTGGAATGGCTGGCCGACGAGGTCTGGCGGGTGGCGACGGGCGAGGCTACGCCCCCCGAGTAGATTACGGTCGCATGGGGACCCGTGGCGAATTCAAAGTCGCAATCACCAAAGAAGACCTGGTCTTCGCGGCCGCGCATTTCATCACGTTCGCCGGCCATCGCTGCGAGACGCTGCACGGGCACAACTACCGCGCGGCCATTTTCATCGAGGGCGGGCTCGAGCCTGACAGCTGGTTCGTCGTCGATTTTTCCGCCGTGAAGAAGCTCATGCGCGGTCTGACCGCCGAGCTGGACCACAAGGTGCTGTTGCCACGCGACAACCCCAAACTCACGATCGCCCAGGACAACGGCAGCGTGCGCGTGGCATTCGACGGCCAGCCCCGCTACGTCTTCCCGGCGCGTGATTGCGTGATCCTGCCGATCCCCAACACGACCGTCGAGATGCTGTCGCAATACCTCGCCGGCCGCGTCCGTTCCGAGCTGGCGGCGGGGTCAGTCCGCCTCAAGACCATCGAGATCGAAGTAGAGGAAAACTTCGGCCAATCAGCGAGCTACCGTGAAACCCTCGACTAAGCTTTCAGACGCAGAAATCGCCGACCGCCTGAAGCGCCTGCCCGGCTGGCGGCTCGAGAACGGGGCGATCGTGCGCGACTATCCGACCGATGGCTGGCCCACCACGCTGATGCTCGTGAACGCGATCGGGTTTTTCGCGGAGGCCGCGGACCATCATCCCGACCTCGCCGTGAGCTGGGGGAAAGTGCAGGTGAAGCTCTGGACGCATAGCGCCGGCGGCATCACCGCGAGCGACATGGAGCTCGCGGCCCTGATCGAGCAAACGGCACTGTGGCGCCCGAAGGCCGGCGCGAGTGCGCTGCGCGGCACGACGAAGAAGTTCGTGGGATCGTGACGCGGGCCCTCCCACTCGTCCCCTCGACGCGCTCACTTCCCCACGCAGAACGCCGCGAACACGCGGTCGAGCACGTCGTCCGGCGTAACGGCGCCGATCAAATCGTCGAGCGCCAGCACCGCCGTGCGCAGATGGGTGGCCGCCGCGGCCGCATCGACGCCGCTGGTGCGCGCGGCCCAGAAGGCCTCCACCTCGGCGAGTGCCCGATCCAGCGCGACGCGATGCCGTGCTCGGGTCACCACGGGCTCGACGTCGCCGAGCGCGAGCAGGCGGCCGAAGGCGACTTCCGCCAGGCGGCGCTTTAGCTCGGGGAGGCCTGTGCCGCTCACCACGGACACGCCTTCCCCTCCCAGATCTGCCTTGGTCCGCACGACGACGATCGGCGCCGTGATCTCCGCGAGGAACGCAGCCCGCGCCGGCTCGTCCCGCTCCTCGCAGAACAGCACCAGGTCGGCCGCGGCGAGATACTTCTTGCTGACCTCGATCCCCAGCCGCTCGATACGCTCGTCACTCTCACGCAGCCCGGCGGTGTCCACCAGACGGAATGGGAAGCCCTCGATCACCGTGTGGGCCTCGATGGCGTCGCGCGTCGTGCCCGGGATCTCCGTGACGATGGCGCGGTCGGTGCCGAGCAGCGCGTTGAAGAGCGACGACTTGCCCGCGTTGGGCCGGCCCGCAATGACGAGCAATGCGCCTTCGCGCAGCCGCTCGCCCTCCGGTGCGGTCTTCAACAGATCCGCCACACCATCACGCACGACGCACCACGCACGACGCACGGCCGTTTCACTTACCGGTCCCTCATCCTCCTCCGGGAAATCGATGTCGTAGGCGATCAGGGCCTCGAGCTCGAGGATATCGCGGCGCAACGCGGCGAGACGATCGGACAAGCCGCGCTCGAGCTGCTGCAGGGCGCGCCGCCGCTGCGCGGGCGAGCCCGCATCGATGAGATCGGCGGTCGCCTCGGCCTGCAGCAAATCCATCTTGCCGTTCAGGACCGCGCGGCGCGTGAACTCGCCCGGCGCGGCGGGGCGCGCGCCCGCCGCGGCCAGCGCCGCCAGGGCAGCCGCCGGCACGACCAGGCCGCCATGCGTGGAGATCTCGACGAGGTCCTCGCCGGTGTAGGAATGCGGCGCGGGGAAGCAGGCGGCGAGACAATCGTCTATCGCCTCGCGCGAATCGGGATGCGAGAGGCGCGACCGGAAGACTGTGCGGGCCGGCGTGGGGTGGAAGGGCTCGAGGCAGCGGTTGGCGGCCCCAAAGGCGCCGCGGCCCGAGAGGCGGATTAGCGCGAGGGCTGCGCGGCCGGGAGGCGTCGCGAGTGCGGCAATGACGTCAGTGAGCAGTCTAGGTCTTGGCCGGCACCGGCGCCCCACCCCCCGCCCGCGCGCCCGCGACCGGCGCTTCGCGCAACCGGCGCTTGGCGATCAGGTATTGCTGCGGAATGCTGAAGATGTTCTGCGCGGCGTAATAGAGGTTGAGCCCCGAGGCGAAGTTCAGGAACAGCACCGTCATGAACAGCGGCATGAAATAGACCATCATCTTGGTCTGCGGATTCGGCGGCACGCCGATCTGGCCGACCTTCGACAGCCCGAACATCGACAGGCCGAGGAGGATGGGAATGATCCGGAACGGATCGGGCCGCGACAGGTCGGGTAGCCACAGGAATGGCACGCCGCGGAAGATGATCGTGTTCGCGAAGACGAAGAACAGAGCGAGCAGCACCGGCCACGGCAGCAGCATCGGCAGGCACCCCCCGAAGGGGTTGACCTTGTGCTCCTTGTAGATGCGCAGCATTTCGCGCTGCAGCCGCTCCGGATCATTCTTGTATTTGTCCTGCGTCTCTTTGAGCAGCGGCGCCACCGCCTGCATCCGGATCCCCGATTCCATGGCCTTTTGGTTCAAGGGCCAGAGCACGAGGCGGATGACGATGCCGAACAGGATCAGCGCCCATCCATACGCGAGGTGCAGTCGCCCGTGCATCCACAGCAGGATGTTCGTGACGAACAGCGAGACGGGCCGAATGATCGGGCGAAACACGCTCCAGCCATAGGGATTGGCGTCGTCCAGGTCGTGCCCCATCGGCGACAGCTGATGGTAGTCGAGGGGCCCCGTGTACACCGAGTAGCGGAATGTGCCCGCGGGGGGCACGGGCATCGTAATCATGACGTCGGCGCGCGACGCGGCCCTGCCGGCGCGGGGGCCGCCAACGGCGATCGCGCCGCCGAACGTGGGCTGCCCGTCCTCCAGCGCGAGCGCGGCGGTGAAGAAATACTTCGATTTGACGCCCACCCACTCGAACGGGCCGTTGAGCAGCGTCCGCTCGCCGGGACGAATTCTGGAAAAATCGGTCCGCTCGGTTTTGGACGCCTTCGTGACCACTGAGTAGTGCCGGTAGTCGTCGAGGGAGTCTTTTTCGACCGAGCGCAGGCCGTGCGACAGGTCGAGCAGCAGCACAGCCCCATTGCCCCCGAGTCCGCTCACGGAGCCCTGCACGTCGAACCGGTACTGGTCCGGGACGAAGCGGTACTCGAGCCTCACATGCGAGCCCGCGCGTTCGGCGTCGAAGCGAAGCGCCACATTCCCGTCCGGACTCGGCTGGAAGTCCCAATCGTCGAGCGACACCGTGTCGCCGCTCGCCAAAACCAGACGATGACGCAGGAACGCATCGCCCGGGGGGACGAGCTGGACGGGCTGCACCGAGTCGCCGGGGGCAAAAGATTGGTATTGCAGGAGTTCTGCGGACTCGAGACGGCCACCTCGCGTGCTGAACCCCAGGCGGTACAGGGGCGAGGTGATCCAGACGATGCGGCCTGTGTCGGCGGATGGGCGGATGAGCGGATGGGCGGATGGGCGCGTCGCCTCCTGCTCAGCCGGTCGAGTTGAATCGCGGGCCGTAACGCTATCCGCCGATCCGGCGATCCGGCGATCCGCAGGTTTCTTCGTCGGCCAGATGAGCGACGGCGCGACGGCCACGATCATCATGAGCACGAACGCGATCAGCAGGTTGCGCTTATCCACGTACAGTCCTAGGGAACCGGGTCATAACCGCCTGCGTGAAACGGGTGACACCTGAGGATGCGTCGGATGCCAAGCCACGAACCTCGCAGCGCGCCATAGCGCTCGACCGCTTCGTAGGTATAGCGCGAGCACGACGGTTCGAACCGGCACTGTGTGAACACGAGGTGTGACAGTGTGAGCTGGTATCCACGGATGAGTTTCATTACGGCCAAACGCGGCAGTCGTTGCAGCGTCATGGCAGCGTCTCCACAGCCCCCGTCAATTCGGCGCGCAGCGCTGCAAAGGAGGCGGTATACGCGGACCGCTTGGCGCGAATCACGAGATCGACGGCGGGAAGCGTGTGCAGCACGTCGCGTCGCAGGATCTCACGCAGCCGCCGCCTCAGGCGATTCCGCGCCACGGCGGTCGACTGATGGAGCGGAACGATGAGACCGAGTCTCGCGTGACCCAAAGTGGTGTGACGCCAGGCCAAATCGAGATGCGGGGTGCGGCGACGATGACCACCCCGACTCCCACCTGCTTCCCAGCAGGCGGTGAGCTCCGCGCCGCGCGTGATGCGCACGCGGCGCGGGTACCGCTCGCGCGTTTACCGGCTCCGGTGTTTGGATGGAATGCGGACGACGAGCTGCTTGCGGCCCTTCTTGCGCCGGCGGGATAGTGTGGCGCGGCCCCAAACCGTTTTCATCCGCGCGCGAAATCCATGCTTATTGATGCGCCGCCGATTCCGCGGCCGATATGTCGGACCCATATTTCCCTCGAGTAAGGCCGGGAAAGTTACCCGGCGCGAGACGCGACGGTCAAGGTTGACTTTTCCACATGGGGCCCGTACTTTCGGGCCGCCCTTGCTGGACGTCCTACCTAAAATCAGAAAATCGTAATGGAGCAATCGGTAAACGAAGCTTGGAAGCGCCTCCTCGACGAAGCTCGACGTGAACTTCCCGAGGCGACGGTGCGCACGTGGCTCGAGCCATCCGAGCCCATCGCACTGGACGACGGCCGCCTGATTCTCGGCGCGCCCGATCAATTCGCCGCGGAGTGGAACGAGTCGAAGCACGCGTCGCTGCTGGCACGCGCCGCCGAGCGCGTGCTCGGCCGGCCGACGACCGTGGTGTTTCGCGTGCAGGAAGACCGGCAGCGGCGGCCGCAGATGGATTTCTTCGTCGCGCCGCGCGAGAGCGCGGGCGTCGCCACCGCCTCCAACGCCGCGACCACGCCGCTCAACGAACGCTACACCTTCCAGACGTTCGTCATCGGTAAATCGAACGAGCTCGCCGCGGCCGCGGCGCACGCCGTCGCCGAAGCGCCGGGCAAGACCTACAACCCGCTCTTCATCTACGGCGCGACGGGGCTCGGCAAGACGCACCTGATGCAGGCCATCGCGCACGCCGTGCTCGAAAAGCACCCCGAGACGCGGTTGCAGTACTTCGGCGCCGAGCAGTTCATCAACGACGTGATCGAATCGATTCACGCCCGCACGATGTCCGAGTTCCGCCGCCGCTACCGCAACGACGTGGATCTGCTCCTCGTCGACGACGTGCATTTCCTCGAAGGCAAGGAAATGACGCAGGAGGAGTTCTTCCACACCTTCAACGCGCTGTTCGAGGCGCACAAGCAGATCGTGCTGACCTCGGACCGGCCGCCCAAGGAGATCCCGGGGCTGGAAGACCGGCTCATCTCGCGCTTCGAGTGGGGGATGGTGGCCGACATCGGGCATCCCGATCTCGAGCACCGCATCGCGATCTTGCGGAAAAAGGCGGAGCAGGACCACCTCGAGCTCACGATCCCGGACGACGTGCTGCGCTTCATCGCGGAGCATATCCGCTCCAGCGTCCGCGAGCTCGAGGGGTGCATCATCAAGCTGCTGCTGTTTGCCTCGCTCAAGAACCGCGAAGTCACGATCGAGCTGGCGCGCGAGGCGCTCTCGGACAAGATCCGCCAGGGCGACGAGGGGACGGGATATGGAAGCGGCAGCGGGTCGGCGCCGAGCATCGACCGCGTTCAGGAGGTCGTGGCCCGGCGCTGGGGCGTGACGCCGGAGGGACTCCGCTCCAAAGCCAGGACCAAGACGCTCACCGTTCCGCGCCAGGTCGCGATGTACCTCGCGCGCGACATGTTGGGCATGCAGCTCGTGGAGATCGGGCAGGCGTTCGGCGGCCGAGATCACTCCACGGTGATTCACAGCGTCGACAAGGTAGAGCGGCAGATGATGCGCGACCGGACGTTCAAAGAGCGCGTCGAGATGGCGCGGCAGGAATTGTCCGCATTGTAGCCAACAACGGTGGTGTGGGAAAACGCCGACGCTGTGGGGAATGGGGAAAGGGGAATAGCTTTCCAGAAAGCGCCAACAGTCCCAACAGTGCACCCACATCAGGTGACGGTATACAGGTGATGCAGTGGTTGCGGTTTAGGGACATCGCCCACATATCCCCGATGTCTACTACTACTACTAGTATTTCTATATAGAGAAGTAGTACTAAAGACTTTCCTCATTTTGGAGACGACGCGCCCAGTATGAAGTTCACGATCACGCGCGAACAACTGCAGGAAGGCCTGGCGGCGGTGGCGGCAGCCATCCCCGTCAAAACGACGCTCCCCGTGCTGGCTAACGTCCTGGTCGAAGCCTCGAAGCAGAGCGGTGGTCTGCGTCTGTCCGGAACAGACCTCGACATCGCGGTGAGCACGACCGTCCCGGCTGAGGTCGATGCCGACGGTGCGGTGACCCTGCCCGCCAAGAAGCTGGTGGACATCGCGCGCGAGCTGCCCTCCGGTCCGGTGCGGGTGACAGCCGCCGGCGAAGCGCGCGTCTCGATCGAGTCGGGTCGCTCCAAGTTCAAGCTGCTGGGCCTGCCCCGCGAGGAGTTTCCCTCGTTCCCCGCCGTGAAATTCGACAAAGCCTGGAAGGCGGCGGCCGGCGTGGTGCAAAAGCTGGTGGGTCACGTGGCGTTTGCCGCGTCGACGGAGGAAAGCCGGCCGATCCTGAATGGCGTGCTGTGGGAGCTGCGACCCGATCGGATGCGGATGGTAGCGACCAACGGCCATCGCCTCGCCAAGATGGACGTGCCGGCGACCGGCGGCTCCACTGCCGATCTCATCGTGCCCCCCAAGGCGTTGGAGCAGATTCGCCGGCTCTACGCCGGCGACGCCGAAATCGAGCTTGCGAAGAGCGACAACCACATCGGCTTCCGCGCCGGTGGTACGCTCGTGTTCTCGCGTTTGATCGAGGGCCCGTATCCCAATTACGAGCAGGTGATTCCGCGCGAGAACGACAAACAGGCGACCGTCGACAAGATGGCCATGGCCGCGGCCCTGCGTCGCATGAGTGTGGTCGCCAGCGATCAGACCCATCGGATTCGCCTGGCCTTCTCGGGCGGGAGCGTAAAGTTCTCGGTGCAGACCCCGGACCTGGGCGAAGCGCAGGACGAGCTGGCGGTGACCTACGAGGGTGAGCCGCTGGAGATCGGGTTCAACGCGATGTACCTGCTCGAGATTCTCAAGTACATGCCGACCGACGAGGTGCGCTTCACGTTCAAAGCACCCGAGCGCGCCGGCACGATTGAGCCGGTGGGCTGGAACGATCCCGCGTCCTACATGGCGCTCGTGATGCCACTACGGCTTGTAGACTAAACGACGCACCGTGTCGACGGGACCACCCGAGTCTGGGTGGTCCTTTGTCGTATCTGGAACCGAGAGCGTGTCGGGAATGGCGATCGAATCGGGTATCACCGGCAGAACCGGCGGCTCGATGGGGGGAATCTCTGGGATCGAGTCTTCCAAGGCGGGCGGGACTGGCGTCTTGCCGCCGTAGTAGCGCGCCAAAATCAGATCGCGGCGCTCGAGCATGCGCGCCGGACGGAACGCGGGATTCGAGGTCCGAGGCTGCGGCAGCGTCGCGGCGAGCGCCGCGGCCTGCGCCTCACTGAGCTGTGCCGGCGTCACACCGAAGTACGCGTCACTCGCCGCGCTGGCGCCCCACACGCCTGGTCCCCACTCGGCGGTGTTGAGGTACAACTGCATGATGCGGTCCTTGCTCAAGGCGAGCTCGAGCCGCACCGCGGTCACCGCCTCTTTGAGCTTCCGGAAGATCGAGCGGGACGGCGAGAGATACAGGTTCTTCGCCAGCTGTTGGGTGATCGTGCTGGCGCCGCGGTGCCCGCCCGCTGCCCATGCGTCGCGCAACTCGATGAAGTCGATCCCGTGGTGCGTTTTGAATCGCGAGTCCTCGGCGATGATGATCATGCGCTCGAGGAGCGGCGACGAGCTGCGATTCACCGCGCGGCCGTCCGACCGTCCGCCCGTCCGACAGTCCGCCCGCAACCGCATCATCGCGGTACAGCGCGGCTCGTGATCACGCCACCACACGGGCGGCGGCCAGACCGCGAACAGCCACAGGACGAACAGCACGCCTGTCCCTAGCAGAACCCGTGCTGCAATCCTAGCTTTTTGCACCGCCATGGACGTCGCAACCCTCCAGCAGCGCCTGCAACAAGCGCTTGGGCAGGAATTTACCGTTGGCCCACTGCTGGGTCAGGGGGGCTTCGCCGCTGTGTTTCGCGCGCGCGATACCGTGCTGAATCGCGATGTCGCCGTGAAGGTCCTCGATGTCGAGCTCGCGCCGACTGCGACGGCCGCCCAACGCTTCATGCACGAAGCACAGACCGTCGCGCGCCTCGAGCATCCGCACATCGTGCCGATCTACAAAGTCGGCCGGCAGCAAGAAATCTTCTACATCATCATGCGGTACATCGACGGCCCGCCGCTGGGGCAGCTCCTGGAGACGCAGCACAAGCTGTCGCTCGGCGACGCGGCCCGCATCGCGCGGCAGGTGGCTGACGCGCTCGCCTACGCGCATAGCCACGACATCGTGCACCGCGACATCAAGCCGGACAACATCCTGCTCGACAAGAGCGGCCACGTCCTCGTGACCGACTTCGGAATTGCCAAGGCCGCTCAGGCGGCACAGGCCAAGACCGCCGGATCGACGCACCTCACGAGCGAAGGGATGATCGTCGGGACACCGGAGTACATGAGTCCCGAGCAGGCATCCGGTGACCCGCTCGACGGCCGCTCCGACATCTACTCCCTCGGCGTCGTGCTGTATCACATGCTCGCCGGGTCCCCGCCGTTCGAAGGTCTGTCTGCGGCGTCGGTCCTCGCCCAGCAGATCACGGAGCCGCCCGAGCCCATCCGCCGCCACCGGCCGGACGTGCCGGAAGAAATGGCCGTGGTGCTGGAGCGGATGATGGAAAAGAATCGCGCCAAGCGGTTTCAGATGGCCAGCGAGGTCAGTCGTGCACTCGTGGGTGTGATGCCCACGGCGGCGCGTGACCGCGTGCGCGTGCCGCTCCGCCGCCGGCTGCGGTTGATGTTCTACAAGTCCCTCGTGGGCCTGAGCATCGCGGGTTGTCTCCTGTTCATCGCCTTCACGGGTGGGGCAGCAGCCGTGGCGTACTACGTGTTCAGCAAGCCGCCGCGCGTCGCTGCGCATGCGCCCCTGCCGGACAGCCTGACGCGCGTGCTGCGGGCGCGGCGCGCGCTCCTGCCTGGTGACATCGCCCGATACGCCTATCGTCCCGCCGGTCAGGAAGACACGACACTCTTGCTCCTGACGCGCCGCCGTACCGTGGTCGTGACACCCAATCAGGTGCGCTCCTATGCGCGCGACAGTGTGCGGCGCGACATGGACCTGATTCTCCACGGCGGCCTGGCGTTTCGGTTGGTGATCTACGGAAAGAACTCCGCACCAGTCGCGGACACCGTCTACCGGAGCCTGTCGTTCCGCGACATGATGCTGCTGCGCTCCCAGCTCAACCGGTCCGAGAAAGTCCTGCCTGCGAGGCGTCGCGTCGTCCCGGCCCCGGCGCCGCCCCCGGCCGCGCCCAAGAAGCCGCCACCGCCGGCTCCGCGCCGCCGCACCAGAACCGGAGCGCGCCGCCCCTCTTAACGGCCGGCCGCGGGCTGCCGCGTGACCAGTCCGTACACGCTCGCGGCGTCGATGTGGGACGCGTCGCCCGGTGTCGTGATGACGGCGCCGAAGCGATTCTGCCCGCCGATCGACAATGCCAGGGCGAAGGCACTGCGGCGGAGGCCGCCATCGGTATCGAGCCGGGCGATGATCTCGATCGGCCAGCGCGACGACGTGCCGGGCGTCCGCCAGGCCACCCCAAACGCATACGAGGGCTCCGCGTGGGCCGTGACGTGCGCGACGGTCGACACCGCGAGGGCGCGAATTGGAGCCGGATGCCAGGTCAGGCCGGGGGCGAGCGCGATCCGCTGCCGCTGCCCTCCGACGCGCGGCTGCCCGAGGTTCGCGGCGACCGCGCCCACCGTGACCCCGGGGCGCGCGACGTACGTCATGCCGATGTCCCACCCGGTCGAGTTGATCCCCGTGCCCCCGTAGCGCGCCACAGCAACTCCCGCCGCCAGGCCCTGCGACCCGCCCGCGATTCCCAGGCGCAGGGTGCTGCCGCGGATGCCCGCATCGAAGATGTCGCGTTGGTAAGCAAGGGAGAGTCCGCGCGAATTGAAGCCGGCGTTGATCTGGCGCAGCCGCCCGCTCGCGCCGGGATCCCCGACCGATAGCTCCGCGTAGATCGACGCGTCGCGGAGCACGCCCAGCCCCGCGGGATTGACCCAGACGGCGCGGGGATCGCGCACGTCGGTAGGAAAGAGGTAGGCGGTGGCGCGGTTGGGGACTTGCTGGGCGCCGATGCGGTTCGTGGAGAGGGCTGCTACGCAGAGCAGGCCTGCGGTGGCAAGCCTCACGGTTGCGCGACGATCGTCGAGCGCAGCACCCGGACGGCGGGAATCGAGACCGTTTGATACGGAAACGCAACCGTAATCGTCGAGCTATCGGTGCCTTCGGCCCCGAGATAGCGACCGTCGGCCGCGATGAAGTGGCGCGTCGTCTCTGTCCCCGAACCTGTGACCTCGACCGGCTGATTGGACTGCGTGCCTTTTCCCGAAACAGCGTACGTGGATGCCACGTCGAGGCGCAGTGCTCGGACTCCCGCACGATCCTCCCACGTCGCCACATGGGAATTGTTGACTGCGCGCCGCATCACATCGATGACCACGCGATCGTCCGCCGAGGTCGTGTCGGTCCACTCCGCACCGGGTACCAATCCGGTGCGAGGGAGGCGCGGGTAAAACGTTCGCAACAAACCAAGCAGCTGCACGAAGGCCGCTGCACGGGTCGAGTCGGACACGAGCGTCAGGCTCGAGGCCCCGGACGTCGTCAGGCGGCCGTCGTACACGAGGCCGTGAGCGGCGTGGAGGTCGATGCTCAGCGGCAATGTCGTCCCGGAGTCGAGCGCGATCGAATCAACCGTAAACGTCAACCGATAGCCCAGGCTGTCTGCGGGACCGACAATCGTGGCCGTGAAAAACAGCTTCGTCCCGCGATCGATGATCTGCGTGGCCTGACCGGGGAGTTGTTGCTCGGCGTGGAGTGCCTGGTGCGCTACGTAATGGAGGATGCTCGGTCCAATGTGCAGGCCGGGGGTCGGCGAAGGCGCTACCGGTGGCGCTACCGGTGGCACGGCCGGAGGAGCCACCGGGAGGTTCGCTGGTATCGGATTGGATGGGGGGTTCTTGGGCGTGCAGCTCAGCGCGCCGGCTGTGGCTGCCAGAAAAACGAGGCGACGCATCGGCTATTCCTTACTCTTGGTGCGGCCGAAGATCGCGACCACCTCGGTCTCTTCGCTCGTCACCTTGAGCAGTTTCCACCCCCGCTTGAGCATGTCGTTCCGCCAGGTGATGAGCTTCTCCCATTCTGGGGCGGTCGTTCGAAAGACCCGGAGGTCGGCGACATTCTCCCAGTGGGGAGGATAGGGTGTGGATTTGGAGGCCCTAGGCGCCTGTGTGGTCACAGAGGAGGAAGTGGTGAGACCGTAAGCCGAGTTCTGTTTACTCGTTGGTACGAGCAGATGGTCATCTCTCTGGGATGGCTGTCGCCAGCCACCTCGTGCGGCCTACCCGCAGCTCAAACGACCCGGGCCGGGTCTCGCTGCTTATTTGGCCTTGCTCCGACCGGGGGTTGCCGTGCCACGCCCGTTGCCGGACGCGCGGTGGGCTCTTACCCCGCCGTTTCACCCTTACCCTTTGGATACAAGGGCGGTCTGTTCTCTGTGGCCCTGTTCCGTCGCCTCTCGGCGCCCAGGCGTTACCTGGCGGTCTGCCCTGTGGAGCTCGGACTTTCCTCGAATGACCCTCAAGCCGGCCATCCGCGACCATCGGCCCCACCACTTCCAACGCACAAAATTACCGGGCGCCCCGCCCCCCCGGCAAGCCTTTACTTCGTGAAGCGCCGGATCACGCGACCCAAACTGTCGGTCGCGGCGCCATCGAGCCAAAAGCCCGCCTGATCACTGAACGTGGCGTATCGCAACCGCGACCATTCGCTGGGCAGGAACGTGGCGCGCTCAGGCTCGAGGCCCAGCGCGGAGAGCGCGAAGATGTCGCGCTCCTCGTAGCGCTGCAGCAGGGCGCGCGCACGGCGCTCTCTCAGCCACAGCAAGACGGGCGCCTCGGGACTGGAGAAACCGCGCAGTAAACCGAGCGTAAACCAATCCGCGGGAACAGTCCCCGCGTGGAATGCGAAGCGCAGATCTGGATGCAGCCGGCGCAGCTCGTCGCGCAGCACGGTCGCCCGGGCGGCGACTGCTGCCTCGAGGCCATCGAAGTAACTGCGCAGCCAGCCACGCTCGAGCAATGTGTCATAGCGATCCCCCGCCGGAATTGCCGCGAGGCGTTCCAGGTCGGCGCTGTCCACACCGAGTGCCGCCAGTCCCGCGCGGTAGTCCGCGTCACAGAACCCGCTGCCCATGTAGTGCGCCATCGCGCTGTCGAGATCCAGCGCGACGCCGGCAATGACCTCGGGGCGGGTGCCGCCCAGCCGCGCCAGCGTGCGGTAGGTGGGCCGGAGCGCTTCCCGCCAGAACAACGAATCGAGACCGCAGGCGATGGGTGTGGGGTCGCCGTGGCGGTTCACTTCATTCGGGCCCTGCGAACGGATCGCGGCCAGCCGGACAGCCGGGAACCAGCGAATGCTCGTCGCCTGCAACCGCTCGCCGGTGATTTTCCAAAGGTTGCGCGTGCTCAGCGTGTCGACGATGGCTGCCTCGGGAATGGTCGTCGCGAGCGCGTTGAGCGCCGCGACGTCCACGAATCCGATCAAGGAATCGAGCGAGTAGAGCGCGAAGCGGCTCCACAGCACTCGCATCCCCTGCCGGGTAATCCAGGCGGGGGCGGAGACACTACTGTGCTCCTCCCGGCGCGGGGCCGCGGCCTCCGGCAGCACGGTTGCTTCGGATCCGGCGGGCGGGGCGAGCGGCGGTGGATGCACGGCCACGCGCTCCGGCCCGTTCGCGAGCCGGAGTGGGGACGCGCGCCTCGCGGCCCCGATACTCGCCCACTCCGCGGGCCGGCGCGTCCAGCGCGCGAGCGCCTCCAGGAAATCACGGGTCTTGGGATCGGCGTTGGTCGAGGCCAAGAGACCGCGACTCGCGACGAGGATCAGCCCGTCGCCAACCCGGCTTGCGGCGACCAGCGCCGTGCCGCCGGTGTGTGCCAGCGTCTGGCTCCGATCGTGTACCACGAGTGCGTGGTTGCGCCCGGCGGGGAACGGTTCGAAGCCGGCGTTGTCGAGCGCCGAGTGCAGCAGGGGTGTGGCCGGCGCATCGAGTGGCTGCGCGCCGACCGCGATCCCGGCACCCTGCGCGAGCAGCCAGCGGTTCATGATCCAGCGGTCGAGCGTGCCATCGCCCTCGGCGTATCCCAGGACGACGACGCCCTCGCCGCGAATCCACTCACCGAGAATCGCGAGGTCGCCGATCGTCAACGCATCGGAGAGGCCCTGTGGCTCGCGCCCACCGAGGACGAGCACGGTGCGGTAGCGCGCCAGATCGGACCGCGTGAGGTGGGGATAGTAGCGGCGGTACTCCACGCGGTAGCCGGCGGCATGCCAGGGCGCGGCCGTCGTTTCGAGTGTCAGCGGGTCGGCGAGCGTCAGATCAACGACGAGGAGCCGGCGCGCCTCCGGTTGGCATGCCGCGACGACCATCAAGAGGCAGAACGACAGCCACCTCACCGCCGCGGCTCGACGAGTCGGTTGTACTTGCGCAGGGCGGCCCGGAGCCGGTCGTGCGGGAGGGCGTAGACGCGCATCCCGTTGATTCCCGTCATCGTTTCGGCCGCCACCATCGCGTTGACGATCGCTTCTTCGGTCGCCTGGATCGTGGCCTCGAACAGCGGGGAGATGCGCTCATTGGGGAGCATCGTGACGGTGACGTTTGCGTCGGGCTTCGCGGCGCCCGGGTTGGCGGTCGAGAACGCGACGAAAATGTCGCCGGACGGATTGCCGCCCGTCCCGCCCAGCCGGCCGACGCCGAGCGCGGCGCGTTTGGCGATCCGCTTGAGCTGATGCGGCAGCAATGGCGCATCGGTCGCGATAACGATGATGATCGAGCCTTTCTCCGCGTCCTCACAGCGACGGCCTCCACCAACGCGCGGCGCTCCGGGGATCGAATCCCGGCATGGCAGGAGATCCGGAATCTCCTGTCCGATGGGGACGCCGGCGATCGAGAGACGGCCGCGCGAACCGTAGTTGCATTGGACGAGCACACCGACGGTGTACCCCCCACGATCGGCAGGGAGCCGTCGCGACGCGGTACCGATCCCGCCCTTGAACTGATTGCAGATCATTCCCGTCCCGCCGCCGACGCTCCCTTCGGCGACCGGCCCGCCGCGCGCGCTATCGAGTGCCGCAAACGCATGCTCCTTCGTGACGTGAAAGCCGTTGATGTCGTTGAGCGATCCGTCCCACGTCTCGGCGACGATCGGCAACGACCAATCGAATTCAAAGCCTTTGCGCACGAGCCACTCGATGACGGCGTCGCGCACGATGCCTACACTGTGCGTGTTGGTGATCATCACGGGCCCGGCGAGGAATCCCGACTCTTCGAGCCAGGTCGTCCCGGTCATTTCGCCGTTGCCGTTGAGCGTGAACCAGCCGCCGAAGACGGGATCACCGTTGGTGGCGCCGCGCGGGAAGATCGCGGTGACGCCGGTGCGCACGGGACCCTGGCCCACGACGAGCTTGCCCTGCCCCGCGATGATCGTGCTGTGCCCGACAGTCACGCCGGCGACGTCGGTGATGGCATTGAGAGGCCCGGGCGTGCCGTCGAAGGGAACGCCGAGATCGCGCGCGCGCGGCCGGCTTTGCGCGAACCCCGGGGACGTGAGCAGCAGCAGGGCGGCAAGCAGTCGCATGTCAGGTCACCAGGGCGTAGGGCAGCAACGCCTGCCGCATCTCGGCAGCCGTTTGCCACCGCGCTTCGCGCGCCTTGGAGAGAGCCTTCATCACGGCATCGCTCAGGACGCGAGGCACGTCGCGCCGCAATTTCCGGAGGTCGGGGGCGGGCGCGTGCTGCTGCATGTCGAGCACGGCGGCGGCACTCGCGGCGGCGAACGGCGGCCGGCCCGTGAGGGTCTCGAACAGCACTACGCCGAGCGAATACAGGTCGGTGCGTCCGTCGATGTCGGGAGAGCCACCCGCCTGCTCGGGGCTCATGTACTCCTCCGTTCCGACCACGAAGCCGCTCCGCGTGACGCGATCTTCTCCCGAGCTGGCGATCGCACGCGCGATCCCAAAGTCCACAAGGATCGCCCCGTCGCCCTCGGAGGAGAGCACGATGTTGTCCGGTTTGATGTCGCGATGGGCAAAGCCATGCTGATGGGCATGGCCCAGCGCGTCCAGCACCTCGGTGGCGACCTGGACCGCGCGGTCGATCGGCAGCATCCGCTCGCGGCGCAGCACCTTCCGCAGCGTCTCACCGGCCACGAACGGCATCACGAACCAGAGGAGGTAATCGGTTTCGCCGGAATCGAGCAGCGGCGCGATGTGCGGATGATCGAATGCCGCCGCGTAGCGCATCTCGCGCAGGAAACGGTCGGCGGCGACCGAAACCGCGAGCTCGGGATGCAGCACCTTGATCGCGACCTTGCGTCCATCACGGTCGTAGGCGCCATACAGGGTGGCGTTCCCGCCACGCCCCACCTCGGTGATGACGGTGTAGCGGTCGCCGAGCGCCTGGCGCAACCGCCCGATGAGTTCGCGAGCCATCGCGGCAGAATAGGCGGCCCGGGCACGCAAAAAGGAAGGGCGGCTCCAGCGAGCCGCCCTTTTCCACCGTCTCTGCAGTCCCCTGCTAGCTGCCCGGCAGTGCCCGGGTCCAGCTGAGGTTGTCGAACATGGCGAATGCGGAGCCCTTGCCGGCGAACCGCACCGCGGTGATGCCGCTCGCACTGACACAGAGCTGTTGGGACGTTCGCGACGTCGTCGATTCGGTACGGCCGAGGACGTAGCCATTCGCATCGAGGGCCTCGATGAACGCCACGCCACCGGGCAGGAGGTTGTGGAATCCCGTCGGGGTCGCGTTGATGCAGGCGAGGACTGCGGGCACGGCAAAGCTGGCTTTGATGGTGCCAAACCCATACTGACTGAAGTCCGACGCGATTCCCAGCGGGCAGACGCTGATGTTGTTCTGGCCCGAGCCGTAGTTATTTGCATAGACAGCGGTCCCCGGACAGAGGCTGAGGGGATTCGAGCGGCTGAACGTGACCCCGAGGCGGGAGTAGATCGAGTTGACCGCGGCCCCGGGGAGGATGGCGCTCAGATCCGGCGCCTGATCGAAATTCAGGTCGAGCTGGCTCGGCAGTGCCCACGTGAACCGGCTGAACATGTCCGTACTCCCGCCGGCGCCGACATCAAACACCGCGGTGGTCTTGGCGTAGAGCGGTCGCGGCATGAAGAAGGAGCCGAGTCGTGCCATCAAGTTCCCCAACCCGGAGGGACGCGAGCCCAGGAGCTGATACGCCGGGTCGCACTGCAGGAACGGAGCGGGCACGTTATTCAGTGAAAAGAGCTGTGTTCCGGCGTGGAGCTGGAAAATCTGGAGCAAGTCCCGCGTCGCATGATCGAGAGCACCGACGTCCGCGCAGATCCCGACCGTGACGTTGGTGTTGAACTTCCCGCTCGCGTTGATTTCGGCCAGCGGCGGCTCCGTATGGAAATCGTAGCACGAATTGCCGATCGGCCCGATGCTTCCCGAGTACACCGGCTCAAGCAAGCTTGCAATGCAGGGGCGATCGTCGGAGGACTCGATGATGATCGTAACCGGTTGGTCCACCGCGCCTGCCGGGATGACGACGCCGGCCTGGCCATGCTCCGTGACGATGGTTGTACTGGTCCCCGGTTCGGCCGTGCCTTCGCCGCAATCAGAGTCCGAGCGCTCACATTGTGAGCCGACCCCGATGAAGAACTTGATCGGGAGTGTGCGATCGTCGAGCAACGCAATGAACTCGTCCGTGTCGACGTTCTTCAGTTCCGAGCCATCATCGACGACGTCCACATCCGCCACACCGAGCTGTCGAGCACCGGCCTGAATGGCGATGCGGTACGTGCAGGTGGAGTCGAGGTTGTCGTCGGGGGTATGCCAGTTGGCGTGATATTGACCGTCCTCGACCAGCACGTCGGAGCCCGCGAGAGTGCGGATAACGTCGCCGGTGCAAAGATTACTGATCGTGATGGTAGGAGTGAGCTGCCGGGAGAACACCTGCCCGGCTGGCTGCTCCTGGTTCATGACCGGCGGGAGCCAGAAGAAAAACGCATTGCCACTCGCGTGGCCGCCGTCTTGGATCAGATGTGACGGGCCTGCCGAATAGCTGCGGTCGCCGTGACACGCCACGGCTCCAAGCAAGACGACGACTACGAATCCTGGATGCTTCATGTCCGCGTCGAGAAAGGGCTCAGTCGCAACATGGAGATACATAAAGTGAATTTCATCGCGGGGAAAAACCATCAGACAAGGGATGGATTGAGGGCAGGACGTTGGAGCTACATCCAAGGAATTAGGTCAAAAGGAGGGGGCGGCTCCGCAGAGCCGCCCCTCCGAGGTCGCTCCGGACGCTCCGGTGCTTAGGGAATCACGTGGGGCAGCGCCCACGTAAACCGGCTGAACCCGTCCGTGCTGCCGCCGGCGCCCACATCGAACATCGCGCTGCTGGTGCGCGCGTACAGCGGGCGCGGACCGAGGAGCGCGGCGAACGCGTTCGCGAGGTCGGTGAAGATCGAGCGTCGCGACCCGAACGAAGGATTGAAATGTGCGTCGCACCGCAGGAACGGCGCCTGCTCGTTGGCCAGCGCCTGGATCGGCGACTCCTCGCCCGCGTCGAACTGGAAGATCTGAAGCTGATCCAACAGCTCATGATCCAAGGCAAGTGCTTCTACGTCGGGACAGATTCCAACCGTCACGGGGTTATTGAACCGGAATCGGCCACTCTGGTCGGTCTGCAAGCCGGGGTCGGCATGGTAGTCATAGCAGGCGTTGTCCGCCACGCCGGTTGTGCCCGGGAACTGGTCAAGCAGACGGGGAATGCATTCCCCAGACTCGGTTCGCTCGTCGACGGATTCGACGGAGATCGTGACCTCTTTACCATCGGCAAGCGCGTTGGCCGGAATGAACACACCTGCGCGTCCGCTGGTGGTCACGATGACCGTGTTTGTGCCGCCTCGTGCCGTGCCCTCGCCGCAGTCCGAATTCAAGCGAGCGCACTGTGAGCCGACGCCGAGGAAAAACTGGAGCGGCAGCGTCTGGTCATCGAGCAGCGGGATGAACTCGTTCGTGTTGACGTTCTTCAATTCACGGCCGCTGCTGACGACATCCACGTCCGCGAATCCCATCAGTTTTGAGCCGACGGTGACGGTGACACGGTACGTGCACGCCGGGTCCAGGTTGTCCTGCGCCGTGCGCCAGTTCACGTGATAGGCGGCATTACTGACCGAGATGTCCGCGCCGGAAAACGACCGCACGAAGGCGTTGCCGCACAGGTTCGTGATGGTGACGAGAGGACTCAGCGTGCCGGAGAAGGCTTGGGTCGCGGGGGCGTGTTGGTTCATGACTGGCGACAACCAGAAGAAGAACGCGTTGCCGCTGTTATGATTGGCGTCCTGAATCAAAGCGTTGGGTCCGGGTGGGAACGGTCGATCGCTTTGACACGCGGCGATTAAAGCAACAGCGATGACAGTAAAGCCGATGCGCTTCATAGGGCAACTCCCAGTTGGGGCCTAGTACAACCCCCAGCTGGGCGCGAATCTGGGACGGTTGCGGCGGCCTGCTTGACTACAGACGATTGTCGGAACGCGAAGTAGAAATTGCGGTCAAAAAGGGCGACCCGTCAAGCAGTGAGATAGGTCACGGGTTTTGTGAGCTAAATCACCAATTTGGTCGCGCGAGGCCACTGCTGCTACATAGCGTTGCAGCAAGCGGATAGCCTCAGTGCTCGTTCGCGAGCACCCCCTGAAAATCGGGGCGACTCACCAGACGTCTCCACCACCAATGGACCATGCCGTTGCGCCTGAAGGAATGCTCCGGATGGGTCGCGACGTAGCGCTTGAGGATGTCCATCGCGGCATCGTCCTGCCCCATCAACTCACGCGCGACCGCCTCGTAGCCCAGCAGCTCCTGAGATGGATCGATCGTGGGGTCATCGGTGCGCGCGCGGGCGAGAACGTGCTCGGCACTGTCGGGATGCCCGGAGCGGCCAATCACACTGGCCACCAAGACCTGGCGCACTCGCGTCGAGTAGGGAAGCAGGCGCGCGGGAGTCAGGCTGTCGGCGCGGGTCTGCAGCTGCCACGCGCGCCGCACATCGAGATCGGCGCTCGGCGTCGTGAGCATCCACAGTTGGCAATCGGTGAACCGGTAATTCTGCGGGAAGCGCCGGCTCCCTTCGTCGCACCAGCGCTGCGCCTCCGCGAATTGTGCGATGTCGTACGTGCCGAAGAACAGGCGATCCAGGATCTGTTCCGCATCGCGCAGGTACGCGTCGGCTTCGTACGCGGAGCGCGCCGCCAACACAGCCGACACCACGTCTTTTCGTGCATACAAGAGCCTGCTGAGGGTCGCATAGGCCGCCGCAAGGTGCGGATCGGCGCGCACGGCGGCCTCGAGATCGGCCTGCGCGCTGTCCAGGAGCGCCGTCCGTTTCGCAGGGTCCGTGTCGACGTTTAGAACCCAGCGCGCGTACCGCAGTGCCCCGCGCAACTGCAGACCGTGGGGATTGCTCGGCTCACGTCTGAGCACCTCGGCGGCATGACCGGCGGCGAGAGCGATCCACCGTGCGGCGACGGCAGGCGCGCGCTGCGCCAGCTGGGCGCGCCGGAGCGCTAACTCGCCCCGCTCTAGCGTCGGCTCGAGCCATTGCGGGTCCGTCAACTGCGCCGCGTTCAGGAGCGAGTCTGCCTGCGCAAAACCGGCGTAGGTCGTGTCGAGCGGCACACGGATCAGCGCCGTCTCTTGGTCTTTGCGCGCCCGCTCGGCACGTTGGAGGAGCGTCCACGCTTCGACGCTCCGCGTCGCCGCCTGCTCCTCCCGCACGCGGAGCTCCTCGCCGAGCCGCTCGCGGAGGAACAGCGCGGCTTGCCGTGCCACCGAGTCGCGCATTGCGAGCTGATTCCCGGCAGGTAGCTCGAACGTTTGGCGTCGCACGTCGGCACCGCTTGAACCATCAACGAGCCGCACCGTCACGCGCACGCGGGTGCCGAGATTCTCGACTTCGCCGTCGACGAGATTCGCTGCTTTCAGGGCGCGTGCCACCGAGTCGCGCACCACATCGCGTCCTCGGAATGGAGCCACGCCGCCCCGCGATACGACATCCAGCCCCTGGAATCCGCTCAGCTGGTCGATCAACGCCTCGGTGAGGCCGTCCGCGAGGTAGCCCATCGAACTGTCGGAGCTCTCGTCCTTAAAGTAGAGCACGGCGACGCGATTCTGTGCGAGGCTCGACCCGCCGCCGCCGCCGTTCCGGTGACGACCGAACAACATCCACGCTCCTGCGGCGAGCACGATCACCCCGACGCCGATCCCGACGTTCATGCGCCGTCGCCACATGAGCTGCGCGCGCGTCGGCCGTCGCGCTGCGGTGACGCGCGAAACCGCACCCGTGCTCGCGGTCGCGAGCGCCTTGGCGAACTCTCCCGACGTTTGATAACGATCGGCCGGCACCTTCTCGAGCGCGCGCTCGATCACGACCTCGAGCTCGTCGGGAATCGCGTCGCGCACGATCTTGAGCCGCGGCACGGCGTCGAGTGAATGGCGCGCCATGATCGCCTGCGCCGTCGGCCCCGTGAACGGCGGCTGGCCGGCGAGCGTCTCGTAGAGCACGCACGCGAGGCTGTAGATGTCGCTGCGCCGGTCCACGAGGCCAGAGCCCGAGGCTTGCTCGGGCGGCATGTATGCCGGCGTCCCGATCGCGAGCCCCGTCTGGGTCAGCTTGTCGCCGCCCGCGGCACTGACCGCGCGCGCGATGCCGAAGTCGGTGACGATCGCGTGCCCGCCCGACATCATGATGTTTTCCGGTTTGATGTCACGGTGCACAACGTCGTGGTCGTGCGCGTAGGCGAGCGCTTCGGCGACTTCCTTTGCGATCTGGAGCGCGTCGTCCACCGGCAGCTGTGGCTCGCGGTCCAGCCGGTCCCGTAGGGATTCGCCTTCGACGAACGGCATGACGTAGTACAGCGTGCCGCCGGCGTCGCCGGAATCGTAGACCGGCAGGATGTTCGGATGCTGGAGCCCCGCCGCCAGCTTGATCTCGCGCAAAAACCGCTCGCGGCCGAGGGCCATCGCGATCTCGGGGCGCAACGTTTTCAGCGCGACGAACCGTTCGTGGCGGGTATCGCGCGCCAGGTACACGAGCGCCATGCCGCCGCGTCCCAACTCCCGATCGATGACGTAGTTGTCGGGGAGGGCGGCGTTCAGCGCTGCAAAGGGATCAGTCACTCGTGCTTAACGATAGTTCTGACGCACGTCATCAGCGAGCGCCCTGGCGAGTGTGGGCAGCAGCGCCTGAGGCCAGGGGGAGTTCATGACGGAACGCACCTCGCCCGTCCCCGCGTCGATCACGATCAATCTCACGAGCACGGAATCGCTCTTGCTGGCGAGCGGATCGAGCCGCCCGTAGACGGCGATGCCGGCGCTGGTGCGGCGCGCGAGGTCGAGCGCCGCGATCTCCGGCCGCTGCTGTGCCCGCCAACGCTCGCGCACGACGTCCTGAGACACTGCGGTAAGGGGCGCCATGCTGTCGAGGCCCGTGGTGAGTTCTTGTGCCAGGCGGACCCGCCATGGCTCGAGGCCGGGCACGAGGATGTCGAAGGGTGCAACCGCCACCAGCGTCGGCTGGGGGGCGTGGAGGCGGGCGTACCGCGCGAAGCTGACGGCGCCGGCGATGGTCAGCATGACCACGAGCGACGACAACCCGATGAGCCAGCGCTTCGAGGTCATTGGTGTTCGGGTAGTGCCGGTGCCGCCCTCATCCGTCCCGACGGCATGAGCGCGAGCCGCACACTGCCGTCGGAGTGATACTCGGGCAGGAAGACTACCGGTTCGGGTGGGCGCTCGGACCCCTTCCGGCTCGCCCGACCGACCATGACACCCACGCTCTTGAGTTTTCCCCGCTGATAATGCGTGACGGCGTACTGGGCCACCTGCGCTTCGAAGCCCGCCAGCTCCTTGGGCTCGAACGCGGCGTGGGCGTCGTCGAAGACCATCACCACCATGTTCGTAGTATCGATGACCATGACCATCGCGCTCGTAACGCGAAACTCCCGCTGGATCTCTGACTGCAGCGTGAACTGGAATTTCGGAAGCGCATCGCAGCCCAGCGCGAGCGCGCAGAGGCCCAGCAGCTGGAGGCGGGTCCGGTCGAGCATTTTTTTGCGTAGGCTCCGTTCGCAAATTGACCCGCCGGGCGATGTCGCGCAATGCGGGACGGGTGACCACCGGTTGAAATGGCCCAGCTACCATGGTGGCGCATGGTCACCGTGTGCACGGTTCTTCCCGCTCCGGAACGCCCGCGCATCGACGCCGCGGGACAAGGCTGTTTCGACACGCTGCACGCCGACTCCCTGCGGGAAGCGCTCTACGTGGTGCGGCGCCGGCGCGTCGACGCGGTGGTCATTTCGGTCCATCGCTGTCAAGGCGAAGCGCTGCCTGGCGTCGCACGGTTTGTCCGCGAGTTCCCTGCCATTCCCGCCGTTGCGCTCGTCTCGCGGCACGACCGGGAGGCGACGGAAACACTGCTCCGCCTCGGCGCCACGGGCGTCCGGAACGCGGTCGACTGCACGGAGCCCGATGGGTGGCGGCGACTACGGGACCTCGTGGGACATCCGGCCTCCCCGGTCGCGGCGCGCATTCTCGCCCGGCTCGTTCCCGCGCTTGGCGCCCCTCCCGACCCGGCCCCGCCGGAGGAGACGCGCCTCTTCTTCGAAGCGGTGACGCGGCTGGCTCCGGCGCTCAGCACCGTGCGCGGGTTGGCGCGGCACCTCCGCATCCGGCCCAGCACCCTGATGTCGCGGTTTCATCGCGCCGGGATTCCGTCGCCCAAGACCTATCTCGCGGGCATGCGGCTGCTCCACGCCGCCTTCCTGTTCCAGAACCCCGGACTGTCGGTGGCCGATGTCGCCTACCGCATGGACTACTCGTCGCCGCAGAGCTTCGGGCGTCATTTGCGGGCCGTCCTGGGCGTCACGGCGGGAGAGTTCCGGCGCCGCTTTCCGTTCGAGGTGGCGCTGGCGCGCTATATCGACCTACTCATCACCCCGTACCGGGAGGCCCTGCGGGCGTTTCGCCCCTTCAACGCGGGGTCATGGGACCAAGGCCCGAGCGCCGTAGCGGTCTCCCGGGCGGGGTGAGGTTGGTCAGTCGGCGGCCGGGCGGATCTGCTGCTCCGTCGTCGTTTGATCACGACGCAGGACTGAGAATCTCGCGATGCCGCCGCGCAACCGCTCGGCGAGCTGGGCCAGCTGTTGCGATGTTGCCGTCAACTCGCCCATGGATGTGATCTGCGCTTCCGTCGCCGCGGCGGTGTTGTTGGCGCTGTCGGACGAAGCTGTCGAGATACTGGCGACTTGCTGTAACGATTGTGCCAGCTCGGCGAGGCGGCGTGCCTGGCTCCGCGAGACTTCGGCCGTGGCGTTCACGAGATCGCCCATCAACTGCACGCCCTGATGCAGCTCCTGGAGCGCGCCGTCCGCTTCGGCGGCGACGGCGCCGATGTCGCGGACTTTGACCTCGCCCGACTGCATCGCGCGCGCGGCCGCCTCGATCCCCGTGCGCAGATCGCTCACCAGCTCCGCGACCTCGCGCGCGGACTTCCCTGCCTCGGCCGCGAGGGAGCGCACCTCGTCGGCGACGACCGCGAAGCCTTCGCCGTGCTCCTCGGCTCGCGCCGCTTCGATCGCCGCGTTGAGGGCGAGCAGATGGGTTTGCCGCGCGATCCGGGCAATCGTCTGCGCGAACACGCCGATCCGCTCCGACATGCCCGATAGCCCGGCGACCGTGGAAGCCGTTGCGCGCACCTCTTCCCCCACCGCGCGGAGCGTCGCGCTCGCGCGTGCCACGCGCTCGCGTCCCCGCTCCGCTGTGCTGACGAGCCGCGAGGCATCGACCTGCATCAGCTCGGCACGCACGCGGAGCGACTCCGCTTGATCGGCGGCCTTGGCGCTCTCGCCGCGAGCGCCATCGGCCAGGCCCCGCTGGTTGCCGAGGTCGCCGGCGAGGCGCTGCGAGGTTTGGGTCAATGACTCCGTCGTGGCATGCAGCTCCTGTGCGGCCGCGGCCAGCTCCTCGGCGAACGCGGCGACTTCATCGGCTTCGCGCTGCACCGACGAGATCGTCGTGCCGATTTCCTCGAGCATGCGGTTGAAGCTCTTCTCGAGGAAGCCGAGCTCGTCGGCTTCGGCCGCCGCCGCGCGCACCGCGAGGTACCCCTGCTCCGCTTCGCCCATGACGCTGCGCGCATGGCGAATCCGTCGAATCAGCGTCGCGGGGATGCGTTTCAGCGCCATCGCGACGACGATGAACACGCCGGTCTCGAGATAGGCGCTGGTGTCGAGCCCCGATCCGCCCGGATACAGCTCGCCGTGCGCCCAGGTCGCGATCAAATACGCGATCGACGCGACGAGTACGAGGAAGTCACCGACCGCCTGGCCCTGATCGAACGCGTACGGCAGCACGGCGATAAAGAGTGCCGCGACCACGCCGCCGTGGCCGAACCAGATGACGAGCATGTTGACGAGCGCGACGTCGAGCAGCGGCAGCATATAAATGAACCACCAGCGATACCACCCGCGCTCGTTGATGAGCCCGACGATCGCGTTGAGCACCGCGGCGCCGCCGGCGACGAGCACGATCGTGCCGAGGCGCGTGTCGGTGACGCCGCCCAATTTGCCGAGCACACCGAGAACGAGCAGCGCGGCGGCGATGGCCCAGCGGCGCCGGTGGCTGCGGTCGAATGTTTCGAGGTCCTTGAGGCGCTGCTCGAGCGCGGTGGCGTCGTCGTGCCAGCCACGCGCGCGGGCGGCGAACGACAGGCGGCGGATGGGCTCGGTCACTGCGGCGGTCCCAACCCCAAATCGGATGCGGTGAGAAACGCTTCGACGACATATCCTTCCCGCTCGAGCGCCTCCCGGCCGCCTTCCTCCCGATCGAGCACCACCATCACGCCGAGCACGCTTCCCCCTTCGCTCGTCACGGCGCTGATCGCCTCACGCGCCGAGCTCCCGGTGGTGAGCACGTCCTCGACAATGACGACGGCGTATCCGGACGCGAAGCAACCCTCGATGCGCCGTCCGGTGCCGTGGTCCTTGGGTTGCTTGCGCACGGTGAACGCGTCCAGCGACTGGCCGCGGCGGCGCGCGGTGAGCGCCAGGGCGTAGGCGATCGGATCGGCCCCGAGCGTCAGACCGCCGACGGCGCGGGGAGTCCAGCCGCGTACGCCCATGCGGTCGAGCCCGAGGCCCCCGACGACGGCGAGGCCATCACCGGACATCGTGGTGAGCCGCGCATCGACATAGAAGGACGACCGGCGACCGGACGCGAGGACGAATTCGCCGCGCCGCACCGAGCGCGCGAGGAGCAGATCCTTGAGCGTGTTTCGTAGGTAGTAGTAGTCGCTACTACTATTCACTGTTCCGCTTGCCGACGATGTTTTTGAGTGTCCCCAGGAGGCCGCGCGACTTCGACGAACCCTTGGTCTCGACGAGGGCCGCCTCCAGCTCGTCCGCAAACGCGGTGACCGTCGGCTGCCGGTCTCCAGGCTGCCGGGACAGACCCTTCATCACCGCCGCCTCGAGCGCAGGCGGGAACTTGCGGCTGCTCGCCTCCGACAACGGCGTCGCCTTCCCGCTGAGGAGCTGTTGGAACAACTCGCGCGGGCTGCGCCCGTTGTGCGGATGCTGCCCCGTCAGCATGTAGTACGCGATTTTCGCGAGGCTATAGATGTCGGCGCGCCCGTCCACCAGCTCACCCGACAGCGCTTCGGGCGCGACGTACTGCAGTGTGCCGACGAAGAAGCCCGTGCGGGTCAGCCGCTCCTCGGGTGGGAGCTCCGCGTCGCGCGCGATGCCGAAGTCGAGCAGCTTCACGCGGTGCGCGCCCGGGTCGTACATGATGTTCTCGGGTTTCAGATCGCGATGGACGATGCCAGCCGCGTGCGCTGCGGCCAGCGCGTCGGCGAGTTGGCGGACCAGCGCGACCGCGTCCCCGGGAGCGAGCGGTCCGTCGCGGTGTAGGAAGTCGGCGAGCGGCTCGCCGGTGGCCCACTCGAGCGCGAGATAGTAGAGGCCGTCCGCTTCGCCGAAGTCGTAGGTGCGGACCACACCTGGATGCACGACGCGCGACCCATATCCCGCTTCCCGCAGGAAGCGTTTGACGACGATGGGGTCGCCCCTGAGACGCTCCCGCAATACCTTGAACGCACACGCCCCGCGCTCCGCGTGCTCGGCGCGGTACACCTCCGCCGTCCCTCCTTCGCCGACCCGCTCGAGGAGGCGGTAGCCGGCAATCGACCTGCCGGCCAGGTTTTCGAGAGCCATGGGGGTTGTGCGCGAAACTAACGTCCCGATTTGAGGCTCGGCAAGTGATGCGACGCGTGGCACTGGTTGCAACGGCCATTCTCACGGCTGGCGGCTGCGGACCACCGCAGCGCGCCGGGAGTGCCGAGACCGCGCCGCGCCCGGGTCCCGCGTCGCCCCGCCTGTTCGACGCGTCAGGCGTGTACCGCTCGATGGGGGCACTGGTCGGAGGCGGCGCATTGCCGTTCATCGCATCCGTGCGCTATCTCGCCGGACCAACCCCCGACTCGACGCTTGCGTTGTTCTCGGTGTCGCTCACGAACCAGACGCTCACCTTCCAGCGTCGCGGCTCGGAATTCGTGGCGGAGTATCACGTAGAGGCGTCGTTCCGCGCCGACAGCACGAGCTTGACCGCGGTGCGGCAGATCGGCAGCGACGAGCAGGTGCGGGTGCGCAATTTTCAGGAGACGCTGCGCACCGACGAAAGCGTGATCTTTCAGCAGTTTCTCACCTTGCCGCCGGGCGTCTACTACGTCATGGCGATGGTGCGCGATCGCAACGGCCCCGCGTTTGCGCGTGCCGAGCGGGCCGACACCGCGCCGCGCTTTGCCGGCTCGGGGATGACGAGACCGATCGCGGTGTACACCGCAGAGGGCCGGCCCGAGCGCGGCGCCGTGCCGAAGCTGGTCGCCAATCCGCGCGCGACCTTGCCATTCGGTCCCGATTCGATGCGCTTCTACATCGAGCGCTACGGCACCCATCCCGGACGGGGAGCGCCACCAATCGTGGCCCGGGTCGTCGACGGCGCGGGTCGTGAGCTCTGGCGCGACACCGTGGCGCTGACCACCGGCACGGACGTATCGTCGGCAACGATTGTCGTGGTGCCGTCCCAACTCCCCGTGGGCGCAGCCGAGCTGGAGGCGCTCCCGGCCCGTGGCGGGGAGGGGGAGGGCGAGGGGGATACCACGCGGACCCGCTTTCTAGTGAGCTTCTCGAATCAGTGGGTGATCACGAATTTCGAGGAGATGATGGGCTTGCTGCGCTATTTCGACCGCCAGGATTGGGTGGATTCGCTGCGCCGCGCCACGCCCGAGCATCGCCCCGACGTCTGGCGGGCGTTCTGGAAGGCCACCGATCCGGTGACGCTGACCCCAGAAAATGAGGCGCTGGACGACTATTTTCGGCGGGTGCAGCAGGCAAACATGCGATTTCAGGATGAAGGTGGGCCCGGATGGCTGACAGAGCGTGGCGAAGTACTCATCTCCCTCGGCGAGCCGGACGAGATCGCCGATCTGTCGAACAGCGGCCTCGACCGCGGCGGGCTCCGTGTGTTGCGGTGGACTTATGCGGCGGCACGGCTCGTCCTGTACTTCCAGGATCAAACGGGATTCAGCCGCTATCGTCTGACGCCGGCCTCGCGCGCCGATTATCAGCGCGCGCTGATGCGCCTGAGGCAATCACGACAATGAGACGGTCCGGCGCCATCTGGATTGCGGCGCTCGCGGGGGAGCTGCTGCTGGCCTCGCTGGGCTGCGCCCAGACCGGCGTTCCACCCGACCACACCGCCACCTACCGCGCCGACTCGCTCCGGTTGTCGGGGCGGCCGTGGCATGCCGCCGAGACTTTGCTCGCCGCCGCCCGGCGCGACCCCAATCCCAACGCGTTTCTGATCGTCGAGGGCGCCAAGGCGGAGGTCCACGCCCACCGGTTCGAGCACGCACGAACGCTGCTGGTCGGGCAACCCTGGTTGCTCGACTACTTGGATGGTGAGGCGCTCGCGGTCCTGGCGCAGGCGGAGTTCGGCGTCGGCCGCTACGCGGAGGCGGCCGCGCATTTCCAGTTGGCCCGTGGCCGGGCGCCGGCGGCGCGTCTCCCGCTCCTCGCCGTGCGGGCGGGTGTGGCGTTTGATGCCGCGGGGCAGCCGGACAGTGCCGCGGCCGCATTCGCCGCCGCGCGCGCCGGCGGCAAGTTGGCGAGCATCGACACGTGGCTGCGGGTCCGTCAGGCTCGCGTCACCCGCGATACCGCGGCGGTCAGCCAGCTCCTCGCCGACCTGCCGCCGCCCGCCGCCCGGGATGTCCCGATCGCGCGGGCGCGCGCGCTCTTGCTCGGCGGCGACACGACGCGCGCCATCGAGGCGTTCGCGGCGGCGGGGAAGGGCGGGACCCTCGACGCGGCGCGCCTCGCCCTGGCGACGGGCGATTCCGCGCGCGCGCGCACGATGCTCTATGCGCTGCTGGCGCGCGACCCGCTCAGCGACGATGCCGCGGCCGCGGTGAGCCTGGCGATCGGCCCGCTGCCGCCGCGTGCCCCCGACCAACACGTCGCCCTGGCACGCGCCCTGAACCGGCGGACGACCGTGCGGGATGCCCGCATTCATGTGGAGCACGCACTCCGCGCGGGTGACTCGAGTGCGGCGACGCTCCTGTTCTATGGCGAGCTGCTCGTCTCGTCCGGCCTGCTCCGCGACGCGGTGCGCGCGTACGCCGCCGCGGCGCGCGACTCGGCTGCGCGGCCGCTCGCGATCTACCGTCGCGCGCGCGTGCTGGTGCGGCTCGGCGATTCGACGGCGATCCCGGCCCTGTCCGGGTTCACGTACAGCTACGCCGCCGACTCGGCGGCGCCCGGAGCGCTCTACATCCTTGGCGACATGCAGGACGGTCGAGACGATTGGGGGCAGGCGGCCCGCTGGTATGCGGAGCTGATCGCCCGCTATCCCGGCGACCCGCGCGCCTCGCTCGCGCGCTTCCGCCTCGCCGCGCACGCGGAGAGCGCGGGTCATCCGGACAGCGCCGCGGCGCAGTATCAATCCGAGATCGACGCGTCCGGACCGCAGCGCACGGCGGCGCGATTCTGGCTCGGCAAGATGGCGGAAGCGCGTGGTGATGCGGAGCAGGCCAGGCGCATCTGGTTGGCGCTGGCGCACGAGGATTCGGTTGGCTACTACGGCATGCGCGCTCGCCGCGCGACCGGTCTGCCACCGCTGGCATTCGCTCCGCCCGGCGCCTCGGCGCCGCCACCGGAAGCGGTGACCACCGGTCTCGCGCGCATCGACACGCTGCTCCTCGCCGGGCTCGACAGTGAAGCACAGGCAGAGGTACGGGTCGTGCTGGGTCACCCCCCGCAGGATCTCGAAGGCCGGCTCGCGTGGAGTGAGGGATTGGGCGTGCGTGGCTACGGATCGGCCGCGGTCCGGCTGGGCTGGCAGGCCGCGCTGCTCGCTCCCAACGATGTGCGGGTATTGCGGGCGATTTTCCCATGGCCGAATCGTGCCGCGGTCGAGGCGGAGGCGCAGGAATTCGGCGTCGACGCGTTGCTCCTGGCCGCGCTGGTGCGTCAGGAGAGTGTCTTCGACGTCGAGGCGCTGTCGCCCGCGGGCGCGCGTGGGCTCGCGCAACTCCTGCCGAGCACCGCCTCGCTCATGGCGCGAGGGCTCGATGTGGCCTTCTTTCCGGAGTGGATTACGGTCCCGGATCTCAATCTCCACCTCGGCGCCGCGCATCTCGCCGAGCTCCTCAAGCGCTTCGGTCGGGTCGACGCCGCGATTGCGGCGTACAACGCCGGGCCGCAGCCCGTCAGCCGCTGGCTGGACCGTGCCGGCGCGTCCGATGCCGATCGCTTCATCGAACTGATTCCCTACCCGGAGACGCGGGGCTACGTCCGCAGCCTCATGCGCAATCGCGAGTTGTATCGGGCACTGTACGAACCGTAGAAACCCCGCTTGACAGCCTCGCGAGCCATCGGTCTTTTCTAGCGCGTCCACGTTGGGCCCGGCACAGACTCTGCAGGAGGCGGAACGTGATCAAGGGAAAGGTGAAGTGGTTCAATGACGCCAAGGGGTATGGCTTCATTGAACAGGAAGGCGGCGAAGACGTGTTCGTGCATTTCTCGGCGATTCAGATGGATGGCTTCAAGACGCTCGCCGAGGGTCAGGTGGTGGAGTTCGAAGTGAAGCAGGGGGACAAGGGGCTCCACGCCACGAACGTCGTGCGCGCCTAACCCGCGCCCTTCACCCGACCGTCCGCCCCGCCCGATTCTTTGGGCGGGGTTTAGTTTTCCCTCCATGCCAGCGCGCCCAGCGCCACCCATCCCCGCCACGTCCGCCGGCAAGAAGAACGTCTTCCTCGTGGACGGCTACGCGCTCATCTACCGCGCCTTCTTCGCCATGATCGCCCGGCCGTTGACGACCAAGAGCGGGGAGAACACCTCGGCGGTGTGGGGCATCACGAACTTCCTGCTGCGGCTATACGAGAACTACCATCCCGAATACGTCGGTTGGGTCCATGATCGCGGCGTGTCATTCCGCTCGGCGCAGTATCCGGAGTACAAAGCGACCCGCGAAAAGCTCAGTGCGGAGCTGCAGCAGGACTTCGACCGTTCGCTCGAACGGGTCTGTCAGATCCTCGATGCGTTCCACATACCGGTCATCGCGATCAACGGCTACGAGGCCGATGATGTCGTGGCGACACTCGCGCAGCACGCGGTCGCCGATGGGCTGCAGGCCGTCATCGTCTCCGGCGACAAAGACTTTTACCAGTTGATCGGCGCGGGAATCGCGCTGCTCAACCCGGGGCGCGGCGGCCAGGCGGCCGTCGAGGAACAGTGGGTCGATCAGTCGAATGCCAGCGAACGGCTCGGCGTTCCGCCCGAACGGGTCGTCGACTACCTCGCGCTGGTCGGCGACAGCTCCGACAACATTCCGGGCGTGAGGGGGATCGGCGAGAAGACCGCCGTGCAGCTGCTCGAGACCTACGGCGACCTCGACCGGATCCTGGCGCAGGCCGCCGACATCCCCGGCAAGCGCCCCCGCGAAGCGCTGCTCGCACAGGCCGACAACGCCCGCCTGTCTCGCGAGCTCGTGACGCTGCGGCGCGATGTGCCGGTCACGTTCGACCTCGAGCAGCTGCGGGTGCGCACGCCCGACACCGACGTGCTGACGACGCTGTTCACGGAGCTCGAGTTCCGCACCCTGATTCCGAAGCTCGCCGATCTGGTGGCGGTGGGCGTCGCTCCCTCGCCGCCCGTCGCAGCGGGCGCGGCGCAAGGCGCACCGGCCTCCCCGCCCGCTCCTGCCGGGCCGCGCGCGCCGCAGCTCGCCGATCCCCAGATCGTCGACGATCCGCCCGATCTGCCGCGAATGATCGAGGCGCTCCGTGGCGCGCGCCTGGTGGCGCTGCAAACAGAGCCCGGACTGGCAGGCATGTCGTTCGCGGTGGCGCCGGGCCGGTCGTGGTATCTCCCCTTCGGCCATCGGCCGCGCGACGGTGAGTTCGACGACACGCCGCCGCGCAACCTGCCCCCGCTGGGGAGCGAGGCGCTCGCGCCGCTCCGCACGCTGCTCGCCGACCCCACCGTTCGCAAAGCGGGACACGATATCAAGGCGGCATGGGTTGCGCTCGCCGGCGCCGGTGTCGCGCTCGATGGCGTCGCCTACGACTCGATGGTGGCGAGCTTCGTGCTCGATCCCGGCAATCGCTCCCACGCCATCAATGATCTCGCGCGTGAGCATCTCTCGGTGGAGCTGCCCATCACGGCGCAGCTCCTGGGAAAAGGGAAGGGCGGAGGGACCGAGCGGACATTCGCCCAGGTGCCGCCCGCCGAGGCGGCGCGCGTGTCGGCGGCACAAGCCGAGATGGTGTTGCGGCTCGAGGAGGCGTTCCGGGCCGACATCGAAGCACATCATCTCGTGCGCTTGCTCGATGAAATCGAAATCCCGCTCATTCCGGTGTTGGTCGATATGGAAACCACCGGCATCCTCGTAGACCGGGTGCTGCTGGGAGAGATGTCGCGCGGTTTCAGCAAGGAGCTTACGACACTTGAGCTCGACATTTACCGCGCGGCCGGCGGCGAGTTCAACATCAACTCGACGCCCCAACTGCGAACGGTGCTGTTCGAGCGGCTCAAGCTGCCGGTCCAGAAGCGTACCAAGACGGGCGCGTCCACCGATGTCGAGGTTCTCGAACAGCTCGCGGCCCAGGGGGCTGAAGTCCCCCGGCTGCTGATCGAGTACCGTGAGCTGACGAAGCTGAAGTCCACGTATGTGGACGCCCTGCCGGGATACATCCGCCCCGATACGGGCCGGGTCCACACGAGCTTCAATCAGACGGGCGCGGCCACCGGTCGATTGTCATCGTCCGATCCCAATCTCCAGAACATTCCGGTGCGCACCAAGCGTGGCGGCGAGATCCGCCGCGCATTCGTCGCGCCGCCCGGGCGGCTGCTGCTCATCGCCGACTACTCGCAGGTGGAGCTCCGGCTCCTGGCGCACTTCTCGGACGATCCGGCATTCGTGGCGGCATTTCAGCGCGGTGGCGACATCCACCGCCAGACCGCGGCGGTGATCTTCGGCGTTCCAGAATCCAGCGTGACAGGCGAGATGCGGAGCCGTGCGAAAACCATCAACTTCGCGACGATCTACGGGCAAGGCGCGATGGCGCTGTCTCGCCAGCTCGGAATCACGCTCGAGGAAGCGAAGACGTTCATCAAACACTACTTCGAGCGCTTCGCGGGGGTGCGCGCCTGGCTCGACAAGACCGTCGATGAAGCCCGGCAGCGCGGATTCGTCGAAACGCTGGTTGGCCGGCGGCGCTACATCCCCGAGCTACGCGACCGGAACTTCAGCATCCGCAGCTTTGGAGAGCGCACCGCGACCAACTCCCCGCTGCAGGGCTCGGCGGCGGACCTGATCAAGATCGCGATGATCCGGATCCACGCCGCGCTCAAGGCAGGTAACCTGCGCACCAAGATGCTCCTCCAGGTGCACGACGAGCTCGTGTTTGAGGTCCCCGAGGGCGAGCAGGCGGATGCCGGAGCACTGGTAAAACGCGAGATGGAGGGGGTAATCAGTCTCCGGGTGCCGCTCGTCGTAACTATCGGTGCCGGAAAGAATTGGATCGACGCCAAGGGTTAAGCACGCCTCTTGCAGGAACGGGGGGTAGGGCCCACAATAGGGGCGTCGATTCCCGGCGTTTTCCGGGTCGACGCCCTTTCGCGCCCGGAGGGTAACGTTGTGAAGTCACGTGGTTTCACCTTGATCGAGCTACTGATCGTGGTGGTGATCATCGGGTTGCTCGCGGTCATCGCGATCCCGAAGCTCTCCAACACGAAGCAGAAGGCCTACGTCGCCCAGATGAAGTCCGACCTCAAGAATCTGGCGACGGCGGAGGAGGCCTTCTTCTATGATAGCACGTTCTACACGACCAGTCTCGCGGCGCTCAACAATTTTCGCGCCTCGACCGGCGTGACGCTGACGGTCGCCTCGGCGACGCCCGGCGGGTGGTCCGCCCAGGCCATTCACGCCCAGACTACCCGGCAGTGCGCGCTGTTTCAGGGGAACGCGCCTCCAATCGCGCCCGCCGTTATCGAGGGCCGGATTACCTGCACGTAGAGCCTCCGTATCGGGAATTCCAACGCCGCCGTGAGGGGATGCGATTCGCCCTGCACGGCGGCGTTTGGCTACACCGGCACAAAATCCACGATGAGCCGATGGTCCACCTGGTGAGCTCAGATAAGGAACGGTTGCTCGCCCTCGGCCGCACGCTGGGATTTCACGCGCGCTGGCTGCAGTACAAGCCGCTCAAGGACCCGGATACCGGGGTCCGCGTCGAGGCGTGGCACTGGGATGTGTGGGGAGAGAAGCTGCGCCTGCTCGATCCTCCGTAACCTCTTCGACATCGCGCCGCGGCGCGCGGACGCCCGGCCACCAGTTCCACCGGCCCGCGATGTGCATGATCGCGGGTACCAGCACCATGCGAATCAGCGTGGCATCGAGCAGCACGGCGACCGCGAGCCCGAAGCCGATGAACTGCACGGCGAGCACGCGCGTGAACGCAAAGTTGCCGAAGACGATGATCATGATCAGCGCCGCGAACGTGATGGTGGATGCCGTCGTCGACAGCCCTTCCATGGTCGCGTGATCGTTGCGGCCCGTCTTGTCGAACACTTCCTTGACGCGCGTCAGCAAGAACACTTCGTAATCCATCGAGAGCCCGAACACCGTCGCGAACACGAGGACCGGCACGACGACGAAAATGGCTTCCGTCGGCCCCTCGAGTCCAAAGAAACCGGCGCCATACCCATGTTGGAAGACGAGAACCGTAATCCCGAAGGCGGCGCCGACCGACAAGCAGTTGAGCACCACGGCTTTGACGGGCACGAGGATCGAACGGAATGCGATCAGCAACATGATCGCGGTGACGCCAAGAATCATCCCGACGATGCCGGGGAAGCGGGCGAGCAGATTCTCCTGCAGGTCGAGACTCGACGCCGCGAAACCCCCGACGACGATTTCCGCGCCGCGCAGCCGGGTGCTCCGCGCAATCGTGCCGCGGACGTGGCGCGCCAGGTCCATCATTCCGGTCAATGACACGGAGTCGACGGCGATCACGTCCATGAGCGTCGTACGCTGGTCGCGGCTGAGATAGGCGTTGAAGAATTCTGGGTAGCGTTCGCGCACCGCTTCCGGCTCGCCGTAGAAAATCGCCAGCTGCAAAGTGGACATCCCCGGCCGCAGCGTCGCCACGCCGCGCACTTCACGCACGCGCGGGTCCTTCGCGATCGAGTCGCTCAGGGCCTTCAGGCCCGGCAGCCGGCGGCCCGACAATGCAGATTCGTCGGGCGGAAGCTGCACCACCACGCGCAGCGGCTGGATCACGCCGCTCGCGCCCATCTCGCGCAGCGCTGCGAGCCCCTGTCCCGACTCGGCGTCCGGTGGGAACCAGTTCCGGGCGGGCAGCCCGATTCTGATTTGCGTCAGCGGAAAGGTGAGGATCGCGACGGCCAGCCCGCCGCCGAGAATGGCGCGCCACGGCCGGTGGCCGAGATAGCGCGACCAACGCTCCCACCCTTGCGGCGTATGAATCCACGCGAGCATCCGCGCGAGCCACTTGGGCCGATCGATGTCGCGGCCGAGGATCGCGAGCGCCGCCGGCAAGAACGTCGTCGCGAGCAGCACCGCGACCGCGACGACGATGAGTCCGCCGACCCCGACCGAGCGCGTCTCGGTCAGCGGCGTCAGGATCAATGCCGCGAATCCCACCACGACCGTCAGTCCCGACGTCACCACGGCCGACCCCGCCGTCTGGATCGTGCGTACCGCGGCATCAACTGGAGACAGGCCGCGGTTCAACTCCTCGCGGAAGCGCGTCACAATGAGCAGCGAGTAGTCGATGCCGACGCCCAGTCCCACCATCGTCGTGATGTTGAGCACGAACACCGACATCGTCTGGAACTGGGCGGCGACGGCGACGATGCCGAGCGCAATCGTGATCGCGAGCACCCCGACGATGATGGGCAGCGTCGCGGCGACGAGCGCGCCGAACGCGAGCACGAGCACGGCGAGCGTCAGCGGCAACGCGTGCTCCTCGGCGCGGCGCGTGTCCTCCGCGCTGATCGTGCGGACGTCGTAATCGAGCGCCGGGTTGCCGGTGACCTTTACGTCGAAGCCGTCGGCGTGCGGCAGCCGTTCCAGCGTGCGCTGCACCGTCTCGCGCAGATCCGGGACGACGGTCCGGTTCACGTCGCTGGTACTCGCCGGTGTCAGGGCCGCGATCAAAAAGGTCGTCTGGCGGTCGGGACTGACGAACGTCGATTCGCCGATGGTGCGGACGGAAATAACCTGACTGATGTAGGGCTGGCGCGCGAGTGCCGCCGATACCGAATCGAGCACGGCGGCGTACCGCGGATTGGTGTAGCGCACGGGGCCGTGCACCACGATCGCCACATATTCCGCGATGGGCTTGGGAAACGTTTCGCGGATCAACTGGGCGGCGCGAGCGGATTCGGTCGCTTCCACGTTCATGCCGCGAACAGCGAGGACGCGCTGCACGTGAGTGGCCTTGGGGACGAACAACAGCGCGAGCACCGCCCACGCGCCGATGACCCAGCCGCGCCAGCGGACGAGCTGCCTCGCGGGTAACGCGATCACTTAGGGTCCAAGCACATGCGGGCCACAATCATAGGGACGTGCGAAGTGCAAAGCTAGCGGCGCGACGCCGACTCTTCGCATATTGCGCGCATGGAACGCCGTCTCACGGCAATGATCTCGGCCGCCGCGGTACTCATCGTCCTGTTCATCTTCTGGGACATGTTCCGGCCTGCGCCCCACCGGGCGCCGGACCCGGGAACCGACGGACCGCTCCGCATTGCCGAGCCACAGCCCCCGCCACCGGCTCCACCCCAGCCACCCACGACGACGTCCCAGGGGACCGCCATCCCGGCGGGACCCGATGGCCGCGAGCCATCGTACATCGAGCTCCTGGCACGTTCCGCAACGCGTCGCCAGATCCGGTCCAGCGGCTCCACCACGTACCTGGGCGAGATGATCGATGCGAGCGGCGATTCGATGCTGCGGCGCTGGGAGAATCGGATGACGGAGCCGATCCGCGTGTGGTTCGCCCCGACGCACGCCGCCAACTTCAAGCCGGCGTTTATCGACGCGATCAAGTCAGGATTTGGCGTGTGGTCGGCTGCGGGCGTCCCGGTCCGCTTCCAGTTCGACGGGGATTCAACGAACGCGGAAGTCACGGTGAAGTGGCGCATTCAGTTCGAAATCGAACGCACCGGGCAGACCGACGTCACCTGGGACGAGAACGGGCGCATTCAAACCGCGGTGATCACGCTGGCCACCTTCGATCCGAAGGGCGAGCCGATGGAGCTGGAGGACATCCGTGTCGTGGCGACGCACGAGATCGGCCACGCGCTGGGCCTCGGGCACTCGAAGGACTCCACAGACCTCATGTTCCCGACCACCAAGGTCCGGGACTTGTCGGATCGTGACGTTCGCACGGTGCTGCTGCTGTACCAATTGACGCCGGGGAGTTTGCGCTGAGCCCGGTCGCACTTCCTCCATCGCTGGCGCAGGTCCTCGATACGCGTGTCCAGGAAGCGGAGCTCATCGAAAAGCTCGAGGCGGGCGCGGTGCGCTGCTTTGCCTGCGGGCACCGCTGCCTGGTGAAGCCCGGCCGGCGCGGCATCTGCAAGGTCCGGTTCAATAAGGAAGGGACGCTCTTCACCCCGGCCGGGTACGTCGCGGCCCTGCAGTGCGACCCGACGGAGAAGAAGCCGTTCTTTCACTGCCTCCCCGGCAGCGACACGCTGACGTTCGGGATGCTGGGCTGCGACTTCCATTGCGGCTATTGCCAGAACTGGCTCACGTCCCAGGCCCTGCGCGACGAGACAGCCGGCGTGATGCCCAGCGACGTGACGCCCGACGCCCTCGTCGCCCTCGCCCGCCGCCAGGGCGCGCGCATGGTGGGCTCGTCGTACAACGAACCGCTCATCACCGCGGAGTGGGCCGTCCAAGTCTTCAAGACCGCCCGGCCCGCCGGCCTGAAGACGGCGTTCATCTCGAACGGCAACGCGACCCCTGAGGTCCTCGACTACATCCGGCCTTGGACTGACTGCTACAAGATCGATCTCAAGGCGATGGACGATAAGCGCTACCGCGAGCTGGGCGGCGTGCTGCAACATGTGCTCGACGCGATTCGCATGGTGCACGAGCGCGGCTTCTGGCTCGAGATCGTCACCTTGATCGTGCCCGGCTTCAACGACGACGATACGCAACTCGAGCGCGCCGCCGACCTGATCGCGTCGGTGTCGCCCGAGATCCCGTGGCACGTCACGGCGTTCCACAAGGATTACAAGATGACCGAACCCGACAACACGCCCGCCACGACCCTACTGCACGCCTGTGAAATCGGCGCGCGGGCAGGGCTTCGGTTCGTCTACGCGGGAAATCTCCCGGGCCGGGTTGGCCGCTGGGAGCACACCTACTGCCCGGATTGCGGCGACTTGCTGATCGAACGCTACGGCTACGTCATCAAGCAGCAGCGCATCGGACCGGACGGGCGCTGTCCCTCCTGCAACCGGCGGATCCCAGGCATTTGGTCGTAGCTCTCCTTCTTGTCGTGGCGCAGGGGGCCGGGGCGGGGGGGGGCCCAGCCGCCGCGTTCGACAGCGTCGTCCTTGCCGGCATCCGGCAGGGCGTCTACCCCGGCGCCGCGCTGATCGTCGGGCGTCACGACACGATCCTTTTCGCGCGAGGCTACGGCCGGTTCACCTGGAGCGCATCGAGCCGGGCGGTGAGCGTCGACAGCACCATCTGGGACGTCGCCTCACTCACCAAAGTCGTGGCGACGACACCGGCGCTGATGCTGCTGGTCGAACGTGGCCAGGTCGCGTTGGACACGCCCGTCGCACGCTACGTGCCCGAGTTCAACGGTCACGGGACGGCGGCGATCACCGTCCGACAGCTGTTGACCCACACGTCGGGCCTGCGCGCGACGCTGCCATTGCGCGAGGCCGCCGACAGCGCCGCGGCGCTGCGCATGGTGCTTACGACGACGCCGGTCGCCCCGCCGGGAACGCGCATGGTGTATTCCGATCTCAACGCCATTCTCCTCGGCGAGATCGTGCGCCACGTGAGCGGCCTGCCGCTCGATGCGTTCGTGACGCGCGCGTTTTACACGCCGCTCAGTCTCGACCAGCAGCTGCTGTTCCGGCCACCCAAGCGCCTGGAGCCGAGGGTCGCCCCAACGAACCTGTGGCACGGGCATCCCATTGCGGGCGTCGTCAACGATCCGAGCGCCGGCATGCTCGGCGGCGTCTCGGGCAACGCCGGTGTCTTCGCGACGGCCCGCGGGCTCGCGCGCTTCGCACAATTCATGTTGAACGAGGGCGCTCCTCTGCTGCGGCGGGAAACGGTGCGGGAGTTCACCAAGATTGCCGTGCCGGCACGCCGTGGCGTCAGCGCGCGCACATTAGGGTGGGAGGCGCTGCCAACCGGAGAGGAGACGTCCAGCGCAGGCACACTGTTGGGGCCGCACAGCTACGGGCACACCGGGTGGACCGGCACGTCCCTGTGGATCGATCCCGACCGCGATCTGTTCGTCCTGCTGCTCACCAACCGCGCGTTCGACCCCAAAGTCCGTCGCTCTTTCACCAAGCTGAAAGCAGTGCGCGGGCGCGTGGCCGACGCTGCCGCCCGGCTCGCCGACAGTCTTGGCCGTTGATGCCGCTGGTCCTACGCTGATCTACGACGGCGAGTGCGGTGTTTGTCGGAAGGCGGTCGAGCTGCTCCGCCGCTGGGACGGGGAACACGTCCTGCGGTTCGTACCGTTCCAGGACCAAGTTGCCGTGGCGCGGTTCGGCATCGCGCTTCCGGCGCTCGCCGCCGCGATGCATCTGATTGTCCCGGGCGGTCGTGTGTACGCGGGAGCGGATGCCGTTCCCCAACTCCTGCGACTCTTCCCCGGGAAGCGCTGGCTCGCGCCGTTCTTCGGGGTTCCCGGCGTGTTGCCACTCGCCCGCCGGGTCTATGCGTGGATCGCGGTCCGGCGACACTGTCTGGTGCGGGGTATTCCAGGTCGCTAGGTTCGCTGGTAGGAGAACAATCATTGTGACCACAGCAGTACTGAGTGCTGAGACCGTCCGCCAGGCGTTGCGCCAAGTGAAGGACCCCGAGCTCGACATGAACATCGTCGACCTCGGGTTGGTCTACGACGTCGAGGTGGACGACGGCCAGGTACGTATCAACATGACGCTGACCTCGCCCGGATGTCCGGCGGGGCCGATGATCACGAACGACATCTACAAAGTCGTCCGTGCGATTGAGGGTGTGAAAGACGTGGACATCGACATCGTATGGGAGCCGTACTGGACGCCCGAGCGGATCGATCCCAAGATCCGCGCGATGATGGGGTTTTAGCGCATCGCTTCGAGCAGGGCGTCGCCGAGTACCTCGACTTGCCAACGCCGCAGCTCGGGGATCCGCTCGAGCGCCGCGCGATCCAGCGGTCGAGCCCGCACCACCGCTTCCAACGTCGTTCTGCCGCACAGCACTCCCGCCTCGAGTCCCAACTCGGTCGCGACGCGATTGCGCACTGCCTTGACGCGCTCCAACCGGGCATCGAAGCCCGGGTCCTTGGGTGGCCGCGGCTGGCGCTCGACCCGCGGCAGCTCAGGGTCGGGGAGCGCGCGCGCGCGCGCGATGGCGTCGAACAACGCATCGCCGTGACGCCGCGCCAGCGAGCTCGGGAGCTCGCGAATGTGGCCGAGATCGGCGCGCGTCGCGGGTAAGGCGCGACTCACCGCGATGAGCGACTCATTTCCGATGATCCGGAACGGCGCCTTGTCTTCTCGCTCAGCGACAGTATCCCGCCAGCGATGTAGCAGTCGCAATGCGGCGAGACTGCGCGGGCTCAGTCCTTTGGCGCCTTTTAGCCGCAAGTAACTGTCGTCACCCGACCCGGCTGGAGCGGTCCACCGCAGTGACTCGACCTGCTTGAATTCCTCCGCAGCCCAGGCGAGACGGCCCAGCGCCGTCAGCCGCTGCTCGAGCGCGTCGCGCAGCGCGAGCAGGTACTGGGTGTCGGCGGCGGCGTAGGCCAGCATCGACGGCGTCAGCGGCCGGATCGACCAGTCTGCCTTCTGGTGCTCCTTGTCGAGCTTCACCCCCACATACTTCTCCAGCAACGCGGCGAGTCCTATGGCCGGCTCGCCGGCGAGCTGCGCGGCGACTCGGGTGTCGAACAGGCGCGCGGCATGGAAACCGTAGTCGCGGTCGAGGACGCGGAGATCGTAATCGGCGTCGTGAAAGATCTTTTCGAGCTGCGGGTCCGCGAGCAGCGCGCCCACCGGGCCGAGGTCTTGGGCGGCGATGGCAACGGGATCGATGAGCGCGGTTTGTGTTGGGCTCGAGATCTGGAGCAGGTAGATGCGATCGCGGTAGCGATGGAAGCTCGCCGCCTCGGTATCGACGCCGACGCGCGACTCGCGTTGCACGGCGGCGATGAACTCCGCCAGCTCCTTGGGAGTATCGATGTAGCGAGGCGAGGTCACTCCTGTTTCCCTAGCGCCTCCATCCCCGCGGCGATTTGCTCCAGCGCCTTGGCTAAGGTCTTGTAGAATTCCGGATCGGGAGCCTGAGGGGCTCCCCCGAGCGGATCGCCGGCACATTTGCGGGCGGCTCGCGCCGCATGACGTATGTAATCGGTGGTTACTTGCATGGATCGCTCCGCAGTGTTGACCACAAAGATACGCGCGGCTTTCGCGCCGCGCAGTCTCGGCGCGTGGCCCACGGCGCTCGAGCCGCAGCCGCCGCTCGCGCGTGCGCTGGGCGTCGAGGCGTTGTGGCTGAAACGGGAAGATCTGGCCGGCGGCAACAAGGTCCGAGGACTCGAGTTTCTGTTCGCGAATGTCGCGCCGCGCTCGGTCTTCGTGACCGTCGGTGGCAGCGGCTCGAGCCACTGTTTGACGACCGCGCGCTGCGCCAGGGCGGAGGGCCACCGCACCGCGCTCGCGTTGTTCAGGCAGCCGACGACGGAGGCGACCCGCGCCGTCGACGCGGCGATCATGGCGGAGGCGCACCTGGTCATGCGCGCGTCGAGCATCGCAACGCTGCCGTGGGCCGTGCTACGCACCTGGCTCGCCGCGCGTCGTATTGGCAAAGGGACGCCACACTGGATTCCAGGCGGCGGCGCCGACCCCCGCGCGGTGCTCGGGCATTGTCTCGCGGCGCTCGAACTCAGTGCGCAGCTCGAGACGCCACCCGACTCCATCGTCGTACCACTCGGCACCGGCGGTACGGCCGCCGGGATCGCACTCGGCGTCGCTGTGCTCGGCTGGTCGACACGGGTGATCGCGGTGCGGGTGGCGCCATGGATTGCGGCGAATCGCTGGCGCACACTGCGGCTCGCGCGTCAGGCTGCCGTGTTGCTCGAGCGGGCGGGTATCGAGCGAGTGCCTCGCTCGGCGATTCGCGTAGAGGTCGTGAATGCGCTCGGCGCGGGCTACGGATACCCAACCACCGAGGGTGAACGAGCGCGGAGGCTCGCGTCTGATCATGGGCTGCGCCTGGAACCGACGTACGGCGCGAAAGCGTTCAGCGTTTACTTCCAAAAGAAGAAATACGATCTGCGCCGTACCGTCTTCTGGCATACCTTCGCCTGGCCATGACGGCCGTCCTCTTCATTCACGGCTTCCCGTTCGATCACACGCTGTGGCGCCATCAGGTGGCGGCGTTGACGCGTTGGCAGTGCCTCGCGCCCGACTTGCGAGGCGCTGGTACATCGCGTGCGCCGGCTGCGGCCGATGAGTACTCGATGGGCACGTACGCCGACGATCTCATCGCGCTGCTCGATCGCGCGAAGATCAGCCACGCCGTGGTCTGCGGCCTCTCGCTGGGTGGCTACATCGTCTTCGAGCTGCTACGCCGATTTCCTGAGCGAATTCGCGCGGCGATTCTCTGTAACACGAAGGCGGTCGCCGATACGCCAGAGGCAAAACGCGGTCGAGATGCATTGGCCGCCCGGGCGCTGAAGGACGGCGCGGGCGTGGTCGCCGCCGAGCTCGTCCCCAAACTGCTGGCCCGCTCGACACGCGAGCGTCGGCCAGACGTCGTCGGTGAGGTAGAGGAGATGATTCTGCGCCAGCCGCTCGCCGGGATTGTCGGGGCGCTCCGCGCGCTGCGCGAACGCCCCGACTCGACGCCCTTGCTCGACGGGATCAGGATTCCAGTGCTCGTCGTCGCAGGAGACGACGATCAGATCGCGCCCGCCGCGGGAATGCAGGAGATGGCTCGAGCCATTCCTGGTTCCGAGTTTGTGCGTGTTGCTGAAGCCGGCCACATGACACCGCTCGAGCAGCCGCTCGTGGTGAATGCGGCGCTGGCCGGTTTCCTGGAGAGGGTAGGCTAAGAGCCCTTGCGCTGCGGTTTACCGGGCGGGTTTTCGCTCTGGAAGACGTCGCGATTCTTCGCGATGTAGTCCTTCCACTGCGGCGGCGTGTCCTCTTCGGGGAAGATCGCCGTCACCGGGCACTCCGGCTCGCACGCGCCGCAGTCGATGCACTCGTCGGGATGGATGTAGAGCATGTCCGGCCCCTCGTAGATGCAGTCGACGGGGCAGACATCCACGCAGGAGCGGTCTTTGACGTTGATGCACGGTTCGGCAATGATGTACGGCATTTCCTCTCCTCGGTGCGAATCGCAAACCTAGATTGAGACTTAGCTCAGTCAAGGGACCATCAGGTATCTACGATACCAACTGGTATCAGTTTAGGCCCTTCTTCGCCTCGGAGTCTTGCGCCGCGGGTCCCTATTGGTATCCTAGATACTCGTGGGAATCATTCACCAGCGCCGCAAGGCAGAGACCCGGTCCCTTCTCGTTGCGGCCGGGCTCGAGCTGTTCGCCGAGCGTGGCTTCGAGATCGCGACGCTCGATGAAGTCGCCTTGGCTGCCGGATTCACGAAGGGCGCGATCTACCGCCACTTCCCCTCCAAGGGCGCGTTCCTGCTCGCGCTCTTCGAGCAGTATGCCGCTGTCGCCCGTGCCGGATCGGGTGCGCGGCAGGCGCCGTGGTTCATTCCGCTGACTGTGCAGTTCGCCGCCCAGGCGACGCGCGACCCGCTCCTGCGTCGCCGGCTCGTCACCGTGCTCTCGGAGGCGCCCGACGGTGCCACGCCCGAGGGGCTGAGTCACGAGATCGAGCACGGCATGGTGACCTACCGCGGCCTGCCGTCGCCCACGATCAGCGACTGGCTCACACGCGACGCCTCGACCACGCGGTACGCGCCCGGCACAACCTTCCAGATCGGCAAGATCGAGCTGCTTGCCAACACCGGCACCTACATTGACGCGCCCTTCCATCGCTACCAGGAGGGACGCGACGTCGCCGGCTATGCGTTGGAGGCCGTGGCCGACCTGCCCGGGATCGTCGTGCGAGTGAGCGGGCCCGCGCGGCCGATCGATAGCAGCCGTTTCAAGGGGCAAGACGTAAGAAAGAAGGCGGTGCTCGTGCACACGGGCTGGGACGCGCATTGGCGCACCGACACCTACTCGGCTGGTCAGCACCCTTTTATTACCAGGGACGCGGCCGAGTATCTCGTGCAAGCGGGAGCGGCGCTCGTGGGCATCGATTCGCTGAATATCGATGACGACAAAGACGGCAGCCGCCCTGCACACACCGTCCTCCTCGGGGCGGGCGTGGCGATCGTCGAGCACATGACCAACCTGGCGGCGCTTCCCGACTCGGGATTCCGCTTTTTCGCCGTGCCGCCGCGGGTGAAGGGGATGGGGAGTTTTCCGGTCCGCGCCTTCGCGCTCGTATCCTAGATTGACACGGTTTCGCCACTGCGCTATATCACGGTCA
>WNGE01001044.1_pt1 | contig 57983 bp, 54 predicted proteins | sample 5400651 | NCBI WGS metagenome assembly WNGE01 (sample SAMN13153370, study PRJNA577476) | soil metagenome | isolation source: 60 cm soil or saprolite under grassland replicate 2 | place: USA:California | collected 2016-06-15 | reverse complement strand
GGACCACCTCGGCGACCTGGTAGATGTCGCCGCTCTTGAGCTTCTCGACGTGGTTCTTGAACCGGCGGGACCAGTTCGTGGGCATCCGCGCCTCCTTCTTGCGGAGGACGGCGAACACCTCCTCGACCTCCTCGTCGTTGATGACGTCGCGCAGGCCGATCTCCTCGGCGTTGTCGGCCGGGACCATCAGCGTGAGGTCGCCGTACGCGAGGCGAAGGATCAGGTAGTCCTTCTTCTCTCCGAAGGCGTTCTTCTTCTCCTTCTTCTCGATGACCGCAGCCCCATGGTGCGGGTATACGACTTTGTCACCGACGCGAAAGGACATGACACTCCTCGGAGGGACTTGCGGGAGGACAAGAATACCAGACGCGGGGCGGAGTCTTTTCTCGCGGGTAGCCTCGTTCCGCCGCGAACGTGAGCGCGAGATGAGCGCGATATGGGAGGTGCAGGCGTCGTGCCCGAGCGCCAGCTGCTCGATACCACCGAGCTCTTCAGTTCGCTACCCGACGACGTGCTCGGCGACCTGCGCCAACGCGCCACCGTGCGCGCGTACGAACGCAACGAGCTGCTGTTCAGCCAGGGCGACACGGCGGCCGAGCTGTTCGTCATCGAGCATGGGCGCGTCGCGATAGCAACGAAGGCCCCGGACGGCCGCGAGTCCGTGCTGGCGGTGCTCGAGAACGGCGCACTCTTCGGCGAGCTTCCGCTGTTCGACGGCTCTCCGCGGTCGGCTGACGCGCGTGCGCTCACCGAATCCCGGGTCATCGTGGTCTCGTACGAGCCCGTGCGCGACGTCCTCCGGGCCCGGCCCGAGCTGCTGTGGACCGTCACCCGCCTCCTGGCGCGCTGGCTGCGCGCCACCGACGAGGCCTTGGCCGACGCCGTGTTCCTCGACGTCCCCGGCCGCACGGCGAAACGCCTGCTCGAACTGGCGGGCGACGGCGACGAGTTCAAGCTGCCGGTCACGCAAGAGGAGCTCGCCGGTATGGTCGGCGCCTCCCGAGAGCGTGTCAACAAGGCGCTCGCACTGTTCGCGCGCCTGGGCTGGCTCGAGGTGAAGGGCCGCGGCCGCTACAAGTTCCTCGACCGCCCCGCGTTGGAGGATCGCGCAACCGTTTAGGTCCGCACCGGCACACGCCGATGGGGTGGCGCCGAGCCGGCGCGCATCACGCGGGATGCGTTCGAGCGCGTGGCGGTCGGGCTGCTTGATCGCCCTACCGGCGCAGAAAAGCAAGGGTGCGCTGCCACGCGTCGCGCGCGTCGTCGGGCCGGTGCGCCGGACGCTCGGGGGCGTGCACGAAGCCGTGGTCGGCGTCGGGATACACGACGATCTCGCAGTCGTCACGGTGAAGCCACGCGAAGCGCAGCGCTTCGACGTCGTCGGGTGGGGTCCAGGGATCCTTGCCCCCGAAGATCGCGAGCGTCGGGCAGACGTCGGCGGCGGTCGCGAGCGGATCGCGGTGGCCCGGGCCGCGCCAGTCGTCCGGGACGCGGATCATCCCGTAGAACGGCACCGCGCGCACGAACGTGCCCGTCGCCGCGGCCTTCAGCGTGTACATGCCGCCCATGCAGAACCCGATGATCGAAACTCGCTGGACGCCGTCGGTCTCCACGAGGAACTCAGCGGCTTGCGCGAGGTCGCCGAGCTGGAGCTCGTCGTGCATGTCCTTCATGTGCGACATGCGCACCGAGATGTCGGACGCCTCGCGCACCTCACGGGGGAAGCGCGCGAACGGCTCTGTGCACGCGACGGCGAATCCGTGGGTGGCAAGGCGCCGGCAGTGCTCGTCGAACAGGGGGCGGAGGCCTCCCACGTCCGGGTGTACGACGAGACCTGCCTCCGCCTGGCCGTCGGGTCGGGCGTGAATGGCGTCCACGGAGGTGCCGTCACGCGCGTCGAGCACGAACCGCTCGGCGGTCGCATCCTGCGGTCCCTCGTCGAGCAGCGCCACGCGGTCAGACGTAGCGCTCGAGGATCGACGTCTCCGCCAGGCGCGACAACCCTTCCTTGATGGAGCGGGCGCGGGCTTCGCCCACCCCTTCCACCTCGACCAGGTCGGACACGCCGGCCCGCATGATCTTCTGGAGGTTCGAGAACCGGTCGACGACGTGGTCGGCGACGATCTCAGGGATACGCGGGATCTTGTGCAGCAGCCGGAAGCCGCGGGGCTGGAGGGGGCTGTCGAGCGTCATGTCGGCGGGCAGGTGCAGCAAGGACGCCACCTCGCGCAGGTCGACGAGCTGCTCGGTGTCGAGGTCGGCCAGCTTCACCAGCACGTCGAGCAGCTCCCAGTCGGGACCCTCGACGAAATAGTCCTTGGCGACGAGGCGACGGTCGTCCTCGACGCCGCCCATGGCCTCCTCGAGCTGGAGCAGCACGAGCCGGCCGTCGGCGCCGAGCTCGATCACGTAGCCCTCGATCTCCTCGGCGATGCGGCGGACCATCTCGGCCCGCTGGAGCACCGTGGCGACGTCGCGCACCGTGACGAGGTCCTCCACCTCGAGGGCCGACAGCGAGTTGCTCACCGCGTCGAGGCGCACCTTGTATCGCTCGAGGATCTGGACGGCGCGGTCGGCGCTGGCCAGGACCCGCGGGATCGGCTCGAGCGTGCGCTTCAGGCCGCGGCGGTGGATGGCGATCACTGACATGTCCTCGGACACCGTGATGACCGGGACGTCGATCGAGCGGGCGACCCGCTCGGCGGTGCGGTGACGGGTGCCCGTCTCCGACGTCGGAAGGTTCGGATCGGGCACCAGGTGGACGTTGGCGCGCGCGACGCGAGACGTGTCCGACGCCAGGATGATGGCGCCGTCCATCTTGGCCAGCTCGGAGAGTCGCTGCGGCGTGTACTCGGCGTCGAGCAAGAATCCGCCCGAGCAGATGCGCAGGACGTCGGGGCCGTCGCCGACGACGATGAGCGCGCCCATCCGGGCTTGGAGGATGCGGTCCAGTCCCTCTCGCAGGGGGGTGCCCGGCGCCACCAGGCGCAAGGCCGCGAGCATCGCTTCGGAACGTGGCTGGGCAGGCACTGCAGGGATCCTTCCGGGTCTCGAACGGTTCGAGCCCTCCCGTTCGAGAACTCCAAACGATACCAACAACGACAGGTGTCCGGCTCGGGAGGATCCGGCGAGTCGCGCACGGCCCTCTGACGGTCGGTCAGGCGGCCGCGATCGACGCTGCCAAGCCGATTCGGACGGCTTCGGCGACATCGCCTACCGGCACCACGTCGACGCCGGCGACGGCGGGCGTCGACAGCGGCGCCAGCGCGGCCGTGAACCCGAGCCGAGCCGCTTCCCGGAGACGGCGATGCGCCTGCGGCACCTGGCGTAGCTCGCCGCCGAGCCCGATCTCGCCGATCGCGACGGTGCCGGCCGGCACCGGTCGTCCGACCACCGCGCTCGCGACCGCCAGCGTCACCGCGAGGTCGGCCCCGGCACCGGGCACGCGCACGCCCCCGGCGACACTGGCGAAAACGTCGGCGCCCGCGAGCTCGACGCCGCCGTGGCGCTCGAGCACTGCGAGCAACAGCGGCAGGCGGGCGCTATCCAGACCTTGGGCCGACCGGCGCGGCGCGGGGCTGGGCACGACGAGCGCTTGCACCTCGACGAGCAGCGGGCGCATCCCGTCGAGCGTCGCGGTGACGACGGAGCCCGGCGCGCCCGCTCGGCGATCGGCAAGGAAGAGCGCCGACGCGTCGGGCAGGGCGGCAAGGCCGCGCTCGCCCATCTCGAACAGCCCAAGCTCGTCGGTGCGACCGAAGCGGTGCTTGAGCGCGCGGAGCATCCGCAACGCGTGGTGGCGCTCGCCGTCGAACGACAGCACGGTGTCGACGACGTGCTCGAGGGCGCGCGGCCCGGCGAGCGTCCCGTCTTTCGTCACGTGCCCGACGAGCAGCGTGGTCAACGTGCGCGCCTTTGCGAGCTGCGCGAGCTTGTGCGCGCACTCGCGCACCTGGGTCACCGAACCGGGAACGCCACCGAGATCGGGATCGGCCACGGCCTGGATCGAGTCGACGGCGAGCACGTCGGGCGTCACCGCGGCGACGTGGGCGAGGATCCGAGGAAAGGACGTCTCGGAGACAAGGAGTAGATCGTCGGGCAAACGGCCGAGCCGCTCGGCTCGCAGCCGAACCTGCTCGCGTGACTCCTCAGCCGTGACGAGCAGGCAGCGCGCCCCGGCCTGCGCGAGGTGCGCGAGGACCTGGAGGAGCAGCGTGCTCTTGCCCATCCCGGGCTCGCCGCCGAGCAGCGTCACCGAACCGGCGACGAGGCCGCCGCCGAGCACCCCGTCGAGCTCGTCGATTCCCGTAGCGCGGCGCGCCGCGCCAATCGGGTCGACCTCGGCGATGGGCACCGGTGCATCGGCAGCCGACGGCAGCTCCACGGCGCCACTGGCACGCCCGGCAGCGAGCTCCTCCTCGACGAGCGTGCCCCACGCGCCGCACTCGGGGCACCGACCGAGCCAGCGGGTGGCGACACCCCCGCAATCGGTGCAGCGGTGGACGGTCCGAACCTTGGCCATGCGCGCAGGATCGCACGGGGGTGTGACAACTACGGCTGGTAGCGGCGGCGTCGCCTCCGTAGCTCGCCCCGTACGAACACCACAATCCCCAGGATGCCGAGCACGACGGCGGCGAGCAGCAGGAGTGCGCGTGTCGTATCGACCTGCGTCGTCGACGTCGACAGGCTCACCTGCTTCCCGGGCTCGGGGGTCAGCGTCTTGGCGCCGCCGGGGAGGTCGATCCGGATTCGCACGTGGAACGCGTCGTGGATCTCCTGCGTCAGCTGCTGGTCGATCTTCGTGAGGTCGACGCGCTGACCCGACAGTTGCGCGGCCAGCTCCGGATCGGCCGCGATGCCCGCCGTGACCTGCGACAGGTCGGCGACGCCGGTCAGCTTGTAGCGCGTGAAGACGACGCTGTGGTCACGCTCCAGCGTGACGCCGCGCAAGGGGCCATTCTTGCCGTTGAGCTCCTGGAAGATCGGCTTCACGTCGCCGGTGTCGGCGAAGTTCTTTCGCAGCGACAACGCCTCGCTCCCGTCCGGCGCCCGCTTCCACGGTGACACCTTCCACCCCGCGGTCTGCAGATCGCCAAGCCGCACGCGGTCCTCAAGCTTGCCTCCCCCGGCCTCCGCGTTCTGCACCGCCTCGGCGTCGAGCGCGACGTTGATGCGTACGAACCCACTGCCGTTGTCGCGCACGGCGATCGTCACCGTCGTGTCGACCTTGCAGCCCGCGACCAGCAGGCACAGAACGAGTACGACGAGGACGACAACGCGGCGCATCGGCCGCCGAGTCTCGCATCAGCGCGGCCCGACGGCCGCGCGGTGGTCAGCTCTCGGAGGGACCGCTGCCGGCCAGCTCGACCGGCGGGGGCTCGATGCCCTCGACGGCCCGGAACACGATCTCGGCGGCGTCGCCCTCGCCCTCGACGTCGACCACGACCGTCTCGCCGGCGTGGAACTCCTTCCACAGGATCTTCTCCGACAGCGGGTCCTCGACCTGCCGCTGGATGGCGCGGCGCAGCGGCCGCGCGCCCAGCTGCGGGTCGTAGCCCTTCTTGGCCAGGACCAGCTTCGCCTCCGGCGTGAGCTCCAAGCCGAGGCCCTGACCCTCGAGCTGCGACTGCACCCGCTTGATCATCAGATCGACGATCTCGACGACCTCCTGCTGGCTCAGCTCGTTGAAGACGATCACCTCGTCGATGCGGTTCAGGAACTCGGGACGGAAGCTGCGCTTGAGCTCCTCCATCACGCGTTCCTTCATCTTCTCGTAGGTGATCGCCTCGCTCGTCGGGCCGAACCCGATCGCCGCCTTGCGCAGGTCGGCGGTGCCGAGGTTCGACGTCATGATGATCACGGTGTTCTTGAAGTCGACCGTGCGACCCTGGGCGTCGGTCAACCGCCCGTCCTCCAGGATCTGGAGCAGGGTGTTGAAGACGTCCGAGTGGGCCTTCTCGATCTCGTCGAAAAGCACCACCGAGAACGGCTTGCGCCGCACCGCTTCGGTGAGCTGGCCGCCCTCGTCGTAGCCGACGTAGCCGGGTGGCGAGCCGACGAGCCGCGACACGGTGTGCTTCTCCATGTACTCGCTCATGTCGAGCTGGATGAGCGCGTTCTCGTCGCCGAAGAGGAACTCGGCGAGCGTCTTGGCCGTCTCGGTCTTCCCGACGCCCGACGGGCCCAGGAAGATGAACGACCCCGACGGCCGCTTCGGGTCCTTGAGGCCGGCGCGCGTCCGACGAATCGACTGCGACACGGCCTTGATCGCGTCGTTCTGGCCGACGACCCGCTTGTGCAGCTCGTCCTCCATGCGGAGCAGCTTGGCCGTCTCCTCCTCGGTGAGCTTGTAGACGGGGATCCCCGTCCACATCGCGAGCACCTCGGCGATCGACTCCTCGGTGACCTCGTTGAAGAGGTCGACGCCCTCGGCGCGCAGCTCGCTCTCCTTGGCCGAACGCTGGTCGAGCAGCTCCTTCTCGCGGTCGCGCAGGCTGGCCGCCTGCTCGAACTGCTGGCCCTCGATCGCGCCTTCCTTGTCCTTGCGGACCTGGGCAATCTCCTCCTCGAACTCGCGGTAGTCGGCCGGCGCTCCCATGCGGCGGATGCGCAGGCGCGAGCCGGCCTCGTCGATCAAGTCGATCGCCTTGTCGGGCAGGTAGCGGTCGGAGATGTAACGGTCGGCGAGGTTGGCCGCGGCCACGACCGCTTGGTCGCTGATCGTGACGCGGTGGTGACCCTCGTAGCGGTCGCGCAGTCCCTTCAGGATCTCGATGGTGTGCGCGACGGTGGGCTCGTCGACCTTGATCGGCTGGAACCGGCGCTCGAGCGCGGCGTCCTTCTCGAGGTGCTTGCGGTACTCGTCGAGCGTCGTCGCGCCGATCGTCTGGAGCTCGCCGCGGGCCAGCATCGGCTTCAGGATGCTGGCAGCGTCGATCGCGCCCTCGGCGGCGCCGGCGCCGACGAGCGTGTGCAGCTCGTCGATGAACAGGATGATGTCGCCGCGCGTGCGGATCTCCTTGAGCACCTTCTTGAGGCGCTCCTCGAAGTCGCCGCGGTAGCGGGAACCGGCGACGAGCGCGCCGAGGTCGAGCGTGTATAGCTGCTTGGCGACGAGCGTCTCGGGCACGTCACCCTCGACGATGTCGGACGCCAGGCCTTCGACGATCGCGGTCTTGCCGACGCCCGGCTCACCGATGAGCACGGGGTTGTTCTTGGTGCGCCGCGACAGCACCTGCATCACCCGCTCGATCTCTTTCTCGCGGCCGATCACCGGATCGAGCTTCTTGTCGCGCGCGAGCTGGGTGAGGTTGCGGCCGAACTGGTCGAGCACCAACGACCCGCTGGGCTGCGCCTCGCCCGAGCCGGCGCCCTGGGTCGCGCCTTCCTTGCCGCCGGCGTAGCCGGACAGCAGCTGGATGACCTGCTGGCGCACGCGCGACAGGTCGGCGCCGAGCTTCACGAGCACCTGCGCGGCGACGCCCTCACCTTCGCGGATCAGCCCGAGGAGGATGTGCTCGGTGCCGATGTAGTTGTGACCGAGCTGGAGCGCCTCGCGGAGGCTCAGCTCCAGGACCTTCTTGGCCCGAGGCGTGAAGGGGATGTGCCCCGACGGGGCGGAGCCGCCGTGGCCGATGATCTCCTCGACCTGGGCCCGTACGGCCTCCAGCGAGATGCCGAGCGACTCGAGCGCCTTGGCCGCGACACCCTCACCCTCGTGGATGAGGCCGAGCAGGATGTGCTCGGTGCCGATGTAGTTGTGGTTGAGCAGGCGCGCTTCCTCCTGCGCCAGCACGACCACCCGGCGGGCTCGGTCGGTAAATCGCTCGAACACTACGCAACCGCCTCTCGAAAGCAGTTCAGCGTCCCCGTTCCCGCGTACCCCATTCGGTACCGGAAACGTCTCCGGACGCTGACTCCTTCCTCAGTGTATCGGCCGGATCTCGGATTTCCCGGCGGATCGGCCGGCCCCGGGGACCCGGTTTTCCCCTGCATTTGCCCAGAATCGACTAGGACACCTCCAGCTTGGAGTTTGTTCCCGCATCCCCGTAACGTTCGGAGCGTATGGACCCGGTCCGGACGCTGGGGCTGCCGTCGCTGGCCGGCGACCTGGCCCGGGTCGAAGAGTCGCTGCACGAGGCCGTCAGCACCCCCGACCGATTCCTGGCCGAGGTCGCGTCGCACCTGATCGGAGCGGGTGGCAAGCGCATCCGCCCCACCCTCACGCTCTGTGCCGCCTACGCCGTCACGGACAGCGGGGGTCCAGTCTCGGCGAACGCCGTCACGGGAGCGGTGGCGATCGAGCTCGTCCACCAAGGCTCCCTCTACCACGACGACGTGATCGACGAGGCCGAGACGCGCCGGGGCGTGCCGAGTGTCAACGCCCGGTGGAGCAACATCGTCGCCATCCTGGCCGGGGACTTCCTGCTGGCGCGGGCGTCGGCGCTGGCGGCCCACCTGGGCGGCGACGTCGCCGAGGTGCTGGCGAGCACCATCGCGGAGCTGTGCCGCGGGCAGGTGCTCGAGCTCCAGCATCTCTTCGACGTCGACCGCAGCGAGGAGGGGTACTGCTCGGCGATCGAGGGCAAGACGGCCTCGCTGTTCGGCACGTCGTGCCGGGTCGGCGGCATGGTGTGCGGCGTCGCCGAGCCGACGCTCGACGCGCTGACGCGCTACGGCTTCCACGTCGGCATGTGCTTCCAGATCGTCGACGACGTGCTCGACATCACCGGCACCGACGCCTCGCTCGGGAAACCGGCGGGCCAGGATCTTGTGGAGGGCGTCTACACGCTTCCCGTCATCCATGCGATCGCAGCGCGCCCGGAGCTTCGCGACCGGCTCGGCCACCCGCTCGACGCCGAGCAGCTCTCCACGGTACGGCGTCTCGCGACGAGTGACGGCGCGATCGAGGCCGCGCTCGGCAAGGCGCGCGACCACGCGACGAAGGCGGTAGAGGCGCTCGACGGCGCCGAGGAGCTCGCGCCCGACGTGTGCGCAGGGCTGACGCGCCTCGTAGAGGGGCTCGTCGACCGCGACAGCTAGGGCTAATTCACGCGCTCGCCGCCGCGTCGACGACTTCCTCACCGAGGCCGCTGACGCGGTCGAGGAAGTCGAGGACGGCGTCGTTGAACGCGTTCGGCGCCTCGACCATCAGACCGTGGGCGGCGCCGCGCAGCTCGACCAGCTGCGCGAACGGGATCATCTCCGCCAGCTCTTCGGCGTCGCCGATCGGCGTGAGCGCGTCCTGCGAGCCCGTGATCACGAGCGCGGGGACGCGCACGTGTCGCAGCTCGAAGCGGAGCGCGTCGGGGGCGTCGAGGATCGCCTGCACCTGCCGGGCGAATCCTTTCGGGTCGGCGTGCAGCAGGATGCGGGCGAGGATGTTGAGCCACATCCCGAACCGCTTTCGCAACCGTGGCCCGACGAGCCAGCGCAATCCGTCGTCGCCGAGTGCGGCGGTGCTGCCGCGCTCCAGCACCGCGTCGGCCCATTCCTGAAGCAGCTCGCGCCGCCATTGGTGGTGACGGCACGACGTGCACGCGAGCACGAGCGAACGCGTGCGCTCCGGATGCAGCACGCCGATGATCTGCGCGATCACCCCGCCCATCGACGCGCCGATGATGTGCGCCCGGGAGACGCCTTCGGCGTCGAGGACCGCGACGGCGTCGCGGGCCATCCGGTCGAGCGAATACGGGCCCGGCACCGCGCCGGTCTGGCCGACGCCACGGTTGTCGGGAGCGAAGCACCGGTAGCGGCGTCCGAGCGCCATCCGTTGGAGTGCCCAGCCACGCGAATCCATGCCGAGGCCCTGGATCAGGAGGACGGCCGGCCCATCGCGGCGGCCCCACCTGTCGTAGGCGACCTCGACCCCGTCGTCGCCGATGAGCTCCGGCATGCTCCTCCTCCATGCCGTCCGAGCCGGACGCTTGCCATCGCGAACGAATGTTCGCGTTCGCAAGAAATGTACCCCCGGCTCAAACCCGGGGGATGGACATCTCGGGACGGCCGCCTAGTCCGGCCTAGCCAGGGTGGCCGGCGGCGCTCGGATGCCGGAGCAGGTGGTTGACGGCGCCCCGGGTGCGCTCGGCGAGCTCGCTGGCGGCGAGAGTGTCGCCGGGCACGGCATCGGTCCCGGTCTCGACGACGGAGCCGACCACGACCCGCCAGGGGCGGATCGGGAGGCGGCCCGGCCCGCCCGGCAGCACCGCCACCGGGACGACCGGGAACCCCAGGATCGCGGCGAGCAACTCGCGAGGCGGAGCGCCGGCGCCGGTCTGGAGCCATGTCGGCGCCAGCGGCGCGGCCGCGAGATGTCCGGCTCGCAGCAGCGCGGCGACGTCGTCGGGCCGGTAGCCGAGCGCGCCGAGCTTTCGGAGCAGGTCCCCCACGACCGGTACGTCCGGCGCGCCGATGACGCGCAGCCGCCGCCCGAGGGCTTGCCGCACGCCGACCGCGAGCGCGGCGGGCTCGATGATCCCGAGTCCGCGGTTGGCGACGACGAGCGCCCCGCCGATGCGAGGCAGTCGCTCCCCGTGCTCGACGTGGACGCGCACGCCCAGCGCGAGCAGGCGACCGGCGAGGTCCATGAGTTGCGCGTCGGCGCCGAAGGCGTCGACGGGGTACCGGCCGCCGACCCTGCGGCGTACGAAACCGACCGGCGAGTCGACGGCGTGGACGCGGTCGTCATCCAGAGCGAGGTTGTGAGCTTCGGCGCTCATGCCGCGTCCTCCGTCCGGCGCAGCAGGCTCACCGTGCCCCATTCGTAGAGCTCGGTGCAGACCTCGAGCGTCGAGCGCAGCCGATCGAGCGCCAGGACATCTCGGGCACGGGAACCGTCGCCGGCGCGCCCTTTGGACATGAGCTCGAGCACCTGCGGCGGTACCGGCGCACCGGCCAGCTCGGCAACGGCACTCGCGGCACGCCAACCTGGCCCCAGCACGGGGACGGGAACCCGATTGCCGAGCCGCACCGCCTGCCAGGGGCTGGCCGCGCCCTGACCGACCACGTTGACGGGGCCGTCGACGTCGCGTCGCAGCGCTTCGACCATGGCGCGCGCCGCGTCGTCCTGGTGCAGCAGCACGAAGGCGGGATCTGCCAGCGCCGGCACCGGCACGAGCGGAAGCCGGAGCAGCCGACCGAGCGGGCTGGGGACGTGCGAGCCGACCACGGGCGCGAGCCGCATCGCCGCGACGGGAATACCCAGCCGGCGGACGAGCGTGGCGCCCATCGTCTCCACCTCCAGGCAGGTGCGCCCGTACGGCGTGGTGGGCGAGAGCAACGCGTCCTCGGCCGGCACGACTGCGCGTCCCCGGCCGCGTCCGTACACCTCCAGCCCGCTGCGGAGCGCGACCCGCTCGAGCTTGCCGGCCTTGGCCGCCGCCGTGAGCACGTGCACCGTGCATGCTTCGCTGACTTCGGCGGCCTCGGCGGGAGCCAGACGCGAGTCGGGCTCGTACACCCCGTAGTGGACGAGGGCGTCGGGCGCGAACTCGTTCACGAACTCGGTCATCTTGTCCCGGTCGCGCGGGTCGATCCGGCGGAACACGCTGCGGCGAAGCCGCCGGCGCGGCGGCCAGAGGTCGCAGCCCGCGATCTCGGTGACGTCGTCGTGCTCCTCGAGCAGCTGGGCGACCCGGGTGCCCAGCTCGCCCCCCATGCCGGTGACCAGGACCCGCATCGCTACGGCGCCCCCTCTCCCGGCTCCGCCTCCGGTCGAAGCAGCGGGAACAGGATCACCTCACGGATCGTCGTCGCCGCGGCCAGGAGCATCACCAGGCGGTCGATTCCGATGCCGAGCCCGCCGCACGGTGGCAGCCCGTACTCGAGGGCGCGGATGTAGTCCTCGTCGAGCTCGTTGGCTTCCTCGTCACCCTGCGCGCGCAGCTCCGCCTGCGCCTCGAAGCGCCGGCGCTGGTCCACCGGGTCGGTGAGCTCGCTGAACGCGTTGCCGAGCTCCCGGCCGAGCACAACCGGTTCGAATCGCTCCACGAGCGCGGGGTCGTCCCGATGCGTACGGGCTAAGGGTGAGACCTCGCGCGGGTAATCCATCACGAACACCGGACCGACGAGGTTGGGTTCGACGGTCTTCTCGTAGATCTCCAACACCAGCTTCCCGGGCCCCCAGCCCTTCTCCCGGGGAGCGCCGAGGTCGTCGCAGATCCGCTCGAGCTTCTCGACCGGCAGCGACGGGTGGACGTCGACGCCGGCGTGCTCGTGGATGAGGTCGATCATCGTGCGGCGCTCCCACGGCGGGGAGAGGTCGATCGTGCGGCCGTCGATCTCGACGCTCGTGGACCCGATCGCGCGATGGGCGGCGTGGTTCACGAGCTCCTCGGTGAGCGTCATCATGTCGCGGTAGTCGACGAACGCCTGGTACGCCTCGAGCATCGTGAACTCGGGGTTGTAACGAGTGCCCAGTCCCTCGTTGCGGAACACACGACCGATCTCGAACACCTTCTCGTAGCCGGCGACGAGCAGGCGCTTGAGGTGCAGCTCGAGCGCGACTCGTAATGAGAGATCCAGGTCGAGCGCGTTGTGATGCGTGAAGAACGGCCTCGCCGTGGCTCCGCCGACAACCGTCTGGAGCACGGGCGTCTCGACCTCCACGAACCGGCGCGCCTTCAGGAACTCCCGGATGGCGTCGATGGTGGCGATCCGGATCTCGAAGACGCGCCGGGCCTCGTCGTTGGCGATGAGGTCGACGTACCGCTGCCTGAACCGCGTGTCGATGTCGGCGAGGCCGTGCCACTTGTCGGGCAGCGGTCGCAGCGCCTTGGCGAGGAGTTCGAAGCCCGTGATCTTCACGGACAACTCGCCCCTCTTGGTCTTCATGACGGTGCCCTCGGCCCCGACCCAGTCACCGAGGTCGAGGTCGTCGAAGGCGGCGTGCTGCTCGTCACCGATGACCGCCCGCGACACGAAGAGCTGCACCGTGCCGGTTCCGTCGCGCACGGTCGCGAACGTGAGCTTGCCCTGGCGGCGGATCAGGAGCAGCCGACCCGCCACGCCGACCACATCGTCGACCTCCGCGCCGGCCTCGATGCCGTTGTACCGGTCGTGTAACTCGGCGGCGGTGTGGGTGCGCTCGAAGCGAACGGGATACGGGTCGATGCCGTCAGCGCGTAATGACTCGAGCTTGGCCAGGCGGCGCGCTCGCTCGTCCTGTGGTTCCGTCAATGGTTCCTCTCGAACACGATCCGGAGGCCGTGGAGGGTGAGCCACGGCTCATTGTGCTGGATCGTGCGGGAGAACGGCATGATCAACTCCACGAGCCCGCCGGTGGCCACGACCGTGCAGTCGCCCAGCTCGGCCTGGAAGCGCTCGACCACGGTGTCGACCTGCCCGGTGAAGCCGTAGATCGCACCCGACTGCACGGACTCCGCCGTCGACTTGCCGATCACGTTCTTCGGTGGCACGAGCTCGACGCGCCGCAGCGCGGCGGCGCGCGCGAACAACGCATCCATCGAGATCTCGATCCCGGGGAAGATCGCGCCACCGAGGTATTCGCCCTTCTCGCTGATCGCTTCGATGGTGTTGGCGGTGCCGAAGTCGACCACGATCGAGGGTCCGCCGTAGAGGTCGTAGGCGGCGACGGCGTTGGCGATGCGGTCGGGGCCGACCTCCTTCGGGTTGTCGTACAGGATCGGCATCCCCGTGCGGACGCCCGGCTCCACCACGAGGGCCTCGAACCCGAAGTACCGCTGCGTCATGAGCCGTAGCGCCGCGGTCACGCGCGGCACGCCTCCGGCGATCACGACGCCGGTCACCTGGGCGTCGAACGAGAATCCGTGGAAGCCGAGGAACTGCTGGATCATCAGCGCGAGCTCGTCCTCGGTGCGTTCGGCGACGGTCGCGATGCGCCAGTGGTCGGCCAGCTCCTTGCCGTTGAACAGGCCGATGACCGTTTGCGTGTTGCCGGCGTCGATCGCGAGCAGCATCAGGCGGTCAGAGCTCCCGTTCCACGTCGAGGCCGAGGTCGAGCGCGGGCGCCGACTGGGTGATCGCGCTCGTGGAGATGAGGTCGGGGCCGGCGGCCGCGTACTTGGCCACGTTGTCGAGCGTGACGCGGCCCGAGACCTCGACGAGCACGCCGGGACGGCTGCTCCGGCGAACGAGCTCGACGCACTTCTTCACCTGCGCGGGGCTCATGTTGTCGAGCATCACGATGCCGGCGCCGGCTTCGACCGCCTCCGCGACCTGCTCGATCCGCTCGCACTCGACCTCGACGGTGCGGCCGGGCCAGCGGTCGCTCGCTGCCTGCACCGCCTTGTCGATGCCCAGCCCGACCAGGTGGTTGTCCTTGACGAGGAGGGCGTCGGACAGGGACGCGCGGTGGTTGTGCCCGCCCCCGGCGCGGACGGCGGCCTTCTCGAGCGCCCGCAGCCCCGGGAGCGTCTTGCGGGTGTCGAGGATCCGGACCCGTCCCCCGGCGGCCTCCACGAACTGGCGGGTCGCGGTGGCGACGCCCGAGAGGTGACAGAGGATATTGAGCGCGGTGCGCTCGCCACCGAGCACCGAGCGCAGCCGTCCGTACACGCGGCCGAACTCGGCGCCCGTGGTGAGGGCGTCGCCGTCTTGGTAGCGCCACGTGACCGTGACGTCGGGGTCGAGCTGCCGGTACACCTCGGCCGCTGCAAGCGTGCCCGCCAGGACACCTTCCCGCCGGGCGACGAACCGGCCGGTGCCGCGTGCGTGCTCGGAGATGATCGCCTGCGAGGTGAGGTCGCCGAGAACGCCGAAGTCCTCGTACAGCGCGGCGGCGACGACCTCGCGCAGAGGACCGAGCGCAGGATCGGCCTCGCTCATCGCGCAGGCTCCCGTTCGGGGAGCGGCACGAGGCGCGCGCTCTTCCCACCGTCGAAGACGAAGCGACCGAGGAAGTCGGACGACGGCTCGGGGAAGTCGAGGCGGGTATGGGTGCCGCGCGACTCCGTGCGCACGAGCGCGGCATCGACGAGGGCGCTGCTGACCGTGACCAGGTTGCGCACCTCGGGGTCGGTTACGCCGGCCATGCCGTCGAGCTCCTTCGCCGCCCGTTCCAAGCTGGCGGCGTCGCGGAGCACGCCGGCGTCCCGGGTCATGACCCGCTGAAGCGCTTCACGGGCGACGGGTACGTCACCGGAGGCGACGGAAGGGGTTGCGGTCCTATCCGCGATGTCGACACCGCGCAACACACCGGTGTCGTCGGGGCCGTCCTTGCCCCGATCGATGGCGTCGATCGTCCGGCGCGCGAACACCAAGCCGTCGAGCAAAGAATTCGAGGCGAGTCGGTTGGCCCCGTGCACACCCGAGCATGCGGCTTCGCCGCACGCCCACAGCCCCGGCAGGGTTGTCGCGCCGTCGAGGTCGGTGCAGACGCCGCCGCAGAGGTAGTGCGCAGCGGGCGCCACCGGCAACCAGTCCCGGCGAGGGTCGAGACCGATGGCGCGGCACGCGCGCCAGATCGTCGGGAAGCGCGTCTCGAAACCCTCGATGGACGTGGCGTCGAGCGACAGATGGTCGATGCCGCGCTCGTTGAGGCGGCGCGCGCTCGCACGGGCCACGACATCGCGCGGCGCGAGGTCGGCGAGCCGGTGCTCGTCGACCATGAAGGCATGGCCATGGTCGTCGCGCAGGACCGCGCCCTCCCCGCGGAGAGCCTCCGACAGCAGCGGTCGCGGCATGGCGGGATGATGCAGCGCCGTGGGGTGGAATTGCATGAACTCGACGTCGGCGACGGCCACGCCGGCGCGCAACGCCATCGCGATGCCGTCCCCCGTCGAGAGAGATGGGTTCGTGGTCACAGCGAAGCACTGCCCCGCCCCGCCTGTCGCGACGATCGTGTGACGAGCGCGCACCTCGGTCGTGGTGCCGTCAGGCGCGCGCGCCGTCACGCCCGCGGCGCGTCCCGATTCCACGAGTAGGTCGAGCGCGAGCCAGCCCTCGCGCACTTCGGCGGAGGTCGCCTCGACCGCCGCGACCAGCGCTCGCTCGATCTCGGCCCCGGTCGCGTCACCGCCCGCGTGCAGAACGCGGGCAGCCGAGTGCCCGCCCTCGCGGGCCAGCGCGAGCCCGGCCGCCTCGCCGTCGCCGGTCTGGTCGAACACGGCGCCCATGGTGATGAGCTCGCGGACACGGTCGGGGCCTTCGGTCACGAGCACACGAACCGCGTCCGGGTCACACAGACCGGCGCCGGCCGCGATCGTGTCGGAGAAGTGCAGCTCCGGTGAGTCGTCGGCGCCGTCTTCGAACGCTGCGGCGACGCCGCCCTGCGCGTAGCGCGTCGCGGAGTGCGCGAGCTCGCCCTTGGTGAGCACGAGGACCGACCAGCCGGCGCGGGATGCGTGCACGGCTCCGGAGAGGCCGGCGATCCCACTGCCGAGCACCAGCAGGTCGAACATCAACCCAGCCTACTGACCGGTCAAGTTTCTACGGAGCGAGCTCGTGCAACTCTCGGTCGAGAGCCTGAAACTCCTCGTCGGTGGGACGGTTGCGCGAGTCCACGTGCACGATCTTCGGGGCGTACGACTCGAGCTCGGCTTCGTCGTACTGGGCGTAGCTGATCACGATCACGCGGTCGCCGGTGTGCACGAGGCGGGCGGCGGCGCCGTTGATGATCACGTCTCCCCTGCGGCCGCGCATCGCGTACGTCTCGAACCGGGCGCCGTTGTCGAGGTCGAGCACGTGCACCTGCTCGTGCTCGAGCACGTCGGCCAGCTCCATGAGCACGGGGTCGAGGGTGATCGACCCCACGTAGTCGAGGTCCGACCCTGTGACCGTGGCCCGGTGAATCTTGGACTTCATCATCGTGCGACGCATCAGCTGATGATCTCCTGTTCGGCGACGGTGATGACGCCGAGGTCGATCACGACCTCGGTGCCGGCGATCTGCATGGTGACGTTGTCGATGAGGCGGGCCTTGCCGACCACGGCGGCCACCGCTACGACGACCTCGCCGTCGAGGCGGTCGAGCGGTGTCAGGTCGGCGGCTCGCGCCACCTCGACGTACTCGAACTCGAGGCCGTGGCGCGCGCCTTCGGCTTCGACCAGTGCCCCGACGCGTGCGGGGTCGCGTTCGCCCTTCTCGACGGCGACGGCCGCGACGCGCAGGGCCGCGAAGATGCCGGTAGCGCGGTCGCGTTCCGCGATCGAGAGGTATGCGTTGCGGCTCGACATGGCCACACCGTCCGGCTCTCGTACGAGTGGGCAGCCGACAACCTCGACGGGCAAGTTGAGGTCGGCGGCCATGCGCCGCACGACGACGAACTGCTGAAAGTCCTTGCGGCCGAAGTACGCCGCGCACGGGCCGACGATCGAGAACAGCTTGGCGACGACCGTGGTGACGCCGTCGAAGTGGGTTGGCCGGGCGGCACCGCACAACCCCTCGGTGAGTCCGGCCACGTGCACGGTGGTGACGGTCGGCTCCGGGTACATCTCGGCGACGCTCGGGACGAAGAGCACGTCGACGCCCTCGGCCTCCGCTGCCGCCATGTCGCCGGCGAGGTCCCGCGGGTACCCGGCGAGGTCCTCGTTGGCGCCGAACTGCAAGGGGTTCACGAAGATCGTCGTCACGACAAGGTCATGGTCGGCACGCGCCGAACGCATGAGCGATCGGTGGCCTTCGTGGAAGTAGCCCATCGTGGGCACGAGCCCGACGGTGCCGCCCGCGGCAGCGGCGGCTTTGCCGACCGCTGCCGCAGGAGCGGGAGCCTGCGACGGCGACCAAGAAGAACCGCGTCGGGCGGCGTCGCATCGTTCGCGCAGCTCGGCGATGCGCTCGACGACGATCATGCGCGCGTCCCTTCGAGCTCGGCGTCTTCCTGCCCGGCGAGGCGACGCGCCTCACGTACGAGAGCCATGTACGCGTCACGCTCGCGGGGCGGAAGCGCGTCGACGTGACGGGCGACCGTCTCGTGATCACCGCGCGCGACCGGTCCCGTGAGCGCGGCGACGGGACCGAGCTCGGCGACGTTCTCGACCGTGCCGCGGACCAGCGGAAGGAACGCCTCGAGCGGCACGCCGGCGTTCGCGGCCAGCCGCTCGACCTGCCCGAGCAGCGCAACGAGATGGTTCGACGCGACACATGCCGCGGCGTGGTATCGCACGCGGTCCTCCGCTCTCACGCGGAACGGCCGCATCCCGAGTGTGAGCGCGATCCGCTCGACACGCGGGGACCCGTCGACCGCGCACCACGACCCCGCCAGGCGGCCGCGCCCCGAGTCACCCGACGGCAGGGCCTGGAGCGGGTGCAGCGAGCCGATCTCGACGTCGGGCCGGGCGAGGAGCACGCCGTCGAGCTCGTGCAACGTCGACGCGCCCGACAGGTGGATGACGAGCGAGCCCGCACGCAGCGACGGCGCCAATGCCGCGGCCGTGTCGGCGATCGCCGAATCCGGTGTGGCAATGACGACGACGTCGGCGTCATGACCGGCGTCGGCGACGTCGACTGCGGGGACGTCGAGCCGGGCGGCGAGGTCCTGCGTGGAAGGCGCGTCGGCCCTCCGACCGGCGACCGCGACGGGCCGCCAGTCGCGGTCGGCGAGCGCGAGGGCAATGGCGCGGCCGGCTCGGCCGGGTCCGACGAGCGCGAAGGCTCGGGGCGGACTGGTTGCGTCCACGGTGCGCAGCCTTTCGTTCCGGTCCCGTCGCCGGGTACCGGACTACTGGGTCTGTGGCTGCGCCAACTCTACTTCGCTGCGGCGGACTCCCGCCTCGCCGGCGGGTACCCACGGGGCGAGCATGGGGTCGAGGTCGGCCAGGGGGACCATGACGAACGCCCGCTCGTACAGGCGCGGATGGGGAACGACCAGGTCGGGCTCGTCCACATGCTCTTCGCCGACGAGCAGCACGTCGACGTCCAGCGTGCGCGGTCCCCACTGCTCGCCGCGGACCCTCGCGGCCGCGCCCTCCAGCCGCTGCGCGACCTCGAGCAGCTGCCGGGGTGTGAGCTCGGTGTCGACGGCGACCACGGCGTTGAGGTACTCGAGCTGCTCCGGCCCACCCACAGGCTCGGTCTCGTACACGCTCGAGAGCGCGACGACGGTGATCCCGTCGGTGGCGGCGAGACCGTCCACCGCGCCTTGGAGGAGGGCGGCCCGGTCGCCCAGGTTTGACCCGAGCCCGAGATAGGCGCGCCGTACCGAATTCGCCGGCGCCGAACCGATGCCGTAGGCGGCAACAAATGCCTCGGCGTCGAGGTGCGCCAGGTCGTTCGCAATTCTCTCGGCGAGCGCTTCCGCGGCCGCGCGGTCGGTGCCGGTCGGTATGGCGCGTACCACCGTTCCCGCCGAGCGCTCCCGGACGCGCACGACGACGGGAATGGCATCACGATGGGCCACGGTCACCGGCTCTCCCGTGTCGGGCTCCTCGAGCCGGACGACGAACCGATCGCCTGCGCGCATCGTCCTCGAATCAGAGCTTTCGCTCGATGCGCACCGCGACATGATCGACCATGGCACGGACCGCCGGATGCAGCTTCCGGACCGTCACCGTGGCTGCGGTCACGCGCGGGTCGGCGCCGCATACCTCGGCGATCCGTGTGGCCAGCCGCTCGAGCAGGTGGTACCGCTCCGACTTCACGACGCGGCTGACAGCTTCCGACACCGCCGAGTAGTCGACGGTGTCGTCGAGGCGGTCGCTCTCGCCCGCCTTGGCGAGGTCGACGTCGAGCTCGACGTCGACCTCGAACGGCTGGGGGCGAGCCTGCTCCTCCTGGAGCACGCCGTGGACGCCCAGCTCACGAAGTCCTGCGATGACGATCTTGCCCATCTCGAATCTCCTACCCACCCGTCGGGCACGCGACGCGCGGGACGCCGACGTCGAGCCGCTTCAGGATCGCGCTGAACCGGAGCTGGGCCGCGGCGGGGCAGAACTCGGCGGGGTCGCTCTCGTATTCGGCCGCGAAGACCGCCTTGCCGGCGTCGATGAAGGGTGTGTACTTCCTGCACTCGTCGAACTCGAAGCACTGCTCGACAACCGCGAAGTCGAACCTCGGCTCCAGCGCCGTCGCCTGCTTGGCGTTGTTCTTGAGGCCGACCGCGAGTCGCCGGGCGTGCGCTTGGTCGGCAATGAAGCGGTTGTACGACCGCTGATGGCCTGCTTTCAGCTTGAATCCGGTCTTGTGCTCGTAGCCGTCGAGGTTGTCGGGCTCGACGCCGTCGCAGTGCTTGTCGCGGGCGAGGTCGAGCCGCGCCTGCATGATCGGCCGCACCGCGGGGTTGCGGACATCAAGCCACCGTTCGGATGCGTAGGGCGGATCGAGCGACTCGCCCAACACGCGGCGCGGAAAGCTATCTGAGTCGGGACGGCGAACCTCCTGGGAGCCGGCCGAGAAGTAGCAGACGACCCTGCGGCCGGCGAGGTGCAGCGCGTCGATCGTCTCCTGCGGCGTGTCGAACAGGTCGATGTCGTAGACCTGGGCGTCGATGCTGGTGTCGACGGGGCCGGACAGCTGCCATTGCCACGTTGTGCCGGGTACGGGCGGCCAGTCGACCCCCGCCGCAGCGCCGGGCGCAGCTTTGATCGCCATACCTCCGCAGCACATCAGAGCGAACACGATGAGCACCGCGTCGGAGGCGACGCGCCTCGACAACGGTGCGGTCAAGCCTTCGCCTTCCGACCGCGACCCGGCGCGGTCTTCTTGGTCGCGGCCGCCTTCGCCTTGCCGTCGGCTTTGGGCGCGGCCTTCGCCTTCGTCGACGCCTTCCGCTTCACGCGCTCCTTCGGCGAGTGAGCGGGCTCGGGCACCGGCGGCGGATGACGGAAGATCCCCTCGTTCACCGTGACGGCGACGATTTCGCGGCCCACCGACCCGAGCTGACGGCCTGTCAGCTTCTCGAGCACGACGATCGCGTGCGGGCCTTCGCGCACGAGACCGGAGTAGAGGAGAAAGCCCGCCACGACGCCCAGCAGCCGGTCGCCGAACTCCTCGTGGTGCATCAGGATCCGCTCGGACGGGTCGTAGAGCCAGCGGCTGAGCGTCGTGTACACGTCGCGCAGGCGTTCGGGGAGCTCTTCGTGGCGCCCGAGCGGGATGTGCTCGTACGCGAGTCCCGCCTCCTCGTACGCGTGCAGGTTGTGGGGTGAGTCGAGGAGCGACAGCACGTGCGTGAACCCGTTGCCCGCCAGCCAGAGAAGCTCCTCCTGGCGGCGCACCTTGCGATGATTGCGGGCGAACCCGCCGGGGCGCTCCGAGATGGCGAACCGCCCGGTGATGACCCACGTGAAGTTGCGCGGTTCGAGACCCTGCGCCCAGCGTCCCCTCATGCCGCGCCCTCCGCGACCGCGCGCATCGCGTCGAGCAGCCGGATCGCTTGCGCCGCAGGCCTCACATCGTGGACCCGCACGATCGACGCGCCGTGCTCGACGGCCCAGACGACGGTGGCGAGCGTTCCCTCCTCTCGCTCGTCGACGGCCAGCTCGTCGGGTGCTTTCGCCGCGCGGGCCAGGACTTTGCCGATGAACGTCTTGCGAGACGTGCCGATCAGCAGCGGCGCCGGTACGCGGTTGGCGAGCATCGGCAGCCCGGCAAGGAGCTGGAGGTTGTGCTCGACCGTCTTGCCGAAGCCGATCCCCGGGTCAGCCGCTACCGCGTCGGGCCGGATCCCGGCCGCGTGCGCGGCTTCGATGCGCTCGACGAGGAAGTCGCCGACTTCAGCGACCACGTCGTCGTAGCGGGGGTCGAGCTGCATGGTGCGGGGCTGGCCCAGCATGTGCATGGCCACGTAGCCGGCGCCGGCTCGGGCGGTGACTCCGAGGATGTCGGGGTCGAAGCGGCCCGCCGAGACGTCGTTCACGATGACGGCACCGGCGTCGAGCGCGGCCCGGGCGACCGCGGCCTTCGTCGTGTCGATGCTCACCGGCACCTGCATGGCGGCACTCAGGCCTTGGACCACGGGCAGGACCCGCTCCGTCTCCTCCTCGGCCGTCACCCGCGCGGCGCCGGGTCGGGTGGATTCGCCACCGACGTCGAGGATGTCGGCGCCGCGCGCGGCAAGCTCGATGCCGTGCGCGATCGCCGCGCCGGGCTCGACGAACGCGCCGCCGTCGGAGAACGAGTCGGGGGTGACGTTGATCACCCCCATCACGGCCGGCCGCGCGCCGCAGACCCGTTCCCACATGAACACACTGTCTCCTCAATCGCCGTCGCAAGCTCCGGCTTTGCGGGCACGGTCGGCAAAGCCGCCGTGCCCGCGGCAGCGTACCGGCCTCCGCCCGACGTGACTCTTTGGTCGCCGTCGCAAGCTCCGGCTCGGCACCTCTTGTCGCGGTCGCAAGCTCTCGCTCTGCAACGGCAGTCGGCAAAGCAGCCGCCGCCGCCGCGGCTCCGGGCGCGAAAACGGCTCAAAAAGGGCGGCGTGACGCCGCGCATCGTCATGCACAGGTGCTCGGCCTCGATCACGACGAACACGTGCGGCGTCAGGATGTCGACGAGGGCGTCGGCGATCTGGGTCGTGAGCCGCTCCTGGACCTGCGGCCGCTTGGCGAACCCGTCGACCATGCGCGCCAGCTTGGACAGCCCGGCGATGCGCCCGTCCTGGTCGGGGATGTACGCCACATGGGCGCGTCCGTGGAAGGGGACGAGATGATGTTCACAGAAGCTCGTGAGCGGGATGTCGCGCACCATGACCATCTCGTCGTGGTCGGCCTCGAAGGTCGTCGTCACATGACAACGAGGGTCTTCGCCCAAGCCGCTGAAGATCTCTTCGTACATCTCGGCGATGCGCCGGGGCGTGTACCGCAGCCCATCCCGGTCCGGGTCCTCGCCGATCCCTTCGAGGATCTCGCGGACCGCTCGCTCGATGCGCGCCTTGTCGAAGCGGCGCGGCTCGCCTCCGCTGGGGACAGCGCGGATGCTGTCGCTCATTCTGTTCCCTTCCGCGGGCTCGGGGACGGCTTGTTGTCGCTCGCGGCTGCAGCCGAGGCGCGACCCGCGCCGTCGGAGACGGCGCCGTCCCACGGGCGCACCTCGTTGAAGATCTGCTGCACGCGCTCGGTCTCCAGCGTCTCGTTCACGATGAGATCGGCGGCCAGATGGTCGAGCACCGCCCGGTTCGTCTCCAGGATCTCGCGCGCCACTTCGTGCGCCCACTGAATAAGCCGGCGCACCTCCTCGTCGATGGTCGCCGCCACCTTGTCTGAATAATCGGGCGAGTGACCGATGTCGCGGCCGAGGAACACCTCACCCTGGGGTTGCCCGAAGCGCATCGGCCCCAGCGCGTCGCTCATCCCGTACTCGGTGACCATCTGGCGGGCGATCATCGTGGCGCGCTCGATGTCGTTCGCGGCCCCGGTGGTGGGATCGGCGAAGATCATCTCCTCGGCGGCGCGACCGCCGAGCAGCATCGCGAGCTCGTCGGTGAGCTCGCTGCGCGCCACAAGGAACCTGTCTTCTGTCGGCAGCGTCAGCGTGTACCCCAACGCACGGCCCCGCGGGATGATCGAGATCTTGTGCACGGGGTCGGTCTTCGGCAGCGCGTGGGCGACGAGCGCGTGTCCACCTTCGTGATATGCGATCACGCGCTTTTCGCCGTCGGAGATCAGACGGCTACGCCGCTCGGGCCCGGCCATCACCCGGTCGATGGCCTCCTCGAGCTGCGGCATGCCGACCAGCGTCAAGTTGTGGCGGGCCGAGAGCAGGGCAGCCTCGTTCGCGAGGTTCGCGAGGTCCGCCCCCGTGAACCCGGGCGTGCGACGCGCGATCACGTCGAGGTCGACGCCGTCGGCGACGGGCTTGCCGCGCGCGTGCACGCGCAGGATCGCTTTGCGACCCTCGAGGTCAGGACGGTCGACGACGATCTGACGGTCGAAGCGTCCGGGGCGCAGAAGCGCCGGGTCGAGGATGTCGGGCCGGTTCGTCGCCGCGATGAGGATCACGCCGGTCTTCGGGTCGAAGCCGTCCATCTCCACGAGCAGCTGGTTGAGGGTCTGCTCCCGCTCGTCGTGCCCGCCGCCGAGGCCGGCGCCGCGGTGACGACCGACGGCATCGATCTCGTCGACGAAGACGATGGCGGGCGCGGCCGACTTCGCCTGTCCGAACAGATCGCGCACCCGCGAGGCGCCGACACCCACGAACATCTCGACGAAGTCAGATCCGCTGATCGAGAAGAAGGGCACGCCCGCCTCGCCCGCGACCGCCTTGGCCAGCAGCGTCTTGCCCGTGCCCGGCGGCCCGAACAACAGGACGCCTTTGGGGATCTTGGCCCCGATGTCCCGGAACTTCTCCGGCGCCTCGAGGAACTCCTTGATCTCCTGGAGCTCCTCGACCGCTTCGTCGAGACCGGCCACGTCCTCGAACGTCGTTTTCGGTTGGTCCTTCGTGACCGTCTTCGCCCGCGACTTCCCGAAGCCCATGAGCCGGCCGCCGCCTTGCACCCGGCTCAGCACGAACAGGACGATCCCGATGAGCAGGATGAACGGCAGCCAGCCCAGGAGCGGGCCGACCCAGGCGCTGTCCTTCTGGCTCTCGACGTCGAACTTCACGTCGGCGGCCACGAGGCTCGTCGTGATCTGCTCGGTGTACCCCTCGGGGAACTTGACCTCGTACGCGGTGCCGTCCTTCAGCTCGCCGCGTACCTCGTGGTCCTTGTCGAGCAGCGTTGCCGACTTGACCTTGCCGTCGGCGAGCCTGGTCTCGTACCGGTCGAGTGGGATGCGCGTGCGCGACGGGCTCGTGTCGATGAACTGCCACGCCACGACCGCCAGCACGATGCCGATGAGAAGAGAGACGAGGAAGCTACGGCGGACCTTGGTCACGACCACTCCTGGGGGGGACTGCGTCAGGGTATCCCTGCTTGCATGAGCAACCCGCCCCCGTCGGACCGCCGGCGGGTCGCGCGACCGACGCGCGCGAGAGGGGGCGGGGGTCGACGGTCCGGCGCCGGACAGTCCTGCCCGCCCGGCCGAGACCTGGTCGAAGACCCGAGCCGAGCGAGCGCAGCGAGCGAGGCGAGCAGGGCTCGGCCGGATAGCGGTGCAGGTCCGGCGCCGTTGGCCGTCGTGCCCCCGGCCCCCGGTAAGAACCTAGGGAGACAGCGGACCCGTGTAGCGGTAGACGGCGGGAAGGTTGCGATACCTCTCGCCGACATCGAGGCCGTAGCCGACGACGAAGTCGGGCGGGATGGTGAACCCGATGTACCGCAGGTCCAGCTCCCTGCGCTGCAGCCCCTTCTTCAGCAGCAGCGCACACACTTCGAGCGACGCGGGACCACGAGCGGCGAGGTTCTTGCGCAGGTACGCGAGCGTGAGGCCGGAATCGACGATGTCTTCGACGATGAGCACGTGGCGGTCGCTCAAATCGATCTCGAGGTCCTTCTCGATCCGCACGACCCCGCTGGTGCGGGTGGCGGAGCCGTACGACGAGACGGCCATGAAGTCGAACTCGACCGGCAGGTCGATGGCGCGGGAAAGGTCGCTCATGAACACGAAGGCGCCCTTGAGAACGCCGACGAGAAGCGGGGGATGGTCGGCGTAGTCAGAGGTGATCTCCTTGCCCAGCTCCGCCACACGCTGCTGGAGCTCCTCCGCCCCGACGACCAGCTGGCCGAGATGAGGGTCGTCCACGTGTGCCGCTCCCCTGTCCTGCCCGCGGTTGTCACGCAAAGCCGCGGCCGGCCGCCGATTTGCGTGACAACGTCCGCTCGTTCCCGCGGGTCACGCTAGTCGTGCCCCTCCAGGTGCAACACCCCGGCGCTGCGGCGGACGCGCCGACCACCGGCCAGCTCGACGGCACGCCGCTCGCCGCGCGCGACTGCCAACACCTCGTCGACCTCATCGAGCGACGGCGGCGGCGGGCCGATCCAGCACCGCACCGCCCGGCGCGCCAGGGGCTGCGGCAGCGAGGCGAGGTCGCGCGCCCGGGCGCCGGCGTCCCCCGGCCAGGCCGAGCGGGCGAGGCTGTCGAGCAGCTCCGACTCGGACCGCAGCACCTCGGCCTGCCGCACGAGTACCGGGGTGAGGTCGCGATCGGCGACCTTCTCGAGCAGCGGCATGACCTCGTGGCGGATCCAGTTCCGCCGGAACGCGAGATCCTGGTTGGAAGGATCGCTCACCGGAACGAGTCCCCTTTGCCTGCACACCCCCTGGAGCTCGGCTCGGCGCACGCCGAGCAGCGGGCGCACGACGTGCCCGCGCCGTGCCGGCATGCCCGCCAGCCCGGCCGCTCCGCTGCCTCGTAGCAGGTTCAGCAGCACCGTCTCCGCCTGGTCGTCGGCCGTGTGCCCGACGAACACGGCGCTGGCCTGGTGCGCAGCCCGTGCATCTTCGAGCGCTTCGTAACGCGCCGTACGCGCCCGGGCTTCGAGGTTCGCGCCCGGGCCCACGGTGATGCGCCGTGCGTCGAAGCCCGCCCCGAGCCGGGAAGCGGCGTCGGCCACGACTTCGACCTCATGGGCGCTGTCCTCCCGGATTCCATGGTCGACGTAGACGGCGATCGGTTCGAGGCCGGCGTCGACCGTCAGCGCCAAGAGCGCGAGCGAATCCGGTCCGCCTGAGCACCCGACGGCGACGGGCGCCGTCACGTCGTCCGGAACGAGCAGACGAACCCGGGTCGGCGCCACCGGCTCCGTCAGGACGTCGCCGACGACCCGCTCGGGCCGGCGCGGGCATCGAGGAGCGAGCCCTGCCGGAGCAGCGCGAGTAGCTCGTTGGTTCCCTTGAGCCCGAGTTTGCGCCCGATCCGTCGGAGACTCGCGTACACGTTGCTGCGGCTGATGCCGAGTTGCTGCGCCACGACGGTCACGGGCGTGCGCGTCGAGAGCGCTTCCAGCAGGTGACGCTGCTTCGGGGTGAGCTCCCCGACGCGATCTCGCGCGGCGCGGATGCGCGGTGCAGGGCTCGGCGATGTCGGTGAGTGCTCGAGCCGAGTCAGTCGGACGCGTGGCTCGCCCGATTCGCCGTCGCCCGGAGTGCCCGTCTTCTCGTAGCGGGCGAGCGCCTCGAGCGACTCGGCCTGCACCTTGCGCCGCAGCTCGCGCTCCGACGGCGCGGACGGGTGCAGCGTCTGCTCGAGCGCGTCCACCAGGTCGCGTGGGTCGAACGGCTTGGTGATGTACTGCAACGCCCCGTGGATACCGCCTCGCAGGCGCGACTCCGGCTCGTCGGCGGCCGTCATCATGAACACCGGGATCTCGGAGAGGTCGGTCCTACTGCCGGCCTTCAGCTCCTCCAGCACCGCCCAGCCGTCGACACCCGGCATACGTACGTCGAGGAACAACGCGTCGGGCGCCTCCTCGCGCACGCGCGCGAGCGCTTCCGCGCCATCGGCCGCGGTGTTCACGCGATATCCCGCTTGCTCGAGATTGATGCGTACGAGCTCACGGATATCGGGTTCGTCGTCGACGACCAGCACCAACGCCATCGCCGGCAACGTTAGCTTCCGCGAAGATCACGCCACTCGTCGCAGCCACTCCGACGGCCGCGTGAGCTCTTCGAGCGTCGGAAGCGACTCGGGGCTCCGCCAGGCGGCGTCGATCGCACGTGGTCCGCCCTCGCGCCCGACCGCGGTGACGAACTCTTCCCCGACCTCGTACTGCCTGAGCTTCGACTCGAATCCGAGCAACTTGTACAAAATGCCGGTGACGCCACGATTGCGACGCCGCGCCTGTAGTACGCGGGCCATGCGCTCCTGCCCGGCGACGTGAAGGCGCCCGAGCTCGTTCATCACCATGTTGCCGTGCCCTTCGAGCAGGGACATCAGCGCCTGGACCTTCGCGAGCACGCCGCGCTGCTCGGGCGATGCGAGAAGCGCGACGAGCCCGCCGTCATCCAGTGGGTTGTGCCCCTTGCGCAGCTCGTCGGCTGCTCGAATCATGGCCTGGACGAGCCGACCGGGATCAGGGTCGACGATGGCGAGCGCCTCGTCGATGAGCGAGAGGAAGTAGCGCTTCATCCATGGGACGGCGGTGAACTGGGCCCGGTGCGTCACCTCGTGAATGGCGATCCACAGGCGGAAATCGCGCGGCCGGAACGCGTACCGCTTCTCGAGGGCGAGGATGTTCGGGCCGACGTAGTAGACGGCGTCGCTCGCGTCGGGAGCGGTCGGATCTTCCGGGACGAGCAGGTCGTACTGGCCGAGCACACGCTGGGCCATGAATCCGAGCAGCATGCCCATCTCGGTGCCGGCGACGCGCCGTCCGATCGGCGCGATCGGGCTGCGGGCCATGCGCTCCCCGACGCGTTCGGTGAGCGGCTGGAGAAGGCGCCGCATCGACGCGACGTTCGCCTGCACCCACTGGGGCCGGTCGAGCACGCGCGCAACCGCGGTCCCGGGAGCGCGCAACCCGCTGAAGTCGCCGACGAGCTGCTCGGCTTCGCTCGTGACAGCCGAGAAGTCAAGAGGCAAGGAGCCACCGAGGTACGACGCGGCAATCGGCTCGCGTCCCGCGAACCGGCGCGCGACGCGCTCGGCGAGGGCCCAGTCGACGGGCTCGGGCGGCGCGGCCGTCTCGGTCTGCGTCACTTGCGCACCGGTCGGCCGCGGTACTTCGGCCGCAGAACCCGGACGTAGTACCCGGCGGCCAGGGCCAAGAGAAAGAACACAGCGCCGATCAGAAGCAGTGGCCCGATCCAGTAGAACCACTTGTACCGGTCGTCGGCGAGCACGGGCCCGGCCCCCGCCGGCGCGGCCACGACAGCGAGTACGACGAGCATCACGATCGGCAGCGCGGCGATGCGGACGAGCTTCACGGACGGCGCCTCCTGAACAGCAAGAGCGTCTCGGCCATCGTAGAGCGGTGGGCGTCGATCCCCCGGGTCGCTGACGATCTTTGTTCGTGCGGTCAGATGCGCTCGGGGCCGCGGGGCTGTTCCTCCGGGACGGGGGAGCTCAGACCGATCGCATCGGCGATCCGGCGCTTCAGCGCGGGGGGCACCTCGTCGCGACACTTCGACGCGATCACCTGGCGCAGCTCGATCTCGAAGTCGAAACCCTCGGCGCACGGCGGACACTCGTCGAGGTGACGGGTGATGGCCTGACGCCTCCAGACCGTGAGCTCGCCGTCGAGATATTGGTAGAGGCGAACAATCGCTTCGTCGCAGTCCATTCGCTCCCCGTTATCCCCCCGCTCGATCGGCCGCCGGGTGAAGACCCCGTTCCCCCGCGTACTCCCACAACGCCTTCTGCAGCTGCCTTCTTCCTCGATGCAGCCGGCTCATCACGGTCCCGATCGGGACGTCCATGATCTCGGCGATCTCTTTGTACGAGAATCCCTCGACGTCGGCAAGGAGCACCGCCATCCGGAACTGCTCTGGGAGCGCTTCGAGCGCCTCCTTCACCAGCGCGTCGGGGATCGCGTCGAGCACCTCCGCCTCCGGCGTGCGGTCGGCGTTGGCGGCCTCGAGGCCTCCGAGCCGGCGGTAGAGGTAGAAGTCCTCGGTGTCGTCGAGGTCGATCTCGTCGGGCCGGCGCTTCTTGGCCCGGTACGTGTTGATGAACGTGTTCGTGAGGATCTTGTAGAGCCACGCCTTCAGGTTGGTACCCTCACGGAACCCGCCGAAGCCGCGGTACGCGCGTAGGTACGTCTCCTGGACGAGGTCCTCGGCGTCGCTTGGGTTGCGGGTCATGCGCAGCGCGGCCGAGTACAACGCCGACATGTACGGCATCGCGAGCTCGGCGAACTGCGCCTGGTCGGCCATGCGCTCCAGGCTACGCCGGACGTCAAACGAGCCTCGGAACGGCGAGCGCAGCTGTTAGCCCGGGACGACCTTCCAGATGGCATCGTTGCCGCCGCCGACGTCGGTCGAGATATAGAGATTGCCGTCGGGGCCCTCTACCGCGCTGCGGAGGCGGGTGCCGAACTCGAGGATCGGCGTCGCGGAAGACACTTCGCCGCTGCCGTCGAGGAGCATCACGCGCGCCTTGCTGTCCTTGAGAAATACCACCAGCAGTGCTCCGTTCCACGACTTCCAATCGGCGTTCCCGTTCGTGGTCAGGAACGTGGCGCCCGATGGCGCAAGTGTGAACGAGTCACCGGACCGCCACGTCGGGAGCATCGCGCCCGGGAACTTCTGCAGGTCGGTCATCGGCACGCTCTGGTTGTAACCCGGGACCGGGTCCCAGCCTCCGTTGCCCCCTTTGACCAAATGGTTGACCTCGTCGTTGATGTCGGGGCCATGCTCCGTCACATAAGGCGCGGGATCCCCAGGTCGGAAGGCGATGCCTTGCTGGTTGCGGTGGCCGAATGTCCAGATACGGTCGTCGTCACCTGGCGCATTGACGAAGGGGTTGTCGGGTGGCGCGCTGCCGTCGCTGTTGATCCGCATCGTCTTGCCGTTCAGGACGCTGAGATCCTGGGGCCACGTGCCGGTGGCGCCGTCGCCGATCGTGAACCAGAGCTTGCCGTCGGGCCCGAAGCGAGTACGGCAGCCGAAGTGGTCGCCCCCCGTGCTGATCCCCTGCACGATCGGTGTTCCCGTTCCTGGGGGAACGACGCCGTTGAGCGAAAGGTTGACCGACCACTTGACGATACGGATGTCGTTCGCCGTTGTGTAGCACGTGTAGATGAATCTGTTGCTCGCGAAGCTGGGGTCGACCGCGATGCCCATCATCCCGGCCGCCGCCCCGGACGAGACGTCGCCCGGAGTCACGATGGTGTTGATCGTGCCGTTGGGGAGGCGAACCTTGACCGGCCCTGGCCGTTCGGTGAAGAACATGGTCCCGTCGGACAAGAACGCCATGTCCCACGGGTTGGTGAGCCCAGGCACGAAGTTGGTTGTGACTGAGAGCGCGGGCGAGTTCGCAGGCGGTCCCGAGTCAGGCGGGTGTGGGGTGTCCTGGGGCGGTGGTGGCGGTGGCGCCGGCTCCCCCGGCGGCGGCTTTGCCGGCTCGCAAGAAGCCCCAATGATCGCTCCGAGGCACAGCACCGCAAGTGCCGCCCCCATCAGACGTCGAATACTCATGCCTGCCCCATTTCCCCGAGCGACGTAAGCGTGGAAATGTAGCCGCTAGAAAGGCCGAGGTCAGGCAATTCGGACCCCGGGGGTGGTACTAGCCGCCGACCGCGGGGGAATCCACGACCGGCGGCGGCGTGCACAGGCCCTCGGTCGGTGTGCGGGGCGAGATCTTGGCGAGGGCCGTCGCCGCGGTGCACTCCATTCCCAGGAGGTTCGGATGCAACGGTGCCGCTCCTGAAAAGCCGATGATCGGCTCCACCCAGCGGACGCCCGAGGGCTGACAGGTGTCGTGGCCGACGCTCGCGGCGAAGGCGTCGACGAGCTTGGCCTTCTTGGCCTTGGCTTGCTTCGCGAGCTCGGCGTTGAGCTCGTGCTCCTTGGTCCGGAGATAGGGAACGTCGGCGTCTGCGAAAGGAACCTGGGGCCAGCAACCGGAGCCGGTCTCGGGAAGGATCGAGAGATAGTTGACGACGAAGATCCGCGCTTTCGGCGCGCGTTTGCGTATGCCCGCGAGCACTTGGCCGATCTTTGGTCCCGTCTTGGCGATGCGGTCCTTGATCTCATCCGTGGAGCCGTGGACATAGCGGTCCTGGCACGGTCTGGACGACCGGTCGGCGGTGGCGCATGCCCTGACGATTTCCTCGAAGCCGATGTCGTTGCCGCCGATGCCAATGGTCACGAGCTGGACGGATTTGTCGAGGCGATCGAACTGTGGCGGGTTGGCCGAGCCGCCGTTCAAGTTTTGCGGTGCGGTCATGTCTTCGGTCCCGGCGCCGCTGCAGCTCGCGTCGCGAAAAGTCGACACGTGCAGCGCCGCTGCGATCAGGTGGGGGTAGTTGTGATCCGATCGGAGGCAGCCGATCGGGTCCGGTTGCTGCGTGGCGATGATCGGACCGGCGGTGTACGAGTCGCCCAGTGCGACGTACCTGCTCGTCTGGCCGACCGCAAGTGTCGCGCCAGGCATGGCGAGTACCGCGAGGGTGGTGATTGCGCCTGCGATCGCGGCCCGGCGGAGCACGGATCAGGCCTCGGCCGGCTGCGTCGGGCCCGGCATCTCGAGACCGCTCAGACAAACCTGTTGCATGGATGCCCTTTCTCTCGATGCTCGAGCGCAGCCGAACCGTAGCGGGCTAGCCGTCGCGGCCCGGGTCGGCGGTGATCCCGGGCCGTCACGGCTCCTCGTTGCCTACCGGAGACCGAGCTTGCGTGAGCACTCGGGCCAGGCGCCCCATCCCTGGCCGGCGCGCACGCGTTCGGCCACGATGATCTGCTGCTCACGCGTGGCCAGATCGGCGCGGGGCGCGAACTGGCCACCGCCGAAGCCGGTCCAGGTCGCGGGCAGGAACTGGAGCCCGCCGAAGAACCCGTTCCCGGTGTTGATCCGCCATTGCCCGCTGCTCTCGCACTGGGCGAGCTTGTCCCACACCGTGTTGGAGCCGAAACGGCCGTGCTTGCAGCCGGCGACGATCGCGACGAGCACGACGGCGACCGCGCCGCGCCGAACCAAGGACTTGATCTGCATGAGCTCTCCCTCGTCGTGGGCTCACGAAGAGCCCGCCGTCGGGGAAGAGCGGCGCGAGGCGTGCGCGGCGCCGTAGCGCGAAGGACGCCGGGCGCGAGCCCGGCGAGGAAGTCAGCTCGACGATAGGCGCTTGGGCGGCGTCAGGGAAGGCCCGGCTGTGAAGCCCCGGCCCGGAGGCCCGGGCTCGGCAACACGGGCGAGTGCCCGCCTACGCCACCCAACGTGCGCGCCGGTACGCTCCGAACGGGTTCTCGCGATGAGGGATCGCGCGCATGGCACAGCAAGACGTCGTCGGTGTGCTCCTGGGCGCAGGGTCGTCGCGTCGACTCGGGCGACCGAAGCAGACGCTGCCGCTCGGCGACACCACGGTCCTGGGCTGGACGCTGCGTGACGCCGAACAGTCCGCGCTCGAACGGGTCTGCGTGGTGCTCGGCGGCGCGGCCGACGAGGCGGCCGGTGCGATCCGCCCCCGACGGGCGAGCGTCGTCTACAACGCCGCGTACGGCTCCGGGTGCGCGTCATCGCTGCTGGCCGGACTCGACTACGCAGGCGATTGTGACGCGATCGTGATGCTGCTCGGTGACATGCCGGGCGTCGACGCGTCGATCATCGACACCGTGCTCGGGGCGTGGTGCGTCGATCCGTCGTTGGCGGCGGTCACGGCCTACGACGACGGCCTCGGGCATCCGTTCGTGTTCTCCGCCGCCGCGTTCCCCGCCCTGCGCGCCCTGCACGGCGACAAGGCCGTGTGGAAGCTCGTCGCTGGCCAGCCCGAGGACCGTGTGCGGCGTGTGCGCGTCGACGCGCCGAGGCCACTCGACATCGACACATGGGACGACTACGTCGCCGTGTCACGACGACTCGGCTTCAATCCACTGCGTACTTGACCGGGTCGGCGTCGAACTCGCGCCGGCAGCCGGCGCTGCAGAAGAAGTACGTGCGACCGTCGTGCTCACTGCGGAGGCGTACGCGCGCCACGTCGACGACCATGCCGCACACGGGGTCACGCGCCTCGTCGAACGCCGGAGCCGGCGGCGTCGACGGACCGAGCTCGCCCGCCGCCTTCAGGGCGACGAGCTCGGCGAGCACGGCCACCCCGATCTCGCCCGGCTCGACCTCACCGAGGTCGAGGCCCGCCGGGGCGCGCACGCGATCGACCGCCTCGTCGGCGATCCCGCGATCGCGCAGGTATTCGCGCACGGCGTCCGCCCGCCGCCGAGACGCGATCAACCCCACGTACCCGGCGCCGGTGCCGAGCGCCACCTCGAGAGCAGCCTCGTCGTAGTGGCCTTGCGTCGCGACGACGACAGCGGTGGCGCTATCGACGCCGAGCCCGGCGAGGTCGAGCTCCGCGACCACGGGGATCCCGCCGGGATGGTCGGCCGACCCCTCGTCGTCGACGATCGTGGCGCGCCACTCGAGGGCGTGGGCGAGCGCGGCGATAGTGTCCGCCGCCGGCGACCGACCGATCACGACGACGTGGGGCGGCGGCAGGTTCGGTTCGAGGTACACCTCCAGCGCTCCTTCGCTCTCGCACGCCAACGGGACCGTTGCCACGCCGGCGCGCAATACGCCGTCGAGCTCGTCGGCCGGCCCCAGGAACAACAGCCGGGGGCGCCCGTCGGCCATCGCGGCGCGCGCCTCGGCGATGACCGTCGGCTCGGCACACGCGCCGGCCAGCCAGCCCCGTACCGTGCCGTCGGGGAGGATGACAGCCTTCGACCCCTGCTTCCCCGACGTCGGGCCCCGCCGCCAGACGACCGTGGCGAGCACGAACGGTCGGCCGCGCCGGGCGAGGTCGGCCGCGAGCTCGAGCGCGCCCGAAGCCATGAGCCTCCTCTACCCCGCCTTCGCCTCCCGCATCGCCCCCCACACACGGGCGGGTGTCAGGGGCATGTCGATGTTGCGGACGCCATACGGCGCGAGCGCGTCCATCACGGCGTTCACGTACGCGGCCGGTGAGCCGACCGTGGCCGATTCGCCGACGCCCTTGGCGCCGATCGGGTGGTGGGGCGAGGGCGTCACCGTCTCGTCGAGCTCGAAACGCGGCGTCTCCCAAGCGGTCGGGACGAGGTAGTCCATGAAGTTCGAGCCGATGCAGTTCCCGTCCTCGTCGAAGGTCATGTACTGCATCGAGCTCATCGCATAGCCCTCGGCGAGCCCGCCGCAGATCTGACCCTCGACGATCATCGGGTTGATCCGCACGCCGCAGTCGTCGACCGCGACCATGCGGCGCACGCCCCACACCCCGGTCTCCTCGTCGACCTCGACGACCACCACGTAGCTGCCGAACGGGTAGGTGAGGTTGGGCGGGTCGTAGTAGTGCACGCCCTCGAGGCCCGGCTCGGTGCCCTCGGGGTAGTTCGTGTACGCGGCGAGGGCGACGTCCTGGATCGTGACGCCCCGATCGGGCGCGCCCTTCACGACGAAGCGGCCCGGCTCCCAGTCGAGATCCTCTTCCGACGCCTCGAGCATGTGCGCGGCGATCGTGCGCGCCTTGTCGCGCAGCTTCCGCGCGATGACCACCGCCGCCGCGCCCGACGTCGGGGTGCTTCGCGAGGCGTAGGTACCCAGCCCGTACGGCGTGTTGTCGGTGTCGCCCTCGCGTACCGCGATGTCGGACGCCGGGATCCCCAGCTCGTTGGCCACGATCTGCGCGTAGGTGGTCTCGTGCCCCTGACCCTGCGCCTTCGTGCCGAGCTTGAGGATGGCCTTGCCGGTGGGGTGCACCCGCAGCTCGGCGGAGTCGAACATCTTGAGACCGGCGATGTCGTAGTCCTTGCTGGGGCCGGCGCCGACGGCCTCGGTGAAGCTGGCGATCCCGACGCCGACGAGCTTGCCCTCCTTGCGGGCCTCCTCCTTCTCCTTCGGAATCCCCGCGTAGCCGACGTCATCGAGCGCCTTCTGCAACGCGGTCCCGTAGTCGCCGGAGTCGTACACGAAGCCGGTGGGCGTGTGGTACGGGAACTGGTCCGGTCTTATGAAGTTCTTCATACGAAACTCGGCCGGGTCCATGCCGAGCTCGTATGCGGCGTTCTCCACGAGTCGTTCGATGAGGTACGACGCCTCCGTGATGCGGAACGAGCACCGGTACGCGACCCCGCCAGGGGCTTTGTTCGTGTACGCGCCCCGGGTCACGATGTGCGCCGCCGGGTAGTCGTACGAGCCCGTCACGACGTGGAACAGGCCGGCGCGGAACTTCGACGGCTGGGCGTCGGCGTAGAACGCGCCGTTGTCGGAGACCATGTTCACGCGCAGGCCGAGCATCGTGCCGTCCTGCTTGAGCGCGAGGTCGGCGTGCATGTGGAAGTCGCGCGCGAAGCCGGTCGAGATCAGGTTCTCGCTCCGTGACTCGATCCACTTCACGGGCTTGCCGATCAGCAGCGACGCCGCCGTCGCGACCACGTACCCGGGGTAGATGGGCACCTTGTTGCCGAAGCCCCCGCCGATGTCGGGCGAGAACACGCGGATGTTCTCCTCGGGCAGCCCGGCCACCATTGCGAAGAGCGTGCGGATGGCGTGCGGCGCCTGTGACGTCATGTAGATCGTCGCCTGGCCGGTGACCGGGTTCAGGTCGGCCACGCAGCCGCACGTCTCGAGCGGCGCCGGGTGCGAGCGCGGGTAGTGCGTGTCGAGGCTCACCACCTTGTCTGCCTGCGCGAAGGCCTGGTCGGTCGCGGCCTTGTCGCCCGCTTCCCACTGGTAGCAGGAGTTGTCGGTCTGGCCTTCCTTGTCGTCGCGGATCACGGGCGCGTCGGCCGTCAGCGCCTGCTTCGGGTCGATGACGGGCGCGAGCGGGTCGTACTCGACGTCGATGAGCTCGAGGGCGTCCCACGCGATGTACGGGCTCTCGGCCACGACGCCCGCGATCTCCTGGCCCTGGAACCGGACCTTGTCGGTGGCGAGCACGGCCTGCGTGTCACCGGACAAGGTCGGCATCCAGGCGAGGCCGTGGGCGGCGAGCGCCTCGCCGGTCACGACCGCCACGACACCCGGCAGCTGCTCGGCGGCCGACGCGTCGATGTTGACGATGCGAGCGTGCGGGACCGGGCTGCGCAGGAGCGCGAGATGCAGCATCCCGGGCAGGGAGATGTCCTCGATGTACTGCCCACCGCCCTGGATGAAGCGGTCGTCCTCCTTGCGCTTCACGCGGTGGCCGACGCCACCGATCTCCGGCGTGGTCGGGCCGGGTGTGTGCTCCTCGGTCGTCGTCATCGTGTCGCCCTTTCCTCGATCGTTCCCGGTCGCCGCCGGTCAGCGGGTCACGCGCTCGCTCCCTGCCTTTCCTTCGCTGCCCACTGGACCGCCTTGACGATGTTCACGTAGCCGGTGCAGCGGCAGAGGTTGCCGGACAGCGCCCAGCGGATGTCGTCCTCGTCCGGATCGGGGTTGCGGTCGAGCAGCGCCTTGCTCACGAGCATCATCGCCGGCGTGCAGAAACCGCACTGGAGGCCGTGCATCTCCTTGAACCCCTGCTGGATCGGGTCGAGCCGACCGTCCTGCTTGAGCCCCTCCACGGTGGTGATGCTCCGGCCGTCGGCCTGGACCGCGAACATCGTGCACGACTTCACCGGCTGTCCGTCGAGAAGGACGGTGCACGCGCCGCAGTTACTGGTGTCGCAGCCGACGTGCGTCCCGGTGAGGTCGAGCGCGGTGCGCAAGAAGTGGACGAGCAGGGTGCGCGGCTCGACGTCCCCGGACCGGTCGAGCCCGTTGACCGTGACCGTCACGTTCATTTGATCGACCTCCCTACGCTTGCGCGTGCTCGAGCGCCTTGGCCAGGCCCCGGCGTGTGAACACCCGCACGACGTCTCGCTTGTACTCGGCGCTGCCGCGCACGTCGTCCTTCGGTTCCGCGGCACCGGCCGCGAGCTCGGCAGCCTCAGCGAAGAGGGTGTCGCTCGGCGTCTGTCCCAGGAGCGCCTGCTCGGCCTCGACGGCCTTGATGTTGTTGGGGGCGACCGATGTCAGCGCAACTCCGGCGACCGTGATTGTGCCGCCGCTGTCGAGGTCGAGATGCGTCGCGACGCCGACGGTGGCGTAGTCACCGACCTTCCTCTCGAGCTTGACGTACGTGCCTCCCCCGCGCCCCCCGTACTTCGGGATCCGCAGCTCGGTGAGCAGCTCGGTGGGCTCGAGCGCGGTTTCGAACGGCCCGGTGATGAAGTCGGCCATCGGGATCACGCGCTCACCGGACGTGCTGCGAGCCACAACGTCGGCACCGCAGGCCAGCATGACCGAGGCCCAGTCGCCGAGCGGATCGGCGTGCGCAACGGATCCGCAGACCGTCCCAAGGTTGCGTACGAGCGGATCGGAGATCCACGGCGCCGCCGCCGCCATAGTGTGGTTGACGCGCCCGACGACGTCCGACGCGACGACGTCGTTGTGGCGGACCAGCGCGCCGACCCGGAGATACCCGTCGGCGTCGTCGATGTAGTCGAGACCGGGAACGCGGTTGACGTCGACCAGCATTTCGGGAAACGCGAAGCGCAGCTTCATCATCGGGATCAGGCTCTGACCGCCGGCGAGCACCTTCGCCTCGTCACCGCGTTCGGCGAGGACCGCGAGGACCTCGTCGACCGTCGTCGGTGCGACGTACTCGAACGGTGGCGGGTACATGGCGCCCCCCTTCAGCGCGATGTCGCGCTGCTGACCCTACATGCGAGCGGAGACGTGCGCGAACGCGACGCGTCAGCTCAGCGACTCGAGCACCGCGCCCAGGTCAGCAAGGCTGGCGAGGTTGTGACCCGAGACGAGCAGGTCGACGTGGGGTAGCGCGGCCTGCATGCCTCGCGTCGCGGGCTCGTAGGCGGGGCCCGACTTGAGCGGGTTGACCCAGATGACCCGGTACGCGAGTCGGCGGAGGCGCGCCATCGCGCCTGCCAGCAGGTCGGGGTCGCCCCGCTCGAGGCCGTCCGAGCACACCACGACGACCGCGCCGCGGCACGCGCCTCGCCACGCCCAGCTGCGCAGGTACTCACGCACCGAGTCGCCGATGCGGGTGCCACCTTCCCAGTCGACGACAGCGTCGGCGGCCTGCCGCAGCGCCTCGTCGGGGTCGCGGCGGGCGAGCGCGCTCGAGATGTGGGTGAGGCGGGTGCCGAAGCAGAAGACCTCGACACGGGCCGGCCCGTGCGCGACGGCGTACGCGAACTGGAGCAGGGCGCGCGAGTAGGACGACATCGAGCCCGAGACGTCGAGCAGGAGGACGAGCCGCCGGGGGCGGAGGCGGTGCCGTCGCCGGGGGATCGGTAGGACCGAGGCGCCGTGTCGCACCTGCGCCCGCAGGGCGCGCCGCAGGTCGGGGCGGACGCCCTTTCTCGCTCGCACTGTGCGTCTCGTGCGCCGCATCGGGGTGGCGACGACGAGCCCGGCCATGAGCCGGCCGATGGCGGCGAGCTCGTCGGGGTCGCAGTCGGCGAAGGCCTTGGCCCGCAACAGCTCGACGTCGGAGGCGGCGTGTCCGACGGGTGCATCCGCGAGCGCGCGGTGTTCGTTACCCGTTGGGGGAGCGGACAGGTCGAGGGCCGCGCGGGGCGCGTTGACAGGCGACTCGCTGTCGGCGGCGACGAGAACCTGCGGACCGGGATCGCCGAGGAAGTAACGCGCGAACGCGGCGTCGTAGGCGGCGAGGTCGTCGTGGCGGGAGACGAGGCACGCCCGCCCCGACCAGTAGACGTCGCGCAGGTCGGTGGGGTCGAGGAGGGCGAGCCCGCGGCAGAAGGAGAGGACCTGTCCGGTCCCTACGGGGAGTCCGGCCGCTCGCAGCTCTCGGCCGAAGCCGGCGAGCGCCGGCAGGAGCGCGGCGGCGCTCTCGACTTCAACCACGGGCGAGAATGCGGTCGAGGTCGTCGCGGACGCGCGCGAGGTCGTCGTGGTCCTTGACGACGGCGCCGAGCGTCACGTCGACGGTGTCGCTCTCCAGGCGCGACGCTCCGAGAAAGGCGAGCGCCTTGGCCCACTCGATGGTCTCGGCGACGCCGGGCCGCTTCACGAGGTCGAGCGTACGGATCTGTTCGACCGCGGCCGCGACCCGGCGCGCGAGCTCGGCGGGAACCCCCGGCGCCCGGGCGGCGAGGATCTCGACCTCCCGGTCGATCGAGGGGTAGTCGATCCAGTGATAAAGGCAGCGCCGCTTGAGCGCGTCGTGGAGCTCACGGGTGCGGTTCGAGGTGAGGACGACCGCGGGCGGGCGCTCCGCCCTGATGGTGCCGAGCTCGGGAACGGTGACCTGGAAGTCGGAGAGCATCTCGAGGAGGAAGGCCTCGAACTCGTCGTCGGCGCGATCGATCTCGTCGACGAGCAGTACGGCCCGGTCGCCAGCGCGCAACGCCCGGAGCAGCGGGCGCTCGAGGAGGAAGCGCGGCCCGAAGATCTCGTCGGCGGCCCCCTCGCGGAGCTCGCCTCCTTCCTGGAGCAGGCGGACGTACAGCAGCTGGCGGGTGTAGTCCCACTCGTAGAGCGCCTGGTTGGCGTCGATGCCCTCGTAGCACTGGAGCCGCACGAGCTCGGCGCCGAGCGCAGGTGCCAGCGCCTTGGCGACCTCGGTCTTTCCGACGCCCGCCTCGCCTTCGAGCAGCAGCGGTTGACCGAGCGACAACGACAGGAGGATCGCCGTGGAGAGGCCGCGGTCGGCGAGGTACGCCTCCTGTCGAAGGCGCTCGCCCACCTCGTCGACCGACTGCGGGCGCGCCGGTTGGGTGTCGGCGTTCGGGGTCACCACACCAGTGTCGCTCATCGGCAGGGGCGACGGCTCCCGATAGCGCGCCGCGCCGGGTCAGGCAGCGCTGCGATCCTCGAGGAGGCTCGCGAAGCGGACACCGAAACCGTCGGGGTCGCGGATCGTGAAGTCGCGCAGGCCGTAGTAGCGGTCGCCGATGGGCACCGCGATCTCCGCTCCGATCTCGCGCACGAGGGCCCAGTACTTGTCGACGTCGGGCACCATCACCCGGACATTGGCCAGAGGAAACGGCGGAGGGACCGGCAACTCGACGTGCTCGACGCCGTGGAACGCGGATCCTTCCGCCAAGAAGAGGCGGTGTCCCTCCCATGTCAGCTCGACGAAGTCCCCACCGTCGCGAAGAAGCTCGAATCCGAGACGCATATAGAAGTCGATGGACGTTCGTATGTCGCGAACCAAGATCTCCGTGACGAGCTGTTCGGTCGACGCGACGTAAGTGCTCATTGCACACCTCTTCGAACCATCGTCGTTACGAGCCCGAGCATGCCATCACGACCGAAGTGCACGCATCGACGTGCATGCGCGTCAGGATGTGCAGATGGCTGTCGAGGACGGTTCGATGCTCGCTGCCCGTGATGCGCGGGCCGCGGCCCAGCAGCGAGTCGGCGACGCCCTCGAGGCACGAGTACTGGAGCCGTCACCTCCGGCGGTCGTGGACGGCAACTGGTTCGCGGACGATCCCGTCGCAATCGACTCGGCGTCGGGTCGACCGGTCGTGAGCCCGGTTCCCGGTGCCGACGTAAGTTGGGATACCTGGGTGCGCGACCACCCTGAGGACGCGTCGTGGATCGCGGCCCGCTGGCTGGGCGCCTACCGTCGCCTGCCCCGCCTGCCGGCGACGCTTCCCGAGACGCGTCTCGCGTTGCATCGAGTGGCCGTGTACGTGGTGTCGCCGGCGCGACGCCGGGTGAACGGGAAGCTGGGGCTGCGCTGGACGTTCGGCGGCATCGGCACTCCCTTCTTCGGCGACGACGAGCAAGTACGGATCGCCGGAACCCATCTCGTGCGTCAGCGCGCCGGTTCGGCATGGGCCGCGGCGATCGGCACCCTCGGTCACGCGGCCGCGTTCGTGCTCGACGGACCACCCGACGTCGAGTGGGCCGAGCCCTTCGACGTCCCGCCGGCCGGCAACCCCGACGACGAGTTGCGCGTCGATACCGAGGCAGCCGGGTTTCTCGCCAACTGGTACGGCTTTGCGTACTCCGTGCTCGAGTGGCTGCGCGCCGAGCCGGAGTCGACCGAGACGAGCCGCGTGCAGCTGTGGCCGGAGCATTTCGACGCCGCCTTCGACTCGCTGCCCGGAGCCGGGCGAGCGACGTTCGGCGCGTCACCGGGTGACGCCGCCATCGACGCGCCGTATCTCTATGTCCTCCCGGCCGACTTCGACGCCGTCCGCGAGAGCGACGTCTGGAACGCCGACACCTTCAACGGCGCCGTGCTTCGCATTCCTGAGCTCGTCGCCGCGCCCGATCAGAGAGCGGAAGCCCTGACGTTCTTCCGCTGCTGCCGGGACGTCTTGCGCGCACTTGGGGGATAGGCCGCCTACTGGGCGGTAACGTGCAAAACTACCTATCTGGCACAAGCCCGGCACAAGGCGTATTCTTTACGAGGTTCCGCGTCGTCAGTTGTGCCCGGGCGGTCGGATCGTCCCAGCCTCGGAGTCTCGGTGTCACCGACCGATCGCCGTTGAAGATGCGACGGCGGGATGTTCTGCGTGTGTCGTTCGACTGATCGTCGCTCTGAGATACCGCAACCGGGGGGTTCCGATGGAGGAGGAGTTCTGGGATCGGAAGACGACCTTCTGGAGAGACAAGCGACCCCGCAGACCCAGGATTGCGAGATCCAAAGTCCGGCCGGGCGTGAGCCGACGGTCGCGACGCATCCGTACGCTGTCCCGCAGGAGCAAGGTCGCCTCGCTCTGCGCCCTGGCGTCCACGGCGGTGTTGCTCGGCGTACTGGTCTACGGAGTTGTCGCGAGCGACGGCTCTCACGATCCCGATGGCGGCCGAACCGCTCACGCACCTGACCGAGTGCAGGCGGGGGGTCTCACGCGCGCCCCGTCCGTGGGGCCCCTTGGGAACGCGGTGCCCGTCGCCTCCGTAACGAACACGCCGCCCGGTCTGGCTACGACTCCGGCCGCCCCACCTGCGGGCGGGGCCGCACCCTCGCAAGCGCCGGCCGGGAGCAGCGCCGGTGGGACGAGTGGCACGCCTGCGTCGTCCGGGTCGTCCGCCGCGGCTCCCACGCAGGTGCCGGCGCCGGCGTCCGCACCACCACCCTCGCCACCACCAACGACCTCGCCGCCGCCGACCCCGCCGCCGCAACCGTCCTGCACGATCGGGCTCCCCGGAAAGTGCGTCCTCGACAGTGGCGTTGGACTGCTTCCGTAAGTGCCTCTGGGCTAACGGCTACGCGAGCAGGTAGCAGACCTCCGTCTCGAGGTCGGCGGGATCCTCGCGCCAGTCGCCGTAGATCTCCCAGCGGACCCCGGTGAGCGCGTGCCGGTGGGATCCGCACCAAGCCTTCAGCGCGACGTGCGCCTCTTCGAGGGCGTCGTACGGACCGCGGTGCACGGTGCTCGCGACCTCACCCGCCGGAAGCGCAGACGGACCGACCCGGCCCTGCGGCTCGAACGGTCCGGTCACCTGCACACCGACCTCGACGTTGGGCACATCATCCCGGTACAGCATGACGTTGTGCCCGTCCTGGGTCGCGCCGCCGCTGCGGATGAACGCGTAGACCTCGTCGAGGAGCGTGGGCCAGAGCGCCGGGTACTCAGCCCACGTCGTGGCGGCCGCGACGACCGCCGTTGGCCGCGCCGCCCGGGTCTCGACCGACACCGGATAGAACGCCACGGCCCCAGTGCTAGCAAACCGCTCGCCGTGCTGGGCGCCGACGTGGACGCGAAGTCGAGAGCCGGGAAGGGGACTCGAACCCCTGACCTGCTCATTACGAGTGAGCTGCTCTACCGACTGAGCTATCCCGGCGCGGCCACGGAGTCTACGGCGGCGGCCTTCTCCTGGAAGGCGAAGATCCGGACGTGCGCGGCTAGGGCCTGAAGTCCCATACTCCCGAATCGTACAAATGGCGCGGGGTTCCCCCGCGCCTGTCCGCGAGGAGGGAGCCGTGTCCCGCTCGGAGCGACGCGCACGCAGGCGCCGTGCCCGGCGCCGCGCCCTGGGCGCGGCGGTCGCAACCGCGGCGGTAGCGATCGGTTCGGTCGGCCTTCTCAGCGTCACCGCCGCCGGCGGCGGCGCGCCCGACCCGGGCAAGGTCCGCCCTGCCCCCGTCATCATCGAGCCCGCGCTGGTCGCGGCCAGTGCGACGGTCCAGGAACGGATGGAGGCGCAGCTGGCGCAGGCGACGATGGCACGCGCAGAGGCGCAGAAAGCCGAGCGTGACTCGATCTGGGACCGGATCGCCGCCTGCGAGACGCAGGGCAACTGGTCGATGCAGGGGCGGCCTTCTCCGGCGGCCTCGGGTTCGCGAACAGCGCGTGGAGCGCCTTCGGCGGGCAGGAGTTCGCACCCAACGCGGGGCGGGCGACACGCGAGCAGCAGATCATCGTGGCCGAGCGCATCCGCGCCTCGGCGGACCTCGACGCGTGGGGCTGCGCCAAACGACTCTGACTCAGGCCGCGGCTGCGGGCAGGCGCATCAGCAACCGCTCGAGGAGGAGGCTCTCGTTCGGGTTGAACTCGAACGCGTCCCGAGCGGCGCGGCAGGCGTCGATGGCCTCCGCGCATGCGCGCGGAGGCACGGTGAGGACTGGCTGATCGGCGTTCAGCCGCGGCGCGTCGGCACCGGCCATCGCGTCCCGGTAGACCGACTCGAGCGCGGTGATGCCTTCCACGATCAGGTCGCGCCGGGCGCGGCGGTGCTGACGCTTGTGCCGCTCCGCCTGCCGCTTCAACAAGGTGGTACGCGATCGTTCGGGGTAGCCGGCGCGGTCCAGCTCGGCTGCGAGCTCTTCGGCCTCGACCGCCTGATCGGCCTCGAGACTGGCCACGGCGTCCTGCATCGCCGCAAACACTTCGTCGGTCGCCTCCATCGCCGAACTGCCCGTCCCGTCGAGTTGGGCCGCCGCGGTCACGAACGCGCGGCGAACGTCGCCGAGCACCCCGAGCATCGCCCGACCACGATCGAGACGGCCCCCGGCGAGCCTCGCCGCCAGCGCGGCTGCTTCGGCATCCGTGTCCTCGGCGAGGAGCGCGTCGCGCAGCGCCGTCTCGGGTAGCGGGGCGAGATCGATGCGCTGACAGCGCGACCGGACGGTCTCGAGCAACTCGTCGGGCGACGACGTGACCAGCATGATCGTGCTGCGCGCCGGCGGTTCCTCGATGGTCTTCAGCAGCTTGTTCGACGCCTGCTCGTTGAGGCGATCCGCCTCGAGGACGGCGACGACCTTGCGCTCGGCCTCGATGGGAGCGCGGTGGGCCTCGCGGATGATGGCCGCGGCCTGCGCCACGAGGATCTGGTTCCCTTCGGGCTCGAACTCGACGACGTCGGGGTGCATGCCCCGCAGGACGAGGTCCTGGACTCGCGGGTCACCCGCCGGGGCGATGACGTCCGCCGCGAAGCAGCGGGCGGCGTCCTCGAGCCCCGAGCCGCGCGGTCCCACGAGGAGGTAGGCGTGCACGGGCCGCTCGGCCGCGCGCTGCAGCAGCCCCACGGCGCGTTCCTGACCGACGACCCTTTCCCACATGACGTCTCCTTCTGGTCGCCGTCGCAAGCTCCGGCTTTGCGGTGACGGTCGGCAAAGCCGCCGCCACCGCGGAGACTACGGCGCAACCAGTGAAGCCAAACCCTGCTCGGCGGGCTTTCTTCAGACGCAACCGCGTGGTGCCGATAGCTACCGGCACGGCGCAGTCGAGCGGCATCCCGCATCCGGCCTCGACGCCCTCGACCCCGTGAGCTAGAGGCCAAGCCGCTCCACGGCGCGCCAGACGCGCTCGGCGACGACGTCGATTCCGGCGTCGCCGTCGATCACGACCCAGCCGCGGTCGGCGGCAAGGCTGCGGTAGGCCTCGCGCACGGCGGCGTGGAAATCGGCACCGGCGCGCTCGAGCCGGTCGCGAGGCTCGGTGCGGCGTGACTCGGCGGTGGCGTCGTCGACGTCCAGCACGATCACGAGATCGGGCTCCAGGCCGGCGGTCGCCCAGCGGTTGAGCTTCTCGACCCTTTCGACTCCGAGGCCGCGGCCCACGCCTTGGTACACGAGCGACGACGGGACGTATCGGTCACTCACGACGTCCGCTCCGCGTGCGAGAGCCGGCCGGATGATGTCGGCGACTTCCTGGGCGCGGTCGGCCGCGAGAAGAAGCGTTTCCGTCATCGGGTCGACGGTCGCCGGCTCGTCGAGGAGCAAGGCGCGAATTGCACCTCCGACGTACGTCGCGCCGGGCTCGAAGCTGGGGACCACGTCGTGCCCGAGCGCGCGGAGCCGGTCGACCAGAAGCCCGGCCTGCGTGCTCTTGCCGCTGGCATCGCCGCCCTCCAGGACGACGAAGCGACCGTCCAACGCCTAGTCCCCGGCTTGGGGAACGACGGAGGGTGGCACGTCGGCACGTTCTCGCCGGCGGGCTCGACGCACGGCGCGCCACGACACGAAGCCGGCGAAGAATGTGATCAGCCCGCCGCCCCACAGCGCGAAGCGCACACCAGGCAGGGCGTACGTCGCCCCGCCGATCTCGATGGCGCGGTCGGTGAAGATCGCGTCCGACACGCGGTCCCAGAAGTCGGACCACAGCGGCGAGATCGTCAGCGAGATGAGCAGGCACAGGCGAACCACGGTGTAGAGCGTGGCGAACGTTCGACCCCGCAGCTCGTCGCGGACGTTCTCCTGCAGGACGGTGAAGCCCGTGACGTACGAGCTGCCGGCGCAGGCGCCGAGGATGGCGACGAACAGTGCGGCCAGCATGACGCTCGACGTCGTCGCGGCGGCGACGAGAGCGGCGCCGCTGCCCATGACCGCGAACTCGAACACGGTCTCACGCGGTACGCGTTTCTGGATTGCGATAAGACTGATGACGCCGAACGCGGCACCGAAGCCCAGCGTCGTCATCAGCAGCCCGAACTCGGCGCTTCCGCCCCCGAGCACCTGCTGGGCGAAGACGGGGCCGAGCGGGATCATCGCGCCACCGCCGATGAGCCCGACGCCGATGCCGATGATTACACCGCGGACGACTCGATCGTGACGGATGAAGCCCAGACCCTCGGAGATGTCGCGGAACGTCGCCGTCCAGTCGACCTTGTGGCCCTCGCGGCGGAATGCTCGCGGTATCGGCAATCGGAAGATGATCAGGGCCGACACGAGGAACGTCAGGCCGTCGACCCAGAGCGCGAGGAATTCGCGGTCGACGTTCAGCGAAGCGAACGCGCTGAAGCCACTGAGCCAACTCGCGGCCAGCGCGAGCAGTGAGAACACGAGGGACGCCACCGGGAACGTACCGAAGGCGGCCAGCAGCCCCAGCGAGTTCGCGGAGGTGAGCTGCTTGCTGTCGACAAGATTGGGAATCGACGCGTCCTTCGCCGGGCCCCACAAGAGCGAGAGGATCTCGAGGGCGAACGACACGAGGACGAGCCCGAGCAGGTTGTCGACGAAGGGCAACAGGGCGAGCAGCCCGGCCCGGCCGATATCGCAGGCGACCATGACGCGCCGCCGGTCGAACCGGTCGACGATGACACCGCCGACCGTGGCGAGGAAGAACCCGGGGACGACACGCGCCACCATGACGAGGCTGACCGCGGCGCCCGACCCACCCGAGATCCGGGCCGCGATCGCGAGGATCGCGATGATCCCGATCCAGTCGCCCAGGCTCGACACCACCTGCGCCACCCACAGCTTGAAGAACGAGCGGGTGCCGAAGACGCGCCAGAACGCTGCTGCCGGCGGAAGGCCGGACTCCGGTGACGCCGGGATGAACGGTGCCTGCCGGTCCGCCATGGTGAATGTCAGGTTAGGTGTGGGGTCGCGCCGCCGACAGGTCCGGCGCCGGTGTCCGCCTCACGTTCTACGACCGTTCACGTGCGACGTGTGCGTCCTTCCGGCCGTTCCCGTCGTCGGTGGCAGAAGGTTCGGACCCGACGGCGGGCGCTTCCATCGTCGCCACCACCTCGGCCGTGGTGGCCGGAGGCTTCTTGCCGCGCTTGCCGCCGTTCCCTCCGCGGCCGCCGGCAGCAGACGTGCGGGCTCCGCCAGCCTTCTTGGTGCCTCTCTTGGCGCCGGTCGTCTTCTTCTTCGTCGCCCGTTTCCGGGGCTTTTTCGCCGGTCCGCGTGCTTCCCTCTCCCGCAGGAGCTCGACGGCCTCCCCGAGCGCGACGGACTTCGGGTCGGTGCCGCGCGGGATCGTCGCGTTCAGTGAGCCGTCCGTGACGTACGGGCCATAGCGCCCGTCCATCACTCGCACGGGCGCGCCGGTGTCCGGGTGCGCCCCGAGCTCGGCGATGGGCGGCTTGGTGCGCCGGCGATGCTGCTTCGGCTGCGCGAACAGCGCCAGCGCCTCCTCGACCGTGACGGTGAATATCTGCTCCTCGGTTTCGAGGCTGCGGCTCTCCTTGCCCTTCTTGAGGTACGGGCCGTAGCGGCCGTTGTGCGCCGTGATCTTGTGGCCCTCGGGATCGGTGCCCACCACGCGCGGTAGGCGTAGGAGCTTGAGCGCGTCCTCGAGCGTCATGGTGTCGAGGCTTATCGACGACAGCAGCGACGCCGTCTTCGGTTTCTCCTCGCCGTCGATCAGCTCACCCAGTTGCACGTAAGGCCCGTACCGGCCGTCGCGGGCGATGACCTCGAGTCCGGTCTCGGGATCCTTGCCGAGCACCTGCGGCCCCTCGGCCGCTCGCTCGAGCAGATCGACGGCGAGCTCGACGGTGAGCTCGTCGGGCGGGATGTCCTCGGCGAGCGAGGCGCGTTCGTCGTCGCGCTCGAGGTACGGACCGAACTTGCCGACCCGCACGTTGATCGTCCGGCCCTGGTCGTCCTTGCCGATGAGGATCGTGTTGATCTCGCGGGGGTCGATCTCCGCGAGGTGATCCTCGCCGACGAGCTCCTTGAGGCCTCGCTGGCCATCACCGAAGTAGAACTCGCGCAGCCAGTTCGTCGATTCGGTCTCGCCGCGCGCAATGCAGTCGAGCGACTCTTCCATGGTGGCGGTGAAGTCGTAGTCGACGAGGTGCGGGAAGTACCACTCGAGCAGCTGGAGCTTGGCAAACGCGGTCCAGGACGGCACGAGCGCGCTGCCCTTCTTCCACACGTACCCGCGTTCGTGCGTGATCGTCTGGATCACGGACGCGTACGTCGACGGGCGCCCGATGCCGCGCTCCTCGAGCTCCTTCACCAGGCTCGCTTCGGTGTAGCGCGCCGGCGGTTGTGTGGTGTGGCCGGCGGCGGCGAGCGCCTCGCAGCGGATCGTGTCACCCTCGGACAGCGGTGGGATCCGCGACTCGGCGTCCTCCAGCTCCGCGGCGGAGTCGTCGGCCCCTTCGACGTACGCGCGCCGGAACCCGAGGAACTCGTACGTCTTGCCCGACGCCGCGAACACCGCGGCCTCACCGGCCGTCGACGTCGCCGACAGCCGGATCGACACGCGCCGCGGGCGCGCGTCGGTCATCTGGCACGCCAGCGTGCGCATCCACACGAGTTGATAGAGGCGCCGCTCGTCGGCGCTGAGCTCGCCGCGCACCTCTTCGGGGCTGCGCATGCGGTCGCCCGCAGGGCGGATCGCCTCGTGCGCCTCCTGCGCGTTCTTGACCTTGCTCTGGTATGTGCGGGGCGCGTCCGGGAGGTACTCCGTCCCGTAGAGGGTGCGGATCTGCTCGCGGGCGCCGCTGAGCGCCTGGTCCGACAAGTTGACGGAGTCGGTGCGCACATAAGTAAGGAATCCACGCTCGTACAGCCCCTGGGCGACTCGCATGGTGCGCCCGGCGGAGAACCGCAGCTTCCGACCGGCCTCCTGCTGCAGCGTCGACGTGGTGAACGGCGGCTTCGGTCGCTCGGTGAAGGCCTTCGACTCGACCGAGGAGACCTCGTAGCCGACGTCGCGCAGCCGCTCGACGAGGGCCTCGGCCTCGGACTGGCCCAGCTGGACGATCGGGTCGCCCCCGCGAGCGCCCTCGGCGACCTGACCGGTGGCAGGATCGAAGTCACGGCCGCTGGCGACCTTGCGGCCGTCCAGCTCGACGAGCGTCGCCGGGAACCGGCTCTCTACGCCGTTGCCGGCGGGGGCGAACTCACCTTCGAGGTCCCAGTACTCGGCCGCCCGGAACGCCATCCGGGCCCGCTCCCGTTCCACGACCAGGCGGGTGGCGACGCTCTGCACCCGACCCGCTGACAACCGCGGCATCATCTTCTTCCACAGGACGGGCGACATCTCGTAGCCGACCAGCCGGTCGAGCACGCGGCGACTCTCCTGGGCCTCGACGAGCTTCATGTCGAGGTCGCGCCAGTTCTCGATCGCTTCCTCGATGGCGTGCCGCGTGATCTCGTGGAAGACCATCCGCCGCACCGGCACGTCGGGCTCGAGCAGCTCGAGCACGTGCCACGAGATCGCCTCCCCCTCGCGGTCCTCGTCGGTGGCGAGGTACAGCTCGCTGGCGTCCTGGAGCGCGTCCTTGAGCTCCTTGACGACTTCCTTCTTCTTCTTGGGCACGACATAGATCGGCTGGAAGTCGTGTTCGACGTCGATCCCCAGGCGGCCGGCGTCGGTGCCCTTGTACTTCTTGGGGACTTCGCTGGCATTGCTCGGCAGGTCGCGAATGTGACCGACGCTCGACTCCACGATGTAGCCCGCGCCGAGAAAGCCCGCGATGGTGCGGGCCTTGGCCGGTGACTCGACGATCACGAGGGGCTTGGGCACGTGCGAAATCCTCGTCGTGTTCGGTGCGATGCGGCCAACCGGGGGAATCGGCCCTTACTGTGGTGCCACGAACGGGGTACCCGTGTCAAACATTCCCCCGCTCGCAACCTCGACGAACCGTCCAACTATCCTGTGCCGCTCATGGATCCCAAGGATCTCATCGAGACCTTCGGCACAATAGGCCTTCTCCTCATCATCTTCGCGGAATCGGGTCTGTTACTCGGTCTCGTGTTTCCCGGCGACTCGTTGCTGTTCACCGCCGGCCTTCTTGCGTCGCAAGGGAAGCTCAATGTTGCAGCAGTCGTTGGCGGTTGCTTCGTCGCCGCCGTTCTTGGATCCGAGGTCGGTTACATCCTCGGACGGCGTTTCGGTCCTGCCTTGTTCCGCAAACCCGACTCGCGGATCTTCAAGCAGGAATACGTCGACCGATCGAAGGAATTCTTCGAACGCCATGGCGCGAAGACGATCGTGCTGGCGCGCTTCGTGCCGTTCGTACGCACGCTCGTCCCGATGCTCGCCGGAGTCGGCGAAATGCCGCGCCAGACGTTCGTGACCTTCAACGTCGTCGGGGCGTTGCTATGGGCGTCAGGCGTCAGCATCGCCGGCTACTTCCTCGGGTCCACGGTCCCCGACATCGACCGCTACCTCTTCCCGATCATCGGGCTCATCATCGTGCTGTCGCTGATCCCGGCCGCCATCGAGTTCCGCCGTCAACGCCGCCAGGCCCGCGCCGCTGCGACCGTCTCACCCGCCGACGCCGAGGCCGAAGCCGCCGAGCTCCACCAGGCCGTCTCCGAGGACTGAGGGAGGGGCGAGGGGTCGACGGTCCGGCGCCCGAACGATCCGGCCCGCCCGGCCGAGACCCGGGTCGGAGACCCGAGCCGAGCAAGCGCAGCGAGAGAGGCGAGCAGGGGCTCGGCCGGATAAAGCGGTGCCGGTTCGGCGCCGTTGGCCGTCGTGCCCGCCGCCCCTGGTCATGCCACGAGCAGGCCCGTCAAGCAGACGTCAGGGTCGGAGGGGGCGAGACTAAGAACGCGTCAGGGGGAATGCGTTCTCCGGCCGGAGGGCTTTACCTATGGATATGAGGACGGTGCGGTCACCCGATGGTCCCGACGACAGGTTGGTTGCGGCCGGCCTCGGGGTCGCGGCCCTCGGCCCGATCGTCGTCGCAAGCCTGCTCGTCCTCGTGCGGGACCACCTGGCACGCTCGAACTCCGCGCTCGTGTTCGTCGTCGTCGTGGTCCTCGCCGCCGCGCTCGGGGGTCGCTGGACGGGTGTCGTGGCCGCCGTGGTGTCCGCCATGTCCTACGACTTCTTCCTCACGCGCCCGTACGGATCTCTCAAGATCGATCAGGCCGAGGACATCGTGGCCACCGTGCTCCTGCTCATAGTCGGGCTGATCGTCGGCGAGGTCGTCGTGTGGGCGCACCGCGGCTACCGGCAGTCGAAGCGCGGGCGCGCCGAGATCGCGCGCCTGCACCGCGTCGCCGAGCAGGTCGCAGCGGGCGGCAGTGTGGACTCCATACTTGCGTCTGTCTGCGCCGAGCTCTCGGAGCTGCTGTCATTGCGCGATTGCCGGTTCGAGCAGGCTCCCTTCGGTGCTCCGCTCCCCCGACTAGAACGCAACGGCGCGATCGACATGCCGCGGCGGCGGTTCGTCCGCGGCCAGTTCACCTTGCCCGAAGAAGGAGTCGAGCTTCCGGTCCTCGGCCGTGGTCGCATGCTCGGCCGGCTCGTGCTGGAGCCCGATCCCGACGTCGGCGTGTCGGTCGAGGAGCGCGTCGTCGCGATCGCGCTTTCTGACCAACTCGGTGTGGCGCTGGCGGCCGAGTTGGACGCCCCGAAGCCGAACGGCGAACGCGAGAACGACCCGTTCCGGAGCTGATTGCAACGCGGGTGACGTAGCTACGTGCTGATCTCGTAGACCGGGTTCAGGATCGCGAGACGGCCGTGGTGCTCCACGACCATGCCCTCGACCGTCAGCTTGGTTCCGATCTCGATGCCAGCGATGGTTCTGCGACCGAGGAACAGCACCGAGATGGCGCCGGTGCCATCCACGAGCGTGCACTCGAGGTTGCACGTTCCCGATATTGGTTGCACACGAAGGGCGCTGACCGTGCCGGTAACCTGCACGCGCTGGCGCCAGTGGGCGTCGGCAATGTCGACGCCGGCCGTCGCGAGGTTTGCCTTGACAGCCGCGCCGGCGCCGTTCCCAGCGTCGGGCAGCACCGACGATGCCGATTTCTCCGCGGTAGCACGGCCTCCGTCTGCTGAATGGAACTCGTTGAGCGCCGGGCCCAGGCCGCCGTCCCCCTCTCCGAGATGGAATGGCACCGTCGTCACCGTGACGTGCTCGAGCCGGGATATATCGCGAGCCATCGCCTCCGCGGTTTGGTCGTGCAGGATTCGCCGCCAGAAGCCGCCGTAGCGGCGGTCGGGCAGCACGACGCACACCTCGGTCTGGCCGTCGGCGAGGGCATGCGCGACCGTCGTCATGGCGGCGCGGGTCAGCCGCCGATCCGGGCAATCGACGAGCTCGAGCCCGATGCTCGCCAGCCCGTGCTGGCGCCACTGTTCGGCCAGCTGGTCGGCCCGTTGGTGGTCGACGACGAAATGCACGGCGCGAAGCTCGTCCGGGTTCAAGGATCTCCCGAACTGCAGCGCCCGAGCCGCGGCGATGTCGAGACGGTCGATGAACACGAGGACCGCAAGCCTGCGCATGATCGGCGCCCGCACGGCTGCCGGAACGTTGATGTCGAGCTGGCGTGATTCGCCTTCGTATTGCCGCGCGAGCCGCACGAGGAACACCACCATGACCGGCACCAGGACGACGACCATCCAAGCGCCGTGTGTGAACTTCGTGAGCGCAATGACCACGTCGACCACCAAGGACAGCACCGCGCCGGTGCCGTTGACGAAGAGCCCGAACCGCCAGCCGGGCTCCTTCTTGGTGATGTGGTGCTTCGCCATGCCCGCCTGCGAAAGCGTGAACGACGTGAAGACGCCGATCGCATATAGCGGGATCAGGCGATCGACCTTGGCGCCGGTGAGCACCAGCAGGACGATCGCCGCCACCGCGAGGAAGATGATGCCGTTCGAGAAGACGAGACGGTGCCCGCGCTTCGTGAGTTGGCGGGGCATGAAGTTGTCGCCGGCATGGAACGACGCCAAGCGCGGGAAGTCGGCGAAGCTCGTGTTCGCCGCCAACACGAGGATGAGCATCGTGCCGGCCTGAAGAGAGAAATAGAGCAGGCGGCCGAGGGGGCTTCCGCCGTAGACGAGGTCCCCGATCTGTGAGATGACGGTCGGGGTTCCCTCCGCGAACGGTGCCACGTGCATGTGGGAGGCGAGCACCGAGAGACCGAGGAACATCGCCCCCAGTAGCGAACCCATGATGACGAGCGTCGTGCGCGCGTTACGCCATGCGGGCTTCCGGAAGGCCGGTACTCCGTTGGAGATCGCCTCGACACCGGTGACGGCGGCGCCGCCCGAGGCGAACGCATGCATGACGACGAACACCGACGCTCCAAGCAGCAAACCGTTGCCTTGTTGACCAAAGTTGAGGAGCCCTTCCGCGTGGTGGGACGCCTCGGGAAGCCCATCGGTGGCGAGCTGGAACAGACCCCACCCCAGCAACGCCACCATGTTGAGGATGAAGAAGTACGTCGGGACGGAGAAGATGCGCCCCGCCTCGCGGACGCCGCGCAGGTTGCCGAACGCGATGAGAACGACGAACGCGATCGAGATCGGTACCACATACGGGGCAAACACGGAGAACGCCGATGCCAGCGCCGCAGTGCCCGCCGCAACCGAGACCGACACGGTGAGCACGTAGTCTGTGAGCAGCGCCACGCCCGCGACCTGGGCGGGCAAGAGCCCGAAGTTGTCCCTCGTCACCATGTAGGCGCCGCCGGCCGTCGGGTACGCCTTGATCGTCTGGCGGTACGAGAGGATCAAGAAACCGAGCACCACGAGCATGGCCAGAGTGATCGGGACGACCAGCGCGAACGCGGCCAGCCCTACCGCGGGAACCAGAACTCGCAGGATCTCCTCGGTCGCATACGCCGACGACGACAGGTTGTCGGAAGCGAAGACGGCCAGTGCTGTGGGCTTTCCGAGCCGCTCGTGCTCGAGCTGCTCGGTGTGCAGCGGCGGGCCGAGGAGTCTGCGTTTGACCCGGTAACCGACGCTGTCGCGGGGCAGCTCGCCGGGTGGCTCGAGCGGCAAGGGCCGCGGCTCGGCCTTTTGCGTCAACACCAGGGGCCTCCAGACGAGTCCCCGCCTGCGGACGCGGGGCCCCACAATCGTCACGTAGGAGCCACCCGAAAACGCGTTAAGGACGCGTCAAGAGACGGGCGTGCGGCATCAGGATCGTGTCAGCCCCGGCGCAATCCCCTGGGCGGGCCTGTGTCAAGCCTCGAAGCGGTAGCCCATGCCGGGCTCGGTGATGAAGTAGCGCGGGTGCGCGGGGTCGGGCTCGAGCTTGCGCCGGACCTGGGCCATGAACACCCGCAGGTAGTTCGTCTCGTCGTGGTACTGGGGGCCCCACACTTCTTGCAGGAGCTGGCGCTGGGCAACGAGGCGGCCGCGGTTGCGCACGAGCACCTCGACGAGATGCCACTCGGTCGGGGTGAGCCGGATCTCGTCGCCGTTGTGCCACACCTTCTTGGCAGCGAAGTCGATCGTGAAGTCGGCCGTCTCGACCAGCGCATCCTCCTCGATGGGCGCCGTACGCCGCAGGGCAGCGCGTAGGCGGGCAAGGAGCTCATCCATGCCGAACGGCTTCGTGATGTAGTCGTCGGCGCCGGCGTCGAGCGCGGCGACCTTTTCCCGCTCGGCATCACGCACCGAGAGCACGACGATCGGTACTTGGGTCCATCCCCGCAAACCACGGATGACGTCCACGCCGTCGATGCCGGGCAGGCCAAGGTCGACCACGACGACGTCGGGGTGGTGGCGGGCGGCGAGATCGAGTGCACGCTCGCCATTCGGCGCGAGGTCAACGTCGTAGCCGCGAGCGCGGAGATTGATGCCGAGCGCGCGCAGTATCTGCGGCTCGTCGTCGACGACGAGCACGCGGCTCATGGCGCGGCTTCGAGACTGACGACCACGGTCAGGCCGCCCCCCGGGGTGTCCTCTACCGTGATCTCACCGCCCATGGCGTCGATGAAACCCTTGGCCACCGCCAACCCGAGGCCGGTGCCGCCATCGTTCGACTGGTCTCCGAGGCGTTGGAACGGCTGGAACATACGGTCACGTTGATCCGGAGGAATCCCGGGCCCGCGGTCGACAACCCGAAGGTCGACTCGATCTCCCACCACGCACGCGTCGATCCGAACCGGGTGATCGTTCGGTGACCACGTCAGGGCGTTGCCGACGATGTTCGCAACGGCGCGCTCGAGAAGCGCAGCGTCGGCGTGTACTCGCGGCAGTGTCTCGTCGATGCTCACATCGACCGCTTGGGCGCGTTCACCGAGCCCCTTGATCGCGGCGGGGACGACCTCCTCGAGTCCCACGTCGCGCATGACGAGCTGGAGCGCGCCGCTCTGCAGACGCCCCATGTCGAGCAGGTTGCCGACGAGCGTGTTGAGCCGATCGGTCTCTTCGTCGATCGTGGCCAGGAGCTCGTGGGTCGCCTGTGGTGTCCAATCGACGTCCTGCTGGAGCAAACTCGTCGCCGCGGCTTTGATCGACGACAGCGGCGTCCGAAGATCATGCGATACGGCGGCCAGGATGGCCGCCCGCAAGTCGTTCGCCTCCGCGAGGCCGGCCGCAACCGCGGCCTCGGCTCGCAGTTGCCGGCGCTCGAGCGCGAGCGCGAGCTGGCCCGTGAACGCTTGCAACAGCGCAAGGTCTTCGGCGGCAAGCTGGGAGCCGACGACGACAAGCTCCATCTCGGCGTCGATCGGGATGCTCAGGTCTCCTTGGTCCGGAGTCTCGGGAACCGGCGCGCCGGTCGAGGACTCGACGATCCATCCGTCCCCGTTCCGCTGGAGGACGGCCATGGCCTCGAGCCCGAACGTCGTGCGCAGGGTGCCGATGAGCAGCGGCAGCGGATCCTCCTCGGTCATGAGCTGCGCACCGAGGCGAGCCAGCGTCTCGGCCTCGGCTCGTGCGCGCGCGGCTTCTGCCGACCGCCGTGCTGCGAATTGCACGAACCCACTGACCACCCCGGCCACGAGGAGGAACACGATCAGCGCGATGACGTCCTTCCCCTCGTGGATGGCGAACTCGTGGAGGGGAGGGATGAAGTAGTAGTTCGCGAGCAAGAACGCCGCGAGGCTCGCGCCCAGCGCCGGCACGACACCCCCGATCGCGGCAATGGTGACCACCGTGAGGAGGTACAGCAGCAACGTCCCCGGGAGTTCGAGACTGTCCCTAATACCCGCCATGAGGACGGTGAGCACAGGCAGCAGGACTACGCCCAGGATCGCGCCCGCAATCTGACGCCGTACCGGGAGAGTGCGGCGACGTCGGGGACGGCTAAAAGGGGCTTCGGCCGCCGGCTCCTCGCTCGAGATCACGTGCACGTCGATCGGACCGGAATCTCGGATCACTCGATTGATCACTGAGCCGCGAGTGAGCTCCGCCCAACGCGAGCGGCGGCTGGCTCCGAGCACGATCTGCGTGGCGTTCTCCGCGCGCGCGAACTCGATCAGCGCCTTGCCGATGTCGTCGCCGACGATCTCGTGGTAGTTGCCGCCGACCTCGGAAAGCAGCGCCCGGTGCTGGTCGAGGAGCTGCTTCGGCGGACCGGCGAGCCCGTCGGTGGAGCGAACGTGGACGCCGAACAGCTCGGCGTGCGCTCGCATCGCCATGCGCGCGGCGCGCCGTATGAGCAGGTCGCCGCCCGGCGCGCCGGTGAGAGCCACGACGACCCGTTCGCGCGTCTCCCACGGGCCCTGGATGCCGTGCGCCTCCATATAGTCCTGGAGGGACTCGTCGACCTTGTCGACCACCCAGAGCAGGGCGAGCTCGCGGAGGGCGGCGAGGTTGCCAGGGCGGAAGTAGTTGGCGAGCGAGGCGTCGATCCGCTCCGAGGGGTAGATGTTGCCGTGCGCCATTCGGCGGCGAAGCGCTTCCGGGGTCATGTCGACCAGCTCGACCTGCTCGGCGGCCCGCACCACGGCGTCGGGGATCGTCTCGTGCTGCTTGATGCCGGTGATGCGCTCGACGACGTCGTTGACGGACTCGAGGTGCTGCATGTTCAGGGTTGTCACGACGTCGATGCCGGCGTCGAGCAGCTGGTTGACGTCCTGCCACCGCTTCTCGTTGCGTGAGCCGGGGACGTTCGTGTGCGCGATCTCGTCGACAAGGGCCAGCTGCGGCTTGCGGGCGAGGATGGCGTCGACGTCCATCTCCTCGAATTCCTTGCCGCGGTACTCGATCTTCTTCCGGGGTACGACCTCGAGATCCCGGATCTGCGCCTCCGTGTTGGCCCGTCCGTGCGCTTCGACGAAGCCGACCACGATGTCCTTACCCCGGTGCAGGCCGCGCCAGCCTTCGTTGAGCATGGCGTAGGTCTTGCCGACGCCCGGCGCAGCACCGAGATAGACGCGCATCTTTCCGCGAGCCACGACTCCAGCCTACGGCTCGAACCGATAGCCGAGGCCTGCTTCGGTGGCGAGATATCGAGGCCGTGATGGGTCCGGCTCGAGCTTCCGGCGGAGTCGCGCCACGTACTCGCGCAGCTTGCCCGTCTCGTCGCGAGGCTTTGAGCCCCAGACCGCCTCCAGAAGCTGGTGTTGGGGCACGAGCTTGCCGCGATTGCGCACGAGGACCTCCATGAGCTGCCACTCGGTCGGCGTCAGCCGGACCTCGCCGCCCGCGCGCGTGACCCGTTTTGCGGCGAGGTCGATCGTGAAGCTGGCCGTCTCGACGATCGCCCTGTCGTCGCCGGCGCTCGGGTGCCGGAGCGCCGCCCGGATTCGAGCCAGCAGCTCGTCCATGCCGAACGGCTTGGTGACGTAGTCGTCGGCGCTGGCGTCGAGGGCGGCGACC
>WNGE01000366.1_pt1 | contig 58000 bp, 47 predicted proteins | sample 5400651 | NCBI WGS metagenome assembly WNGE01 (sample SAMN13153370, study PRJNA577476) | soil metagenome | isolation source: 60 cm soil or saprolite under grassland replicate 2 | place: USA:California | collected 2016-06-15 | reverse complement strand
GCAACCGATGGCTAGCCGCTGGTCTTGCCGAGAACCTTGGCGAGCTCTCGCACGCAGCGTTCGATCCGCTCGTATACCTCGTCGAACACCGCGCGGCTCTCATTCACCGGGTCGCGCACAGTCCGCGTCTCGACCGCCTCAGGATCGAAGTCCCCCAGGACCATCACGTCGAGCGGCCGGCGCCCGAAGCGCTCGCACACGAGACGACGCTGAATCGGGTCCATTACCACGATGAGATCGGACGCGCGCACCAACTCGACGGTGACGAGACGTGACCGGTGATTCGCAAGGTCCACGGCGTAGCGCTCGGCGGCGGCCACCGCCTCGACGGGGGGAGGCCGGTTGAGCCCCAAGAACCCAGCCGACTGCACGGCGATGCCGAGGGTCGCGAGCTCGCGACCGAGCAGCGCCCCGGCGAAGGGACTGCGGCAGATGTTGCCATGACACACCACGAGCACGGTCTTGGGCCGGCGTCGCCCGCCGAGGGCCTCGAGCGCTTTCCGGCGTCGCAACGGGTGGAGCAGTCGGTCGGGGGTGCGGCGCACGCGCAGCAGCAGATCCAACACTCGGCGCTCCTTCCAGTGTGAAACGAGCCGCGCCATGGCGAAACAGCTGTGGGCGCCGCGCGACAACGCGGGCGCGCCGGCGCGGGGGCGCGGGGGCGCGGTGCGTCACCCGCGGCAAGAAATACACCGAGTCCGGTGGCCCGGTTCGTGCCTCAGCGGGCAGCGTGCGATACCTCGTCACCGGCGGCGCCGGATTCATTGGCTCGCACCTGGTCGAGCGCCTCGTGCGGGACGGTGCGGAGGTGGTCGTCCTCGACGACCTCTCGACCGGGCGGCGCGATCACCTGCGCGCGCTGCGCGATCGCATCCGCTTCATCCGCGGCAATGTCGCCCGGCTCGAAGTGTGCCGGCGCGCGATGCAGGGCGTGGATTACGTGCTCCATCAGGCCGCGATCACATCCGTGCCGCGCTCGACGCGCAACCCGATCACGGCCCACCAGGTCAACGTCACCGGCACGCTCAACATTCTGGTGGCCGCCCAGGAAGCCAACGTGCGTCGCGTCGTGTACGCCGCTTCAACCGCGGCGTACGGGGACGCCGCCGAGGTGCCGAATCACGAGGGGTTACTGCCGTGTCCGCTGTCGGCGTACGCCGCGTCGAAGCTCGCGGGAGAGGCGTACTGCCAGGCGTTCTGGCGCACGCACGGAGTCGACACGGTCGTGCTGCGGTACTTCAACGTCTTCGGACCGCGGCAAAACCTCGACTCGCAGTATGGCGCCGTCATCCCCCTCTTCATTACTAGCGCGCTGCGCGGCACGCCGCCGGTGATCTACGGCGATGGCGGGCAGACGCGCGACTTTACGTTCGTCACGAACGTCGTCGAGGCAAATCTGCTCGCCTGCCATGCGCCGCCGCTGCAGGCTGCCGGCATGGCGCTCAACATCGGCAGCGGGACCGCGACCAGCGTCCGCGAGCTGTGGCAGCACGTCGCCGATCTCGTCGGTGTGGAGCTGCAGCCGCGGTACGACGTCGCGCGTGCCGGCGACGTGCGCCATTCCCTCGCCTCGATCGCGCGCGCGCGCGAAGCCCTGGGCTACTCGCCCGACGTGACTCTCGACGAGGGGTTGCGCTCGACGATCGCGTATTACCGCGATCACGCGGGCGTGCGCGAGCGCTTGGGCGTAGCGGTCTAACACACCCGAATGACAACGCCCCAGCAACCACGTGCGGTTGCCGGGGCTCGTGTGATTCGCCATGGGCCTGGGTAGAGTTGAACGCCACAGATCACGCAGATCGACAACGGATCCGCGTAGATTTGTGCCGGATTGAGATCATTTGGTAATGAATTCTGCGACGAGCATCCTACCGTGAACCTGTGAACGGAACAGTTGCGGCCTATCCGTACGCCAACCTTACCGAGCAAATCATTGGCGCGTTCTTCGACGTGTACAATGAGCTCCGTCCTGGGCTTCGGGAGTCGGTGTACGAACGCGCGATGGTTCTGGCACTACGAGACCGGGGCAGCGCCGTCGAACAGCAGGTCCCGATGACAGTCAGTTTCGGTGACCGGCCGGTGGGCACCTTTCGTGCTGACCTGGTTGTCGAGAGGCAGTATTGGTCGAACTAAAAGCACTCCCCACCATCGAACGCGAGCATATCGCGCAAGCGCTGAACGCTCTACGCGCCACAGGTTTGCAAATTGGTCTGATCCTGAACTTTGGTCCCAAGGCCCAGATCAAGCGTCTCATTTATACGAGGAATGAAATGCGCCCGTCCAGATGTAGTCTGTTCGGGCGCTGATCTGCGCAAATCACTACTGATCTGCGTGATCGGTGGCAGTGGGCCTGGGTAGAGTTGAACTACCGACCTCACGCTTATCAGGCGTGCGCTCTAACCACCTGAGCTACAGGCCCTTCTTGGAACTAGGAGTTGGGAGCTAGGAGTCGGGGTCCCAACTCCAAACTCCTAGATCCTATTCCCATTCTCTTTTCGGTCCCTTCTTGGGCCGGAAGTCGTCCTCATCCCCTTCGTCGAACTCGTCATCGAGGTCGTCGTAGTCATCGTCCTCGAGATCCTCGTCGTCGAGCTCGTCCTCGTCCAGCTCATCATCGAAGTCTTCGTCGAGTTCCTTGTCCTCTTCGAATTCTCCGAACTCCTCGTCGACATCGTCGCTCCTGCGCTTGAGCGACCAATCCGTCGACGTCTCGCGGGCCAGCATTGCCACCTCCGGCTGAGGTTTACAACCACTTCACGATGACCTGCTCGCTGCTCCCCGCTCCCTACTCTTCCAACGCCCGCTTCTCGCTGCGGGCCAGCTTGCGGCGCTCCGTCGCCCCCAACAGGCGCTTGCGCAGCCTGAGCGACTCCGGCGTCACCTCGATCAGCTCGTCGTCTTCGATGTACTCCAGCGCCAGCTCCAAGGTCATCTGGCGTGGCGGCTCCAAGATAATCATCTCGTCCGCTGCCGTGGTGCGCATGTTCGTGAGCTTCTTTTCCTTCGTGGCGTTCACGTCGAGATCACCCGGCCGCACGTGCTCCGCGATGATCATCCCTTCATAGACCGGATCTCCCGGCTGTACGAACATCGTACCGCGCTCCTGAAGATTGAAGAGGGCATACGCCACCACCACCCCCTCCCGGTCCGCGACCATCACTCCCCGGTTCCGGCCCGACAGCGGGCCGGCCCATAAATCGTACTCGAAAAAGCGGTGGTGGATGATCCCCGTCCCCCGCGTGTCGGTCAAGAACTCCGAACGATACCCCAGCAGGCCGCGCGCGGGGATCTTGAACCGCATCCGCACCATCCCCAGGCCGGGATTCTTCATGTCCAGCATCGTGGCGCGCCGCGGCCCCAGCTTCTCCATGACCACCCCGACGTACCCTTCGGGACAGTCGATCATCAATTCCTCGTACGGCTCGAGGCGCTCGCCGTTCGGCCCCTCGCGCGGAATGATGCGCGGCCGGCTCACCTGGAACTCGTACCCCTCGCGCCGCATCGTCTCCATCAGGATGCCGAGGTGCAGCTCGCCGCGGCCCGAGACGGTGAACGCGTAGGGCGTGTCCGTGTCCTCCACCCGCAACGCGACGTTGCGCTCGAGCTCCCGGTACAGCCGCTCCCGCAGCTGCCGGCCGGTGACGAACTTCCCTTCGCGCCCCGCGAGCGGCGAGTTGTTCACCAGCATGTCCACCGAGATCGTCGGCTCCTCGACCGCGATGCCGGCGAGCCGCTCCAAATGATCCGGTGCGGTCACCGTCTTGCCGATTTCGACACCGGCCAGCCCGGCAACGGCTACGATTTCCCCCGCGCTCGCGGTTTCCAGCTCGGCGCGTTCCAGACCTTCAAAGGCGAAGAGCTTCACGATCTTCGCCTGCTCGAACGCACCATCACCTACCGGACCCGGCTCGCCGATGCCCAGTAACGCGACCGTGTCGCCGACGTGCACCTGGCCGCGCTCGATGCGCCCGATCCCGATCCGTCCCAGATAGGACGAATAATCGAGCGTCGAGATCAACATCTGAAACGGGCCGGCTTCGGTCGCCTTCGGCGGTGGAATCGTTCCCAGAATCGTGTCGAACAGTGGCGTCAACGTCGTTCCCGGCTCGTCGAGCTCCAGCGTCGCCGTGCCCAGTCGACTCGACGTATAAAGGAAAGGGCAGTTGAACTGCTCCGGCGCTGCCTCCAGGTCCATCAGCAGCTCCAGCACCTCGTCATGCACCCGCAGCGGCTCGGCATCGGGCCGGTCGATCTTGTTGACCAGCACGATCGGCTTGAGGCCGAGCGCGAGCGCCTTCCCCGCGACGAAGCGGGTCTGCGGCATCGGCCCCTCGGCGGCATCCACGAGCAGCAGGAAGCCGTCCACCATCCGCAGAATCCGTTCGACCTCACCGCCGAAATCGGCGTGGCCCGGCGTGTCCACGATATTGATTTTCGTGTCACCCCAGCGTACCGAAGTGTTCTTCGCCAGGATCGTAATGCCGCGCTCGCGTTCGAGCGGATTCGAATCCATGACACGCTCCGCCACCTGCTGATTGGCGCGGAACACCCCCGCCTGGCGGAGCATCTGGTCCACCAACGTGGTTTTGCCGTGGTCGACATGGGCGATGATGGCGATGTTGCGAATCTTCACTGAGTTACGGTCCCCGTGATGAGGGGCGCAGTATAAATGGATGGTTAGGGGCGGTAAAGGGGCGGTAGGGGGCGGTACCGCCTCCTACCGCCTCGTACCGCCGGTAGTCGTCAGTCACAAATCGGCTCTCGCTCCATCTGCACAGTCACGTGGTGGATCCCCAAGGCCCGCATCCGGTCCTGGACCTCCTCCAGCACGGGCTGGTTGTCGGTCGGGTTCCTCACCACCAGATGCCCGCTCATCGCCACCACCCCGCTCGTCACCGTCCAGAGATGCAAGTCGTGCACGGAGTCGACGCCCGGCACCGACGCGATGCGCTCGTGCACGTCGGACAACGCGATGTGTCGGGGCGTCGCCTCGAGCAGGACGTCGGTGCTCTCCTTTACCAGACGCCACGCGCTCACCAGCACCAGCGCACCGATCAGGACCGAGATCAGCGGATCGGCCGGCGTCCACCCGAACACGAGCACGATCGCGCCAGCCGCCAGCGCGCCGATCGACCCCAGCAGGTCACCCAGAACGTGGAGGTAGGCACCGCGCTGGTTGAGCGAGTGTGCGTGGTCCCGATGCAGGATCGCGACCGCGGCGACATTCGCGAGCAATCCCACGCCGGCGACCCCGAGCAGCAACCCGCCGTTCACGGCGGGCGGCGCACGCAGCCGGCGCCACGCTTCGATGGCAATGCCGATCGCGATGACGATCAGCACGGCGCCGTTCACGAGCGCCGCAAACACTTCGAGCCGCATGAAGCCGAACGAGCGCTGCGCCGTCGCGGGGCGCTGCGCAATCCAGGCGGCAAACAGCGCCACGGCGAGCGCGGCGGCATCGGCGAGCATGTGGCCCGCGTCGGCCAGCAGCGCCAGCGAGCCTGACAACCAGCTGCCGATCAGCTCGACCACCATCACCACCAGGGTGATGCCGAACGCGAGCGTCAGCCGGCGCCGGGTGTCGGTGTTGAGCGGAGCGCGATAAGTACAGTGGGCTTCAGCGGGCAGCACGGATGTGTCCTCGGCGCAAATCTAATACTATTAGGCCGTGAACGTCCTCGGTCTGCGCCTCATCGCGGTCGTCGTGCTGGTCGCGGCCAACGCCTTCTTCGTCGCAGCGGAATTCGCCCTCGTGGCGGCGCGCCGCACGCGCATCGACGCGATGATCCGGCGCGGCGACCGCAAGGCCCGCACCGTGCGCAAGGCGCTCCAGGACCTCTACCGCCAGCTCTCCGCCGCGCAGCTCGGCATCACGGTTGCGTCGATCTTGCTCGGTTACGTCGCAGAGGACACCGTAGCGCACCTGTTCCGCGACTGGTTCTCGTCCCTGCCGAGTAGCCTCGACTTCCTCACCCGCGGTGGCATCGCCTCGGTCACCGCGGTGGCGGTCATCTCATTCCTGCACGTCGTGTTCGGCGAGCAGGCACCGAAAGCGTGGGCGATCACCTATCCGGAAAGCACGAGCCGTTGGGTGGCCGCGCCGCTGATCTTCTTCTCCTGGGTCACCCGGCCGTTCACCGAGCTGCTCAATTGGAGCTCGAACGTCCTCGTGCGCATGCTCGGTATCAAGAGCACGAACCCCGAGCACGACCGCGTCCACTCCCCCGAAGAGATCCGCATGCTGGTCGAGCAGAGCCGCAAGACGGGCGGCCTGGGCGCCGGCGACGCGCGGCTGCTCGAAGGCGTCTTCGAGTTCAGCGAAAAGAACGCGCGCGAGGTGATGACCCCGCGCACCGACATCGTCGCGCTCCCCGCCGAGGCGTCGCTCGCCGAGGCGGCCGACCGCGTGGCGGCGGCCGGCCGGTCCCGCTATCCGGTGACCGGCGAATCGCTCGACGACGTCGTGGGCATCGTGCACGCCAAGGACATCCTGCGCGGCCTGCTCGCGGGATCGGAAGCGCCGGTGCAGGACATCGCCCGGCCCGCGTTCTTCGTGCCGGGCACGCGTGAGGTGGAAGACGTCCTGGCCGACATGAAGCGCCAGAAGGTCCACCTTGCGATCGTCCTGGACGAATTCGGCGGCACGGCCGGCCTCGTCACGATGGAGGATCTGCTGGAGGAGATCGTCGGGCCGATCTATGACGAGTACGATCAGACGCCCACCGCGACGCCGGGATCGGTCGCCGACGGCCCCGGAACCAGCGCGGTGCCGATTCTGGCGGGGAGCACGGAGATCGCCGACGTGAACCGCGCGCTCAAGCTCCACCTCGACGATGCCGACTACACGACGATCGGTGGGCTGCTCTTCGGGCAGCTCGGCCGCCTGCCAAAGGTCGGCGACCGCGTGAACCTGCAGGGAGCGACGTTCGAGATTCTGGAAATGGATGGCCGCCGCGTGGGTCGCGTGCGCGTCTGGCCGGCGACCACGCAGGTGCCGGAGCCGTCGACCTAGGCGCCTTGACGGGGGGGGGCGCTCGCGAGCTGGACCGCCAACTCGAGTGACGCCCGCATCGATCCCGCGTCGGCGATTCCCTTGCCCGCGATGTCGAACGCGGTGCCGTGGTCGGGCGAAGTCCTGATGAACGGCAATCCCAGCGTGACGTTCACGCCCGTTCCAAATCCCGAGACTTTCACCGCGGTCATGCCGACATCGTGATAAGGCGCGAGCACGGCGTCGAATTCGCCGCGCAGCGCGCGCACGAACACGGTGTCGGCCGGCAGCGGGCCGGCGGCGCTGAGTGCCATGGCCGCCGGTCGCAGCACGCGCTCGTCCTCGTCGCCGAACAGGCCGCCTTCGCCGGCATGGGGGTTCAGCGCGCACACGGCGAGCCGCGGCATCTCGACGCCCCACCAGCGCCGCAGCGCGTCGACCGCGATGCGGCCCGCCTGGACCACGCGCTCCGTGGTGATCGTGGCGATCGCATCGCGCAACGCCAGGTGCGTCGTCACGAGCACCACGCGGAGCCGGCCCGTCGCCAGCATCATCGCCACCGGCACGTCCCCCGCGAGATGCGCCAGGAATTCCGTGACTCCGGGAAAGCGATAGCCGGCGGTGTGCAGCGCGAGCTTGTGAACGGGGCCGGTGACGATGGCGTCGACCTCACCGGCGAGCGCGAGCCGGGCGGCGGCCTCGATGCCCTGCGCGGCCGCCCGTCCCGCCTCGAGCTCGGTCGGCGCGCCGCCTCCATCCTCCCAGCCGCCGACAATCCGCACATCCGCCTCGAGCGGCTGGCGCAGTGCTTTCCGCACTACTTCCGGACCGATGCCTCGCGGGTCACCGACGGCCACCGCCAGGCGTGGCCGGGAAGGAGCCACGGCTAGAGCCTTATGTCGACGTAGGTCTGGCGCCGCAGTTGGTCGACGTAGTGCTTGATGGCGAGCTGATCGCCGAGCGACTGGCGAATCCGCAGCTTGACGTCATCGAACCCCAGCTCGCCCGCATCGTGCCGTGCCATGACCTCGAAGACCACGAATTTGGTGCGCGGCGGTTCGCCCAACGTGATCACCGCCTTCAATCCCAGCGTCGTGTCGCTCGAGAGCACGTTCTGATACTCGGGCGGGAGGTCCGTCAGGGGAGCCTCTTCGGCCAGCTTCGGCTCCTGCGGATCGGCATAGAGCTTGGCGAGCGAGTCGAACGAGGGATGAGCAGTTCCGCCGCTCGCCAGGAGGTCGTGCAGCGAGTCGGCCAAGTGCCGCCCGATTGCGATCTGGCCGGCGCTGACGTCCGGCGTGATCAGCACATGGCGGGCCAGGATTTCCGCCGGCTGGGTGCGCTCGACCTTGATGATGTGAAAGCCGAACGACGTCTCGACGGGGCCTGAGATTTCTCCCGGGCGGAGTCGGAACGCGACATCCTCGAATTCCTTCACCATCACGCCGCGCCGGAACCAGCCCAGCTCGCCCCCTTGTGCCGCCGAGGCGCTGTCGGCGGAAAACCGCTTCGCCGCGGTGGCGAAATCTGCGCCTTTACGCAGCTCGACGACGAGTGACTCCGCCCGTTCGAGCGCGCGGCGCCGGGCGGCGGAGTCTGGAACCGGCCGGACGACGATCTGGCGAAACGACACCGTGGCGGGGCGCTGCGGCTGCTGGGCCCGGTTTTGCTCCCAGAACTCCCGCATCTGCGCGTCCGTTGGCGGGATCGGCCGCAGCTTCCCTTTCTGGCGCTGCGCCTCGATCAGACGCTGGGCGTACAGCTGCCGGCGTTGCTCGTCGGCCAGCCAGCGGCGCCACTCTTCGACCGATCCGAACCGCGCCTGGCGGATCTGATCCCGAAAGTCGTTTTCGGATGCGAACTGCTTGCGGACGTTCTGGTAGGTCTGCTCGACCTGATCGAGGACCTCCTGGTCCGTCACCTTGATCGACGTGTCACGCTGCGCCTGCTGCACCAGGATCTCGAGCTCGATCAGGCGGTCGAGAATCTGCCGGCGCATCGCCATCCGCCCCGCCGAGTCCGCCGGGAGCGTCTGGCCCTGCGCCTGCGCCTGGACCATTTCCTCGTCGATCTGCGACGCGAGAATCGGCCGCGTCCCGACGACGGCGACGATGCGGTCGAGGGTCTGCGCGGTCGCCGCTGCTGCGAGCACGCAGGCAGCAAGGAGAGACACCGGCAGCCTCATCGCAGTGTCCGCCGCGGCGTGGTATCGATCGGCGCCGGGCCCGGTGCCGGGTTCATGCGCGGCGCGCCGGTCGCCTGGGCGGAGTCGGCGCGGATCTCCTGGGCGCGCTCGACGGCGCGCCGGACGCCTGCTTCATCGACCTTCCAGCTCGCCTGTGCGCGCAACATCTCGGCCAGGAACGGCGGCAGCGGGAAGAAGCGCGCCCGGCCATGCAGCACGCGGTCCAAATAGTCGTTCACGCGCCCCATGGCGAAGTTGACGCGATCCTGCGGCGTCTGGCCGGCCGAGTCGCGCAGCACCTCGGGCGTCAAATTGACGATCGAGCCGAGCAGGGTGATCGCGGAATCGTGCTCCGCGCGGACCTGCTTCACGTCGTCGGGGGTCAGCGTGACGCGCGCGGAGTCCGCCTGTTCGAGCAGCAGCTCGCGCTGCGCAATCGCCCTGAGGAATTGATCGATCTGCTCGTCGTTCGCCTGTGGTAACGCCTGCATGATCTGCGGATCCAGCGCGGCGAGCCAGCGCACCAGGTTGCGGACCCGCAGCGAGCCCCCGCGATAATCGACCAGCACCCGGTTGCTGGATCGCGAGGCCTCCAGGTCCTGCACGGCGACACGCACATAGGACGGCGCGCGGCTGACTGGCTCGATGTGGCGCTTGATGGAGAGACTGTCGAGATAGAGCGAATCACCGTGCATCATCGCTCGATCCTCGACGCCGGATGCGAATGCCGCGCGAACCTCACCGAGCGGCGGGCGGCGGATGATGTGGTACCCGAACGGGCTCTTGACGACCGCGCTCACCGCACCCGGTTCGAGCTGCCACGCTGCGTCCTCGAAGGCCTGCACGAATTGTCCGCGTTGCGACAGGCCGAGCGAGCCGCCCTGGACCTTCGAGCCGGCGTCGTCGGAGTAGCGCGTGGCCAGCTGGGCAAAGTGGGGACCGGCGCCGCGTGCCTGCGGCAGCAGTTGCTCGGCTTGCCGGCGCTTCTGGGCATCGACGTTCGGCGTGGAATTCGGCGGCACCTGAAACAGAATGTGCTGGAAGATCCGCAGCCGCCCGTCCTGGTACGCCGAATCCACCTGTTGCGGCGTGAGATTGCCGCGCGCGACGAGTTTGTCGTGAAACCGCTCCCACTTGAGCTGGGAGACGACCGGCCACATCGCGGCCATGGCGGTCGCCGAATCGCGTAGGTCCTTGCCGGCCGCGAGCGCTTGCGCGAACAGCGCGTAATCCACCCAGACGTGCGACAGACGGTTGAGCGCCATCGGCTCGATCGGCACCTGCTTGCTGCCGCCGGCCCACCCGGCGACACGCTCCACCGTCAACGTCTGGTCGTTGGCGCGGGCGACGACATCCGCGCGCGGCGAGAACGCGTCCCGCACGGCGTCGCACCCCATCACGGCCAACCCCGTCAGCGCCAGCAACACCAGACTCGCACGTCGCATTCCATTTCCTCTTTCTGTGTTAACGGTGATGGTCCCGCAGAACGGCCGTGAGCGCCCGGACCAGGCCGGGGCCGATCGACTCTCCGCCGAGCCGGCGGAGCCTGAGGGAGAGCGGCACCGCGCGCCGCACATCCGCTTCGAACTGCACGGCTTCGAGCGCCACCTGCAACCCTGCGAGCCGCGGGGCCGCGTCACGCCGGAACGTCAACCGCGCTTCGTCGCCCTTGATCAGCACTGTCTCCAACCCCGCCCGGGCCCCTAAGGCGCGCAACTCGGCGACGAGCAGCAGGCGGGCAGCGTCCGCCGGCAACGGCCCAAACCGGTCGCGCAGCTCGTCACGGACGGCTTCAATCTCACCTGGTTGTTCGGCCCGCGCCAGCCGCCGGTAGAGATCGAGCTTCGCATCGTCATCGGTCACATAGGCGTCCGGCAGATGCGCCGGCGCGTCGAGCGTGACGTCGGGCGGCGCCCACTCTTCCCGCGTCCCCCGTCCCCCTTCCCCTGTCTTCAACCCGCGCACCGTTTCTTCGAGCCACCGCAGGTACATCTCGAAGCCGACCGCCTGCACGTGTCCCGACTGCTCGCCGCCCAGGAGATTCCCGGCGCCCCGCAGCTCCAGGTCGCGCAGCGCGATGCGATAGCCCGATCCCAGATCAGTATGATGCTCGAGCACCTGCAAACGTTCCTCGGCCTCCGCATCTACCTGATCGGGCACGAGCAGGTAACAGAACGCGCGGCGGTGGCTGCGCCCCACACGGCCGCGCAGCTGGTAGAGCTGGGCAAGACCCAGACGATCGGCGCGATCCACGATCATCGTGTTGGCGTTCGGCACGTCGAGACCGGATTCGACGATCATCGTCGACACGAGGATGTCCACCTCCCCACGAACGAACCGGCCCATGACGGCCTCGAGATCGCTCTCGCGCATTTGCCCATGCGCGACCGCCACGCGGGCGCGCGGTGCGAGTGCCTGCACGCGCGCGGCAATCGTGTCGATCGTCTCGATGCGGTTGTGCACGAAGTACACCTGGCCGCCGCGATCGAGCTCGCGCGCCATCGCTTCCTCGAGGAGCGCATCGTCCCACGGCTCGACAAAGGTGAGGACCGGGGAACGGTCCTTCGGAGCGGTCTCGAGCAGCGCCAGATCGCGCAAGCCGGCGAGCGAGAGATGCAAGGTGCGCGGGATCGGTGTCGCCGTCAGTGTCAGCACGTCAACGCTGAGCTTGAGCGCTTTCAGACGCTCCTTATGCTTGACCCCGAAGCGGTGTTCCTCGTCGACGATGAGCAGACCGAGGTCCTTGAACGTGACGTCGGACGACAGCAGCCGATGCGTGCCGATCACGATGTCCACCTCGCCGCCCGCGAGGTGCTGGACCAGCGGTGCCGTTTCCTTCACACTGCGGAACCGCGACAGCACCTCGATGCGCACGGGGTAATCGGCCAGCCGCTCGCGAAACGTACGGCCGTGCTGTTCGGCGAGAATCGTCGTCGGCACGAGGACCGCGACCTGCTTGCCCGCCTGCACGGCCTTGAACGCCGCGCGCACCGCAACCTCGGTTTTGCCGTAGCCGACGTCGCCCACGAGCAGGCGATCCATGGGGCGCGCGCGCTCCATGTCGCGTTTGACCTCATCGGACGCGCGCCGCTGGTCCGGCGTGTCTTCATAAAGGAAGGCGGACTCGAGCTCGCGTTGCCAGGGCGTATCGGGAGGGAACGCAAACCCGTGGGCGAGCTGCCGGCGGGCGTACAGATCGAGCAGCTCAGCCGCCATCGCCCGGATCGCGGCGCGCGTCTTGTCGCGTTGGCGCTGCCAGGTCGTCGCGCCGAGCTTGTGCAGTCGCGGTGGCGGCGCATCACCGTCACCGACCGCGCGGTACGGCTCCAGCTGATCGATCCGGTAGAGGGGCACGTTCAGGCGATCGCCCCCTTCGTATTCGACGACCGCGACCTCGAGCGTCGCTCCGTCGGCGCCGACCGCGATCGTCTCCAATCCACGGTAAATGCCGATCCCGTGCTCCAGATGGACGACGTAGCCGCCGGGGGTGAGCGGCCTCGCCGCCGCAGTCGAGACGGCACTGCGATACCGCCGCGGCCGGCGCAAGCGCCGTGCACGCCGGAAAATCTCGTGGTCGGTGAGGACGCGCAGCGTCGGCATGCTGAACCCGCCGTCGAGCGCACCCACGGCCAGCGTCGCGCGATCGGCGCCGATCAACTCCTCGAGGCGCTCGAGCTGCCCTTCGTTGTCGCACAGGATGACGGTCGGGGGCGGCTCCGTAACGATCTGCCGCAGCCGCTTCAGGTCCCGGTCCACATGCTCGGGTGGCGTGAGGGGGAAGCGTTGCTCGGTCTCCGCATCCGACACGGCGAGCCGCCCGAACGCCGCCATGCGAGCACGCCACGTCGCCGGCTCGATCAACAGCTCCTCGCGCGACGGCGGCTCCTCGCCCATGCGACGGGCGACCTCGAGATGGTGCGCAGCGTCCGTCCACGCACGCTCGACTTCGCGCTCGACAGCCGAGTCTTGATCTATGACGACGATCGTGTCCGTCGGGAGGAGGTCCAACAGGTTCTTTAACAGGGGCGCGGCATGCGGTGCCCCTATCCGCAATTCGTCCTGCACCGATTCCGCGCGCACCGGAAGGACGGTCAGTCGGTTCAGCGTGTCACCGGAGCGCTGCGTGTCGAGATCGAAGCTGCGCGCGGAAACCACCTCGTCACCCCACCATTCGATGCGCGCCGGCGCCGCCATCCCAAATCCGTAGACATCGAGAATCCCGCCGCGGACACTGTACTGGGCGACTTCGGTCACCGTCGGCACCCGCTCGTAGCCCATGGCATCGAGCCGCTGCGCGGTCTCGGTAAGGCTCCGTTCCTCTGTATTGACGGCGATGACGAGGCGCGCTTGCTCCAGCGCGGCGGGAACCGCCGTCCGTTCCGCGCTGCCGCGCGCCGTCGTGATCAGGATGCGCACCGCCCCACGCAGCAACGCTTCGAGAGTCTCGATGCGCTCCCCCGCGAGCTCGTAATGCGGCTCCTCGGCGCCAAGCGACTCGCGCTGCGGGTAGAGCGCGGTGGCGTCACCCGGGAGGAGCATCTGCAGGTCCGCGAGCCAGCGCTCCGCGTCTGCGGGCGTGGGAGCAACGACCGTGAAGACGCGCTGCGCCAGACGGCGGGAGAGCGCGGCAACCAGCGCCGCGGGGCTCGAACCGGGAAGGCCGCCCACCCCCACGCGCTTGCCGGGCAGCGGCAGGCGTTCGATGAGCGAGCGCGTCGCGGGAAGGTCTTGAAACCTGTCGAGCAGAAAGTCGAGGGGCATCAGCGGGTGCGGGTGGCGACTCCCAGCTCGGCAGCGGCGAGCAACAACGCCAAGACGAGGAGTATCCAGCTGGCATCCACCCGGCGGGCGCCGGAAAAACGCTCGGCGGCGAGGCGGTCGACGCTCAGGATTGCGACGCGGTCCGCTCCGCCCAATGCCGCGATGGCGCGCGACGTGGTGGCAGGCGTCAGATCGGACTCGCGCGCGTCGGGACCGAACGCCGTGGCGCCGATCGTGTCGGCACCCCGGGTCTGAAACTCCACGCGCGGCGCCCCTTCATGCGCTGCGACTTGCGTCTCGCCGACCACGATCCGGTTGACGAGCGCGTCCACAAACGGCACGAACCCCGGGGCAGCGGGCAGCGCCGTCCATGCAGTGTCGAGCCGGCTGCCGAGCAGCACCACGCTGCCGGAGCGTACCAGCCACGGCTCGCCGTTCACGGTGGCCAGCACGTCCTCCGATCCTCCCTCGAGCCGGTAGCGACGCGCGACCGCTGCGCCATCGATGAGCGCGAGCTCCGGCGACGCCATCACGCCGGGAGTCCCGAGCTGGTCCCAGCGCCAGGGCACTCCCCGCGCTGCCAGCGCGCGGTTCGCCTGGCCGATCAGCGCCGGATCGGCTGGTGGCTGGATGATGGCGCGATTTCCACTCGGCCCGTCTGCCCCGCTGATCACGACATCGCGGCCGTCGCTGACGCGCCGCCCGTCCCGCAGCACGTCGAGGGCCGCTGCGACGAACGCTCCTGCTCCCGCGGTCGCCATGACTCGCGCCGGTGGAGAAACGCGCCACGCGAATGGGCGACGATCATCCGCCCGCAGCTCGTCCGGCTCGAGCGCCGCCTCGCCTAGCCACCAACCTGGCGCGAGCGATTGCGCCGGCAGCGAGACAGTCACCGTCGCCCGCGACGCCCCCCCTCCCCCTCCCCCTCCCGTCCCCGTACCGGCGCGGTCGCTCCCGGGCGTCGCCAGGCCGCGCGCCGTGATCTCTCCGCCCCGACGTCCGCCGCCCCCTCCGAGACGGATCGTCACGGGCACCGGCTGCGGCGTTGAACCGTCACCAGCCGTCGAGCCGCTGAGCTCGATGACGGCGGCACCCTCGGATACGGTGACCGCCGCGATGCCGCGATTCGCGACGGCGTGTCCCGGCGCGAGAGCAAGCACGCGCACTCCGCGTGGCACGTCCGCTCGTCCGGACGCGACCGCCGTCGCCTGCATATCGCTCAGCAAGTGCACTTCCCGCCCGGGCGATGGCTGGGCGTTCACGAGACGCGCCGCTCGTTCGACCGCCTGCACCAGATCCAGTCCCTGCCAACCCGCGCGTGTGCTGTCGATCGTGGCGAGCAGCGCTTCGCGTGTGCCGCCGCGCAGCACACCATCGCACAACATCAGCCACACCCGATCGGCCGACGTCGTGTGGCGCACGGAGGATTGCGCCGCCGCGCGCAGTCGTTCGAGCATGACACCGCCGTCCACCACGGCGCCCGACGATGGCGAGTTGTCGAGAATGACGACGACGGCCGTCGGCTCGTGCGCTCCTCCGCTCACGCCAGCGCCTCGCAGGCTTACCAGGGGGCGGGCGGCTGCGAACACGATCGCCACGATCAAGGCCGTGCGAAGAATGAGCAGGAGGAGGTGACGCAACTTCAGCCGCCGCGCGCTTTCCCGTTCGGCGGCGCTCAGGTAGCGCACGGCGGGGAAGTCGAGCTCCGGTGGAATACGTCGTTGCAGCAGGTGAAGCAATGCGGGGATCGCGGCGGCGGTTAGTCCCAGCAATGCCAGCGGATGGATGAAACTCACGTCAGGAGACGCAACGCCATGCCGAAGGGCATGTCGGTTTGCACATGATGGTATGCGATGCCGTGTCGCCGACATGCCTTTCGCCAGGCCGCGATCTCCCGGCGTACCGTGTCGGCATACGCGCGCGCCAGCTCACGTGGACGCACCACGACGCTTACGGTCGATTCGGGATCGCGGAAGCGTACTTCCGGCGGACCCGTGAGCTCGACTTCGGCCGGGTCCATGAGGTGGAAGACGATGACCTGATGGCCGCGATGTCGCAGATAGCGCAGCGCCGCGAGCGCGAGGTCGCGATCGAACAACAAATCGGAGATCAGCACGACCATGCCGCGGCGAGTGAGCAACGCCGTGAGCCGCTGCAACGCGGCGTGAGCGGCGGTCCCCTGCCCGTCCGGCGTGTCGAGCAAGCCGCGCACGATGCGCGTCCACTGGCCGGCTTTGACGCGGGCGGGAATCACGTGCCGCACCTGTTCGTCGAATGTGACCAGCCCGGTCGCGTCACGCTGGCGCAGCAGAATGAGCGCCAACGCCGCCGCCAAGCGGTCGGCGTACGCGCGCTTGGTGAGCCGCTCCGGCGTCCCGTGCCAGGCCATCGAGCGACTTGCATCGACGAGAATCATGGAGCGGAGATTCGTTTCTTCTTCGAATTGCTTGACGAACAGCCGATCGGACCGGCCCAGAATGCGCCAGTCGAGATAGCGCAGCTCATCGCCTGGCTGGTAGGCACGGTGCTCGGTGAATTCCACCGAGAAGCCGCGGAACGGCGACCGATGGACGCCCGCCAGAAAACCCTCGACGACACCCTCGGCGACGATCTCGATGCCCCCCAGGCGCGCCACTTCGGCGGGGTCGAGCAGATCTAGACGCTGAGCCAAGAAATGTCCTTGCCAAGGGACAGCCAGGATGGAACTCGGCACTGCCAAGTCATTATAACAATATAATTTACGTGGTTTCGGCCGCTGGCACAGTCTCTGCCTTAAGCCGGGCGGGAGGCACCATGTTCGCACATCTAGCGCTGCTCAGCCTGGCGTTCGCGCCCACCGCCACGGCCCGGAATCCGGGTCTGTACCGCCCGCGTGTCGAGCTGTGGACCAACCGCGGCGATGCGGCCGTTTATACCCGCGGTGAGCGGGTCCGGCTGTATTTCCGTCTCGATCAGGACGCCTATGTCACGATCTTCCGTGTGGATACGGATGGTCGTGTCCGCGTGTTGTTCCCGCGCGAACCGTGGGAAGACAACTTCGCTCGCGGCGGCCGGGACTTCGAGGTGGATGGCAACGAGCTGTCCCGGGAAGCGTTCACGATCGACGACTATCCCGGCGTCGGCTATTTGTTTGCGGTCGCGTCGGCCGATGCCTTCGTGTACGACGGCATTGAGAGCAGCGATCACTGGGATTATCGCGTCATCGCCGACGGCCGCGTGCGCGGCGATCCGTATGTCGCGATGACCGACCTGGCGCAGCGGATCGTACCGGAAGGGTACGTCGACTGGGACTACGACGTCATCTCTTACAATGTCGGCCAGCACTACGACTATCCGCGTTTCCTGTGCTATGACTGCCACACGTATGTGAGCTATCCCTATTGGGATCCGTACTTCGATTCGTGCGTGCGCTTCCGCATGTTCGTCTACGACGATCCTTGGTTCTATCCGTATCGCTACTACGGCGGCAGCCGTGTCGTGTTCGTGAGGCCCTATCGTCCACAGCCCCGTTTCATCTTCAAGGATTGGGGGACCGCTCGACCCAGCCGCGAAGAGTTCGTCACGCGTGAGCGGGAGCGGCCGGTCAACGACAACACCCGGCGCGGCGTCACCGGTCGTGATGTCGGTGGCATCGGCAGCATTCCGCCTCCGGGCATCCGCGACCGCCACGAGCGGCCCGGCGATGGCCGGAACAACGGCGGGAACAACGGTGGCAACAACGGGGGCAATAACGGCGGCAACAACGGCGGCAACAACGGCGACGACGACCGCGGGCGCGGCCGCCGTGAGCACCCGGATCGTCCCGACCGGCCCGATAGGCCCGATCGCCCGGATCGGCCGGACCGTCCCGACAATCCGAACAACCCGAATCGGCCGGAGCGTCGCGACCGTCCCGATCGCCCGGATCGCCCCGATCGCCCTGATCGGCCCGATCACCCGGACGACAGCAGGGTAACCGACCGGCCGATGGTCCTGCCGCGGCACGAGGAGCCTCGGCAAGTTGAGCCGCGACAAGTCGAGCCACGACGTGACGATTCCCGTCGCGTCGAGCCTCGCGATGAGCCGCGCCGCGTGGAGCCACGCAACGAGCCTCGTAATGAGCCGCGGCGCGTCGAGCCTCGTAATGAGCCTCGCAATGAGCCGCGTAACGAACCGCGGAGGGTGTCGCCTCCTCCACCGCCGCCTCCGCCACCGCCTCCACCGGCGCGCAACGAGCCGGAGGTGCGGCGCCGCAAGCCGTAGACGTTCAGACTGAAACCTGACGCGCCCGATCGTAGTCTCGCACGATCGGGCGCGTTAGGTTTCCCTTTCCTTTCCTCTTGTCGAGGCTCTCTTGGTCGCGCTGTTGCTGCTGTGGACTCTTCAGTCACCCGTTTCCGCTCAGCGGGCTGCCCAAACGATTTCTCCCGAGGACATCCGTCGCCGCATCGGCATCATCGCGGACGATTCCATGCGGGGTCGCGATACGCCCAGCCCCGAGCTCGATAAGGTCGCGACGTACATCGGGCGCGAATACCGCCGTCTGGGGCTGAAGCCGGGAGGCGATAACAGCACGTTCATCCAGCGCTATTCACTCGACAAGGTGCAAATCGTCGCCGAGAGTTCCGTGGCGTTCGTGCACGGCGGGGCTGGTGGCACACTCAAGTACGGCACCGACTTCGTCTTTGCCGACAACATGTTCGAGAGCGGAGATTACGCCGGCGAGCTCGTGCTGGTCTCGGGCCCGCTCACCGGTGCCACGGCCGACACGGCGGCATTCGCGGGGAAGATGTTGGTCCTCGCATCACCGCGGCTCCGCGGCGCCGACCGCCAGCGCGTGTTCTCCTGGAAACCGGCTGGCGTCGTGCTGCTCACCACCGCGCCAGACTCCATCTGGTCACAAATCGTCAGTCGCAATAGCCGGCCGCAGCTGCGCGACCCGAGCCGGCAGACCGGTTCGCCCGTTGTGCTGGGCATTCGGGCGGCGTCGCTCCAACCGGTGGCCGCACACCTCGGCGCTGACCTGGCCGCGGCGCAGTCGGCGACGGCATTCGAGGTCAAACCGTTGGGTGGGGCGCAGCTCCACGTGCATGCGCGCATCGAACCGGTGGAGCGCAACTCCGCGCCCAACGTCGTCGCCATCCTCGAGGGCAGTGATCCCATCCTCAAGCACGAATACGTCGTGTTCAGCGCCCACATGGACCACGTGGGCGTCGCGGGACCGCGTGGCAGCGGCGGCTGCCGGGCCCAGGGCGCCGACTCGATCTGCAATGGGGCCGATGACGATGGATCGGGAACGGTGGCGGTGGTTGAAATCGCGGAAGCACTCGCCGGCCTGTACCCGCGGCCCAAACGGTCGATCATCTTCCTGAACGTGAGCGGCGAAGAGAAAGGCCTGTGGGGCAGCGCGTATTTCGCCGATCATCCCGCCGTGCCGGTGAACAGCATCGTGGCGGATCTGAACATCGACATGATCGGCCGCAACTGGAAGGACACGATCGTCGCGATCGGCAAGGAGCACTCCGACCTCGGCGCGACGCTGAATCGCGTCGCGGCGGCGCATCCTGAGCTGAACATGCGCCCGATCGACGACATCTGGCCGGAGGAAAACTTCTACTTCCGCTCCGACCACTTCAACTTCGCCCGCAAGGGCGTGCCGATTCTGTTCTTCTTCAACGGCACGCATCCCGATTACCACCGGCCCGGCGACTCGCCGGACAAGATCGACGCGGAGAAGGAGTCGCGCGTCGCGCGGCTGATCTTCTACCTCGGGCTCGACGTCGCGAACGGCACCGAGCGGCCGAAATGGAATCCCGACAGCTACAAGCGCATCGTCAGCGCTAACTAGCCGCCGGCGTCACCGCTCGAGGATCACCACGACCACCGACCCCGGGATGACCGGCGGTCGGGGGCGTGGGCGGTCGGGCGTGGGCGCCGGGGCTTCGCCGTATTGCGCCGCCACCGTGTACAGCCGGTGCGTACGCTCATCCAATGCGATCGTCCGGCCGCCGCGCTGCGTCGGAACCGTCGCGACGACGCGGAAGCTGTCGGGCGATTCCTCGTGCACGAGCGTCATCGTCCCCTCGCCGTTGGAGCTGACCGCCAGGCCCGTGGCCGGGTCGAACGCAGCGCCATCCGTGCCGCTCCCGATCGGCAATGTCCTGAGCACCCGGCCGCCGTCGGGATCGACGACCGCCATGAGACCATTGGAGCACACGGAAAACAGCCGCCGCGTGCGCCGATCCATTGCCAGACCCGATGGCTCCTCGCAGGGAGCGAGTGACCAGCGGCCCTGGACCGCCAGCGTTTTGGAGTCGAACGCCACGAGCTCGCTCTTGTCTTCGATGTTGACGTACATGTGGCCGCGCCCGTCTGACACGGCGTTCTCCGGCTTGCCACCCAGATCGATCGACCCGACGACCGCCCCGGACTGCGGGTCGATCGCGGTCGCGTTCGCGCCGCCGCCATTGAACGTGAAGACACGGCGCGAGACGGGATCATACGTGATCGCGTCAGGATTGCGGCCGGTGACTTTGACCACCGCAATCGGCGCCAGCGTTTTGAGATCGAAGATCGTCACCGTCGTGTCGCGGCCGTTGCTCGTGAAGCCGCGATTCAGCTCCCGCACGAATGCGATCCCGTGCACGCCGTTCGTATTAGGAATGTCTCCCACGACGGAATCGCGATCGAGATCGATCACGGCGACGTGAGTGCCGCGCGAGACGTAGAGACGGTGCGCGACCGTGTCCACCGTCAGATAGTCCCAGCCCCCCTCGCCGGCGAGCGGGATGCGGCCGGCGACATGGTATGACTGGGGCGGCTGTTGGGATCGGGCGAACGCGGCAAGCGCCAGCAGGGCGACGAGGGCAAGTGCGAGTGAGCGGGTCATCGCGTCTCCCAAGGGGTCGTTAATCCTAACCTACGCACGCCGCCTCTGGCGCGTTCGTCACGGGGTGGCGATCCTCATTTCGTGCGGGTGTTGATCGTAGAGGATGATCCCGAGCTTGCCGGTTTGCTGCGCGACGGACTGCGTGAGCACCGCATCGATCCCACGCTGGCGGCGGGATTCGCCGAGGGGCGGGAGCAGGCGCTGGCCGGCGAGTACGATGTCGTCATCCTCGACGTCCGGCTGCCGGGCGGCAGCGGCTACGATCTCTGCGCCGACCTACGACGCCAGAACGTCAGCGTCCCAGTGCTGATGTTGACCGCGCTCGATGGCGTGGACGATCGCGTCCGGGGTCTGACGATGGGGGCAGACGACTATCTCACGAAGCCCTTTGCGTTTCGGGAGCTGATCGCGCGCCTGCAGGCGCTCGCGCGGCGGCGCGCGCGCGCGCCGGCGGCCGTAACGGTGCGGGTCGCGGACCTCGAAGTGGACATGGCGGCGCGCGTGGTACGCCGCGCTGGTCGTCTGATCACTCTGACGGCGAAGGAATTCGCGCTGCTCGAGCTGTTCGCGCGCCATCAGGGGCAGGTCGTCGATCGCGCCACCATCACGGCGCACGTCTGGGACGACAATCACGATCCGTTCGCGAACCTGCTCGATGTGCTGGTCCGCCGCTTGCGGGCGAAGATCGACGATGGCTTCGAGCCGAAGGTGATCACGACGGTCCGCGGCGCAGGCTACCGGCTTGGCGCGTGAGTTCATGACGCCATCACTCGACCGGCTGCGGCTCCGGCTCACGCTGTGGTACGCGGGGGTCCTCACGGTAATCCTTGTGTTGCTCGGCGCGGGGATCTTCGTCGCCATCCGTCACCAGATGACGCGGCATCTCGATGCGTCGCTCAAGGCGGCCACCGCGGCCGTGATGCAGGCCTCCCTGATCCGCGAAATGGAGCGCACGCATGCAACCGGCGTCGCCGACGCTGTGGCGGAACTGCACATCCCCGATCGCGCGCTGTACCTGTTCGACGTCGACGGGCGTCCCCTCGTTCCTTCCCAGGCGGACGGTTGGATCGAAGCCGCCGCACGACAGGCAGCGCGTTCGGGGGTGGCCGACGTGAACCGCGACGCGTCCGGGGAGCGCGAGTTCCGCGTGCACGCCGAACGTTTCACCGGGGGCACGGGGACGGTGTACGTGGCCGCCGCCGTCGCGGACCGGCTGGAGCTGGAGGAGGAGTACACCACGCTGATCGCGACATTCGCGGCCGCCGCCCTCGCCGCGCTGCTGCTCGTGGCCGGCGCGGGCTACCTGCTCGTGCGGCAGGCGACCGCGCCGATCGAGCGGTCGATGGATCAGATGCGCCGCTTCATGGCCGACGCCGCGCACGAGCTCCGCACGCCGGTCACCGTCCTCCGATCGCGGGCGGAAGTGATGCTCGCACAGGCGCGCAACCCCACCCGCGACGCTGCCGCGCTCCGCGCCATCGAGCAGGAAACGACGCGCTTGGGCGAGATCATCGGCGACCTGCTCACGCTGGCGCGGGCCGACGCGGGCGAGCGACCGGTCGCGCGCGCGGCGCTCTACCTCGACGATGTCGCGTCCGACGCTGTGGCCGCTGTCCGCGCCCTCGCGGAGCGCCAGGGCGTGGCCCTCGAGGTGGGACAATTCGAGGAGGCCCGCATCGTCGGCGATCCTGCCCTGGTGCGGCGCCTGCTCCTGATCGTGCTCGATAACGCGATCAAGTACACGCCCGCGGGCGGCCGCGTCCGGCTGGATGTGGCCACCGCCGACGGCGCCCGCTCCGCTGTCGTTACGGACACCGGCATCGGGATTCCGGCGGATCAGTTGCCCCATGTGTTCGACCGGTTCTACCGGGGCGATCCCGCCCGGCGCGCGGCGGACGGGACAGGGCTGGGCCTCGCCATCGCGCGCTGGATCGCCGACCTGCACGGCGCCGTGATCGCCATCGGCCCGAGCGCCGATGGCACCGGCACTCGCGTCGCCATCACGTTCCCCGCCGCCGTGTAAGGTGGGTGTAAGGTTCGCGCCGATAGCTTGCGCGAACCATGACGTTGCGATGCACGCGCCCGGCTGCGCTGGCGCTGCTGTGCGTCGCGGGGGCGCGCGGGATGCACGCGCAGCAACCCGTGACGCGCGCCGACGCGGTTGCCGCAGCGCTCGCTCGTGGCGCGCGCGTCGCGCTGGGCCGGGCCGATACCATCGCCGCACTCGGCGCGGTGCGGACCGCGCGCGCCTTTCCCAACCCCACGGTGTCCGGCAGCTATTCGAAGGACCCCCCCAATTACCACGCGCTGGGCGATCTGCCGCTCGATCTGCCATGGCTGCGGGCCCCGCGCATCGGCGCTGCCGAGGCCGCCCGTGATGCCGCCCGGTATCAGTTCGCGTTCGAGCGAGCCGCGATTCGATTCGACGTGGACACCAGCTACACGCGCAGCCTCGCGGCGACGCAGCATGCGCGGCTTTCACGCCGGACCGCGGATGACGCCGACAGCCTGCTCAAGATCGCGGTGCTGCGCCGCGAGGTCGGCGACGTGAGCGAGCTGGACGTACGACTCGCGGCCGTCAACGCCGGTCAGCTCGAAAACACCGCGATCGACGATTCGCTGACCGCGCTGGGGAGCCTGCTGTCACTCCAGCTGCAAATGGGACTGAGCGGCGACGAACCCGCGATCGTCTTGCGTGACTCGTTGACGTCACCCGACGACAGCGCGGGGACGAACGTCATCCTGGCGCCGGATGAATACCTCCCGGTCGCGGCCGCTGCGGCCACGCTGCGGTCCGCCGAGCGAACCCTGACGTTCACGCGCGCCAGCCGGTTTGCGCCGAGCCTCGAGTTCGGCGTCGACAAAGGTGATCCCGGAGCGACGCAGCCGAATCAACTGCTGCCGGTCATCGGGTTTTCGCTGCCGCTGCCTTTGTTCAATCGCAGCGGCGGAGACGTGACCCGTGCCCTCGCCGAGCGCGACCGGGCGCGCGCCCAGCTCGACCTGACGCGCCGCGAGACCAGCGCCACGGTAGCGCGCGCCCGGCGAGAGCTCGTCGCCGCCCAGGCCCGTGTGCGCCGCTCCGCGCGTCTCGTGGCGAGCGCCGACCGCGTCGCGGCCATGGCGCTGCAGGCGTATGGCGAAGGCGCGGTGGCGCTGGCGAGCGTGCTCGAGGCGCAACGCAACGCGCGCGAAATTCTGGCACGGTACATCGACGACCTCGCCGCCGCCGACGCCGCCGCACGCACGCTGCGGTGGCTCACCGCGGGAGCGGGCCAGCCGTGATCCGTCCCGGATCAGCGCTGCTCGCGCTCGCCTTGCTCGGGGCCTGCCACGGCGGTGCAAAGCCGGCCGACGAGGGTGGGACCACCGTGACCGGCGCGCGCACGGCCGTCGCCGTTCTCGAGCCCTTCCCGCAGACCGTGAACGCCATCGGAACGGTCAGCGCGCGCCCCGGTCGCTACGCCGCGCTCGCCGCTCCGGGACCGACGCGCGTCGCCCGGATTTTCGTCGTGGCGGGACAGCGCGTCTCGACAGGCGATTCGCTGATCGAGTTCGAGCGTGCCCCGTTCGACGCGGCCGCCCTGAGTGCAGGAGCCGCGCTGTCGAGCGCCGAACGTAGTTACGCGCGGGCGGCGCGACTGGCACAGGCCGGAATCCTGCCGCAAAAAGACGCCGACCAGGCGGCGGCCGATCTCGCAGCGGCACAGTCGGCCGCGGTCACCGCTCGTCGCGCGCAGGAGCTCGCCACCTTGCGCGCCCCGCTCGCCGGTGTCGTGACGCGAATGACGGCGGTCCTGGGTGCTTCGGTGGATGCCAGTCAAACGCTGGTCGAGGTCGCGGACCCGGCCGGACTCGATGTCCTGTTCAATGTCTCGCCGACGGAAGCTGGACGGATCCAAAGCGGAGACACGCTCACATTGACGAGTGGCGAACGCGTCGACAGGGAGCAACTCGGCACAGCGCGGGTGGTGAGCGTCGCAATCGCCATCGATTCGGTGACGCGCGCGGTGGCCGTGCGGGCACGTCCGCGTGTGAGCCCGGGCACGACGCGACCACTCCGGATCGGCGAAGCGGTCTCCGGACAGATCATCACCGCCGTTCATGGCCATGCCGTCACGGTGCCCGTGGAAGCACTCGTTCCCGACGGTGAAGGATTCCGCGTCTTCGTCGTCGACTCGGCGGGGATCGCGCGCGCCCGCCCCGTCGTGGTGGGCGGCCGCAGCGAATCCCGCGCCGAGATCGTGAGCGGGCTGGCCGGCGGCGAGACGGTCGTGACCACCGGCGCGTATGGCGTGGAAGACGGCGCCCGCATCATCCGGCCCGCCCGCCCGTGACGCTGTTCGACGTGTTGAGCCGCCAGCGACGGTTCGTCTATCTCGTCGTGGCGCTGCTCAGCACCGCCGGGGTCTGGGCCGTGCTGGCGCTGCCGTCCGCGATCTATCCCGAGCTGAACTTCTCGCGGATCACGATCGTGGCCCAAGGCTCCACGCTCGGCGCGCGGCAGGTGGTCTTCAGCGTCACCCGCCCGCTCGAGGAGGCGGTGAGCATCGTGCCAGGCGTCTCGCGCGTCCGGTCGCACACGATTCGCGGCGCGAGCGAGATCTCGATCACCTTCGCACCCGGGACCGACATGGACCACGCGCTCCAGCTCGTCCGGGCGCGCGTCAACCAGGCGCAGCAGGCCCTGCCGCAGGGTCTCGACATCCAGGTCGAACAACAGACGCCGTCGCTGTTTCCGATCCTGTCCTACAACGTCGAAGGGGGCGACCCGGCCACGCTGTACGATCTGGCGCGCTACGAGATCAAGCCGCTGATCTCGCGCGTCCCGGGGGTTGGACGTGTGGAGGTCCAGGGGTCGGACGTCCGCGAGCTCGAGGTCATCGCCGATCCCGCGCGGCTCGCGGCCCAGCGCATGACGTACGCCGACCTGGCCGGCGCGATTCGCCAGGCCGTGACGGTGCAGGCGGTGGGCCGAGCCGCGCAGGACTACCGCCAGTATTTGATCGTGACCGATCAGGAGGCCCACGCCGCCGACGACATCGGGGCCGTCGTGGTGCGCAACGGGCTGCGCGTGCGCGATCTCGCCACGGTGCAAGTCGGGACGGAGGATCACGTCCGGATTATCGCGGGCGATGGCAAGCCCGCGGCGCTGATCAACGTCACGCGCCAGGTGGGCGGGAACACGCTCGGCGTCGCGGACAGCGTGGCTCGGATCGCCGCGGCGCTCGCCCCCGCCCTGCCGCCGGGCGTGCGCCTGAAGCCCGTCTACGACCAAGCCGAACTGGTACGCGAGGCGGTGCGCTCGGTGCGCGACGCGATGCTCGTCGGCGCCGCACTGGCGGTCGCGGTCCTGCTGCTGTTCCTGCGCCACGGGCGCATCACCGCGATCAGCGCCACATCCATTCCGCTGACGCTCGCGATTACGGTGTTCGTGATGCGGCTGTTGGGGCAGACGTTCAACCTGATGACGCTGGGCGCGATGGCGATCGCGATCGGGCTCGTCATCGACGATGCGGTCGTGATCACGGAGAACATCGCGCGTCACCTGCGATTGACCGGTGACCGCACGCGCGCGATTCGGGGGGCGGTGCAGGAGCTCATCTGGCCGGTGACGACGTCCACGCTGACCACCGTCGTCGTTTTCCTGCCACTCGGCCTGTTGCAGGGGGTCGTGGGGCAGTTCTTCGCCGCCCTTGCCACGACCCTGACCGTGGCCGTCCTGGTCTCGCTCGGCCTCGCCCTGACGATCATCCCGTTGCTCGCCGAGCGGTTCGTGACCCCGCACGAGGTCGCCGCTGTGAATGCTGGTCTGCTGGCCCGCGTGCAGCGGGCGCTCGACGCGCTGGGACCGTGGTACGAGCGGGCGCTCGCAGCCGTGGTGCATCACCCCCGGCGCATCGGCGCCGCCGCTGCTGTCCTCGTCGCCCTCGGCCTTGGACTGTGGCGTCTCGTGGGCACGGGCTTCCTCCCGGAGATGGACGAAGGCGCCTTCGTGCTCGATTACTTCACGCCGGGCGGCACGGCGCTGAATGAAACCGACCGGGAAGTCGGCATTGCCGAACGTATTCTCGCCGCCACGCCCGAAATCGAAGGAACGTCGCGGCGCACCGGCGCAGAGCTCGGTCTGTTCGCCACGGCGCAGAATACCGGCGACATCGTCGCCCGCCTGACACCGCGCAGCCGGCGTTCGCGCGACATTTTCGCGGTGATGGACGGCGTACGGGACGCGGTCAACGCGGCGGTCCCCCGCCTGCGCATCGAATTCGTACAGATCCTCTCGGACGTGATTAACGATCTGGCAGGCATCGCGAAGCCGATGGAAATCAAATTGTTCGGCGAGCGGCTGGATTCGCTGGAAGCCTACGCCCGGCGGCTGGAACCGGGGCTCGACAGCATCGAGGGGCTCGAGGATTTGTACAACGGCGTCAGCGAGCCGTCACCCGAGCTGATGATGCGGGTGCGGCAGGTCGAGGCCCAGCGCGTCGGGATGACGCCGGCCGATGTCGGGGACGCCGTGAGCGCCGCCCTGTTGGGCGTGGCGGCGGGAGAGGTCCGCACCGAAGATCGGCCGGTCGCCGTGCGGGTGCGCGCGCCCGATTCGGTCCGCTTCGACCCGCTGCGGCTGCGCGCCTTGCCCATCCTCGGCGAGGGCGGGACCGCCAGTCCACTCGGCAGCCTCGCGGCGTTCGAGCCCGCCGAGTCCCGCCTCAACCTCGAGCGCGAGAATCAACAGCAGATGATCGCCATGACCGCGGACCTGAGCGGGCGGGCGCTGGGCAGCGTGATGCAGGACGTGCGGCGCGTGCTCGCCGCGCACGCCCCGCCCGCAGGCGTGCGGATCGCCCTGGGGGGCCAGTACGCGAGCCAGCAGGAGGCGTTCCGCTCGCTGTTGCTGGTGCTCGGTCTCGCCGTGGTGAGCGTGTGCGCGGTGATGGTCATCCAATTCGAATCCTTCGTCGAGCCGCTCGTCGTGCTGCTCGTCGCACCGGTGTCGTTCGTCGGGGCGTTGCTCATGCTGCTGGTCACCGGCACGGCGCTGAACGTGGCGTCCTTCATGGGACTGATCCTGCTCGTCGGCCTGATCGTCAAAAACGGCATCATTCTGCTCGACTTCACCCGGCTGCGCATGCGCGACGAGGGAGTGGCCCTGGAAATCGCGATCCGGGAGGCGGCGAGGGTGCGGCTGCGGCCAATCCTGATGACGACGCTGTGCACGCTGTTCGGTTTGTTACCGTTGGCACTTGGCATCGGCGCGGGCAGCGAGCTGCAACGGCCGCTCGCGTTGGCGGTCATCGGGGGGTTGGTCCTTTCCACGCCGATTACGCTGTTCGCCGTACCTACCCTGCTCGTGGCGATCCGAGGGGCGGACTATCGGCTGCGGTGACCGACCTTGGGATGGTGTGGTCTCAAGAAACGACACCTTTCTCAGGAGCTGAGAATATGCGCCTGCTTACCACACTCACCCTGCTCGCGGGGCTATCGCTCGCTGCCGGAAGCCTCGCCGCTCAGGAACCTTCGGGCGTGAAGCGCAACGTCCCAGACAGCCTCGTTTCCAAGGCGAAGATCAATGAAGACTCCGCTCGCGCGATCGCGCTGAAGCGAGTCCCCGGTACGGTGCAGAGCGTCGACCTCGAGCGGGAGCGGGGCCGCCTGCTGTACGACTTCAAGATCCAGCGCACCGGGCGGAAAAGCACGACCGAAGTCGAAGTGAGCGCGATGACCGGCCGGGTTGTGGCGGTGAACTCAGGAATGCGTGCTAAAGCGCAGACAACAACTCGGCATTCGTCTTAGCGCGCTTCATCTGGTGCAATAGCGACTGCATCGCCTGCTCCGGCGGGAGATCCACCAGGACCCGCCGGAGCTTCTGTTTCGCCTCGATCGTCTTTGCATCGGCCAGCAGCTCTTCCCGGCGCGTCCCGCTGGCCGCGATGTCGACGGCCGGGTAGATGCGCCGGTCTGCCAGCGCCCGCGTCAGCCGCAGCTCGGCGTTGCCGGTGCCCTTGAACTCTTCGAAGATGATGTCGTCCATCTTGCTCTCGGTTTCGACGAGAGCCGTGGCGATCACGGTCAGGGAGCCGCCGCCGTCCTTGGGCGGCACCGCCCGTGCCGCGCCGAAGAGTCCCTTCGGCTTGGCGAGCGCGTTGGCGTCGAGGCCACCCGACATCGTGCGTCCGGTCCCCCGCCCCGTCGTGTTGTGGGAGCGGGCGAGGCGGGTCAGCGAGTCGAGCACGATGACGACGTCGCGACCCAGCTCGACCTGCCGGCGCGCATGCTCGAAGACCATGTCGGCGGCGGCGACGTGTCGTTCGTGCGGCAAGTCGAAGCTCGAGGCGATCACTTCCCCACGCCCCCAGTCGATCATCTCGCTCACTTCCTCCGGCCGCTCGTCCACGAGCAGAATCAGCAGGATCGCCTTGGGATGATTCTCGGCCACCGCCTCCGCGATCGCCTGGAGCATCATCGTCTTGCCGGCCTTGGGCGGCGAGACGATGAGCGCCCGCTGGCCGAAGCCGAACGGGCAGATCAGATCCACGACGCGCTGTGTTTCGGCGGTACGCGGACTCGAAGCGTGCGACGTCTCGAGCGTGAGCGGGCGGTTCGGATGGACGGCGCCGAGATTCGCGAAATCAGGCCGGCCGTCCAGCTGGCCGGCCGGCTCGCCATTCACTGTCGTCACGCGGCCATTGTCGAGCACAATCAAGTCGCCGCGGCGGAGCCCGGAGAGGTGGACCTGCGGATCGCTCTTCGCAGGCAGGTAACTGTTGGCGGCGAGGCGGAGCGAGCCGCCTTTGGGCGAGGGATCAAACCAGCCGGTGATGGGAGCCATGGGTGTTATGGGGGCTATATTTCCGCGCGATGCGCCAAGATCATATCCGTAATTTCTGCATTGTCGCCCACATCGACCACGGCAAATCTACGCTCGCCGACCGACTTATCGAGCTCACCGGCACGCTCGACAAGCGACTCATGCGCGAGCAGGTCCTCGACACGATGGATCTGGAACGCGAGCGCGGCATTACGATCAAGTTGAATGCGGTGCGGATGAGTTACCACGCGAAAAACGGGCAGCTGTACGAGCTGAATCTCATCGATACACCGGGTCATGTCGACTTCACGTACGAGGTCTCGCGGTCATTGGTTGCCTGCGAAGGGGCCATTCTCGTCGTGGATGCGTCGCAGGGAATTCAGGCCCAGACACTGTCCAATCTACTGCTGGCGATGGATGCGGGGCTGGAGATCATACCCGTTCTCAACAAGATCGATCTCCCCGGCGCCGAGCCCGACAAGCGCGCCCAGGAGATCCACGACCTCATCGGCACCAAGCCTGACGAGATTTTGCGCATCTCCGCCAAAGAAGGAAGGGGGGTGCCGGAGCTGCTGGAGGCCGTCGTCCGGAGGGTCCCGCCGCCGCGGGGGAATCCCGCGGCGCCGCTGCGGGCCCTGATCTTCGACTCCTACTACGACCGCTACCGGGGCGCCATCCCGTCGATCCGGGTGGTAGACGGTGCGGTCGGGCCGGGGATGAAGGTCGTCTTCGGCGCGCACCGCGACGACCTCTACGAGGTGGACGAAGTCGGCTACCTCCAGCTTGGGCATAAGCCGGCGGAGCAGCTCGAGGCCGGCGAGGTCGGCTACGTCGTGGCCAACGTGCGCGGCGTCCGCGAGATCCGGCCGGGTGACACGGTGTTCGACGCCGAGCATCGCGACGTGGCGCTGCTCCCCGGCTATCGCGACATCCAGTCGATGGTCTTCGCGGGCCTCTACCCGACCAATGCCGAGCAGTATGAGGAGCTGCGCGACGCGCTGGCGAAGCTGCAGCTGAACGACGCGTCGTTGCACTACGAGCCGGAAACCTCGGTGGCGCTGGGATTCGGCTTCCGCTGCGGCTTCCTCGGCCTGCTCCATATGGAGATCGTACGCGAGCGACTGGAGCGCGAGTTCGATCTCGACCTGATCAGTACCGTCCCGAACGTGGAGTACCACGTTTACCGGACCGATGGCACCATGGAGCTGGTCGAGAATCCGAGCTTGTTGCCGCACGGCTCAGAGGTCGACCGCATCGAGGAGCCGTACGTGAAAGCGCGGATCTTCGCGCCGGCGGAATATATCGGCGGTATCATGAAGCTCGGCCAAGAGCGACGCGGGGTCTATCGCGGCATGCAGTACCTGGATCCCACGCGGGTCGAGTTCGACTGGGAATTCCCGCTCGCGGAGATCATTCTCGACTTCTATGACAAGCTGAAGACGATCTCGCGCGGTTACGCGTCGCTCGACTATGAGTTCCTCGCCTACCGGCCGGGCGAGCTCGTCAAGCTGGACATGCTGCTCAACGGCGAGGCGGTGGACGCCTTCAGCGTCATCATTCACCGGGACAAAGCGTATGAGTGGGGGCGCAAGATCGCCGAAAAGCTGAAAGACTTGATCCCGCGGCAGCTGTTCGAGGTGGTGATTCAGGCGGCGATCGGGACGAAGGTGATCGCCCGGGAGTCGATCCGGCCGTTGCGCAAGAACGTCACGGCGAAGTGCTATGGCGGTGACGTCACGCGCAAGCGCAAGTTGCTCGAGAAGCAGCGCGAAGGGAAAAAACGCATGAAGCAGGTTGGGACGGTGGAGATTCCGCAGGAGGCGTTTCTCGCAGTGCTCCAAGTCGAGTAGGAGGTCTCATGCGCCTGATCGTCGCCGCTCTCAGCGGCCTGACTCTCGCCGGCTCCGCCCTGAGTGCACAAGGCACCCGTGCATTCACCGTGGACCAGGTTCGCTCCTATCCGTTTCCCACGGAGCTGACCGCCGCCGCCACCGGTTCACGCATCGCGTGGGCCTTCAACGAGGAGGGGCGACGCAACATCTATGTCGCCGCCGGTCCGGCATTCGCGGCGCGACAGCTCACGCACGACGATCGAGATGACGGCCAGGAGCTGACCAGCATCGCGGTCTCCGCAGACGGGCGCTGGGTCGTGTTCGTGCGCGGTGGGGATCACGGTTCGAACTGGGACGACGCGCTCCCGGTCAACGTCAACTCGAACCCCGCGCCTCCAAAAGTACAGATCTTCAGCGTGCCGTTCGACGGCGGCGAGCCAAAGGCGATCGGCGACGGAGATGAGCCGGTGATTTCTCCACGCGGCGACGTCGTGGCGTTCAGCAAGGGCGGCCAGATCTGGATGGCTCCCCTCGACGGATCCGCACCGGCCAAGGCGCTGATCACGGTGCGAGGCGAGAACGGCGATTCGCGCTGGTCGCCGGACGGCTCGCGGCTCGCGTTCGTTGCCAATCGCGGCGATCACTCGTTCATCGGCGTCTATACGAATGACAGTACCGCGATCACCTGGCTCGCGCCGGCATTCGCGCGCGACCGGTCGCCGCGCTGGTCTCCGGATGGCCGGCGCATCGCGTTCGTACGAATGTCGGCCACGGGTGGAGCACCAGACTCGATCTTGCCACCGAGACCCAACCCTTGGGAGATCTGGACCGCCGACGCATCGACAGGAGCTGCGCAGCGCCTGTGGAGATCGCCGGAGACGGTCGCCGGCTCGGTGCCCTCGACGGATGGAGGAACCAACCTCGGCTGGGGGACCCGAGACCGGGTTGTCTTCCTTTCCTACCAGGATGGATGGCCACATCTCTACTCGATTCCCGCCACCGGTGGCTCACCCGTGTTGCTCACCCCCGGCCGGTTCATGGCCGAGCACATTTCGCTGAGCAGCGATGGAGCGTGGCTGGTATTTGCGGGCAACATGGGAGCGGACTCGCTCGACACTGACCGACGTCACATCGTTCGCGTTCCCGTAGACCGCGCCACGCCTGAAGTCATGACGCCAGGGGCTGGATTGGAATGGGCGCCAACAATCACCGGCGACGGCTCGACGCTCGTATTTATCAGCGCGACGCCCCAGCGGCCACCACTGCCCGCGACGATGGGGTTCACGACGCCTCGTGCCGCAGTTCGCACCATCGGCGCCGACCACATACCGACCGACTTTCCAGCCGGCCTCGTCACACCACGACAGGTCGTGTTTCGGTCGGCCGACGGATTGACGATCCACGGACAACTGTTCGAAGTACCGGGAGGGGCCACTCGCAAACCCGCCGTCGTGTATGTTCACGGCGGTCCACCGCGGCAGATGCTGCTGGGCTGGCACTACTCGGACTATTACTCGAACGCCTACGCGCTGAATCAATATCTGGCGAGTCGCGGGTTCATCGTGCTCTCGGTGAACTACCGGCTCGGCATCGGGTATGGCTTTGACTTCCATCAACCACCCCATTCCGGTGCGCGTGGCGCGGCCGAGTATCGAGACATTCAGGCAGCGGCCGCGTATCTCCGCACGCTGCCCCGCGTCGATGCGAGCCGGATCGGGATTTACGGCGGCTCCTATGGCGGCTTTCTGACCGCCCTGGCGCTGGCGCGCAACTCCGACGTGTTCGCGGCCGGCGTCGACATTCACGGCGTGCACGACTGGTCGACGTACTCGCGAGCATTCGATCGGCAACGCTACGACCAGGCTCCCGACGCGGATACGGCGCTCGCCACCGCGTGGCACTCATCTCCCGTTTCGTCCGTAGCCGGTTGGAAGTCACCGGTGCTGCTGATTCATGGTGACGATGACCGCAATGTCCGGTTCGCGCAGAGCACCGATCTCGTGCGACGCCTCACGAGCGCGGGGGTCCCGCTCGAGACGTTGGTGATTCCTGACGATACGCATCACTTTCTGCGGTACGCGAACATTCTGACGGTGGACAAGGCGACGGCCGATTTCCTGGAGCGGCAGCTGTTGCGCGCCGGCGCCGTCGGAACACGGGCCACCGGACGTTGAATAGACGCCTAGTCGTTCTGCTGCTCGCGGCCGCGGTAGGGGGCTGTCGCGCGGTCGTCAATTACCAGAGCCCGCTCGGCCCGCGCTACGCCGGAGGGAGCACGGCGGCCTCGCCGGCCGCGGTCGCTGCCGGCAGTCACATGCTGCGCGTGGTGACGTACAACGTGCAGTGGGGCAAACACGTCGACCGCGCGATCAGCGTGCTCACGACGCGCGCGCCGCTACCGGATGCAGACATCGTCGTGCTCCAGGAGATGGACGCCGAGGGGACGCGACGCATCGCCGACGCACTGGGGATGGCGTGGGTTTACTATCCCGCGGCGGTGCACCCCAAGCTGGGACACGACTTCGGCAACGCGATCCTCTCCCGCTGGCCGATCGTGGTGGACGAAAAACTGCTGTTGCCGCACATCGGCGGCCTGCGTCATGCGCAGCGCATCGCCACGGCGGCGACGGTGCTCGTCGGAGCGTTGCAGGTCCGGGTGTACAGCGCCCATCTCGGCACGCCCGGTGACATCCGCTCCTCGAAGCGGCGCGATCAGGCCGATGCGATTCTCGCCGATGCCGCCACGTATCCGCTCGTGATCGTCGCCGGCGACATGAACAGTCACGGGATCGGGAAGGAGTTCGTCGCGAACGGTTACGTCTGGCCGACGGAGCATAATGGCTTCACGACGGCCGTGTTCAACTGGGATCACGTTTTCCTGAAGGGTTTCGCCGCGCCTTCCCCCGATCGGCAGCTCACCGGGATCGTGCGCGACACGCTCGGTACGAGCGACCACGACCCGGTCTGGGCCGTGGCTCAGCTCCCTTGAGCGAACCGATCCTCGTCATTCAGACCGCCTTCCTGGGCGATGTCATCCTCACCACGTCGCTGCTGTCGGCGCTCGCCGCCCGACACGGACCGGTGGATGTCGTGACCACACCGATCGCCGCGCCGTTGCTGGAGACGCATCCCGCGGTGCGACAGGTGATCCCCTACGACAAACGCCGGGCCGACCGGGGCTGGGCGGGACTGCGGCGCCTGGCCCGCCGGCTCCGCGCAGAGCGCTATGGGCGCGCCTACCTCCCGCACCGCTCGCTGCGCACGGCGGCGCTGGCGCTGTTCGCCCGGATTCCGTCACGGATCGGGTTCCCAGGCGGGTGGTCCTTCCTCTATACAGAAGCGAGGCCCAAGCCCCGAACAGGTCACGAAACCGACCGGCTCCTGGCCCTCGCGGACGAGCCTCCGGGCGCCTATCCTCCCCAACTCCACCCCACCGCTGTGGACGAGCAGGCCGCGGCAGCGATCATCGACGGAGCCTTTGTCGCGTTGGCGCCCGGATCGATCTGGGGCAGCAAGCGTTGGCCGTATTACGGAGAACTGGCCGCCGAGCTCGCGGCGCACACGACCGTGGTCGTGGTGGGTGGCCCTGACGACGTTGGTTTGGGGGAGGAGATCGTTGGGGCGGTCGGGCGGTCGGGCGGTCGGGCGGTCAATGCCTGCGGACGACTGACACTGCGGCAGTCCGCCGCGTTGCTCAAGCGAGCCGTGCTGCTGGTGACGAACGACAGCGCGCCGCTGCACCTGGCGAGCGCCGTGGGAACGCCGATCGTGGCGCTGTTTGGGCCCACGGTCACGGAGTTTGGATTTGGTCCGGTTCGCCCCGGAGACGTGGCATTGGGAATGGAGCTGCAATGCCGGCCCTGCTCGTCGCACGGCCCGCCGCAGTGTCCGTTGGGACATCATCGGTGCATGCGTGATCTCACCGTCGAGGCTGTGACCCGAGCAATCGAGGAACTGGGTGCGCTACGTCGTCGGAATTGATGTCGGGGGCACGAATCTCGTCGCCGGCGTCCTCGCTGAGGACGGTTCGGAGATTCATGGCGTGGTCTCCGAGCCGACCATGGCGGGCCAGGGCGCGGACGCGGTCACCACGCGCATCGTCAAACTCGCCAAGGCGTCGATTGCCGAATCGGGGAAAAAGGTCGAAGGCGTCGGCATCGGCTCGCCCGGTCCACTCAACACGAAGACCGGCGTCGTGCTGCTGACGCCCAATCTCGGCTGGACCAACATGCCGCTGCGTGATCGGGTCAGCGAGGGGCTCAGCCTTCCCGCCACGCTCGACAATGACGCCAACTGCGCGATTTTCGGCGAGTGGTGGCGTGGGGCCGCGCGCGGCGCGAACTACGTGATCGGTCTCACGCTCGGCACCGGGATTGGCGGCGGGATCGTCATCGACGGGGAGATCTACCACGGCGTCACCGACGTCGCCGGGGAGTTCGGCCACGTCACGATCGATGCCAACGGACGCCGCTGCAAGTGCGGCAACTACGGCTGCATCGAGGCGTACGCGGCCGGACCCGCGATCGCCGAGCGTGCAATCGAAGGGATCCAGTCGGGCGTCGAGACGTCATTGTCGCAGTACGTGAAAGGCGACCTCGCCAAGATCACCGCCCAGATCGTCTATGAGGCCGCGAACGACGGCGACGAATGGGCGCTCGAGGTCGTGCACGAGACGGCCTCGCTGCTGGGGGCGGCGGTGGCGAGCTTCCTCAATATCTTCAACCCGGAAGTCGTCGTGATCTGCGGCGGTGTCACCCAGGCCGGGGACAAGCTGTTCCATCCGTTGCGCAGCGAGGTCAAGCGGCGCGCCTTCAAGCCCGCGTGGGAAGCGTGCCGCATCGTGCCGGGCACGCTACCGGGCACCGCCGGTGTGTTCGGGGCGGCCGCGGTGTTCATTCAAAAACACTGGGGGCTGCGCTGAAACGGCTGGGCGTGATCGGGTCGATGGTGTGGGACACGATTCACGGCCGCGATCCGGCCCAGGCCGCCGTGCAGGAGTGGGGCGGCATCTCGTACGCGCTCGCCGCCCTCGATGCGACGCTGCCCGACGATTGGGAGATCGTCCCGCTCATCAAGGTCGGCCGTGACCTCGCGCCGAAAGCCAATGCGTTTCTCCGGACACTCCGGCGCACGACGCACGACGCACGGTTCTTAGAAGTCCCCCAGCCCAACAACCGCGTCACCCTGCGCTACGAATCGGTGGAGCGGCGCTGCGAGCAGATGACCGGCGGCGTGCCGCCCTGGACGTGGGCCGAGCTGGGCCCGCTGGTCCGGGATCTCGATGCGCTGTACGTCAACTTCATCTCCGGGTTCGAGATGAATCTCGAGACCGCGCAGCTGCTGCGCCGCGGCTTTCCGCGCTTCATGTACGCGGACCTGCACAGCCTCTTCCTCGGCAAGGAGCCGGATGGGATGCGCGTCCCACGTGCGTTGCCGCAGGCACCGGCCTGGTTCGGCTGCTTCAACGTCATCCAGCTGAACGAAGACGAAATGCAGCAGCTGGGCAGCGATCCGCTCGCCATCGCGGCCGACGCGCTGCGTCAGGGATGCAGCACGCTCTGCGTGACGCTGGGCAAGCGCGGTGCGGCGTATTTCACCGGGACTCCCGTGCGGACGGAGCTGATTCCCGCTCCCGCGATCCACCAGTCGCCGTTGCTGCAGGAATCCGACCCAACGGGCTGCGGCGACGTATTCGGCGGCACCGTTGCCGCCGCGCTGCTCAGCGGGGCGAGCTTGGAGGAAGCGCTGCGGGCGGGGACGATGCTTGGCGCCCGCAACCTGACCCACCGCGGCGCGACGGGACTGCGCGACCACCTGCTGGGGAAGCTGTCGATCGCATGACCCGCCTCGTCGAAGTCCCCACGTCGTTCGACGACCGCTCCTTCGACCAGTTCGCCGCCGCCTATGCGCAGGCGACCGATGGCGAGCGCCTGTTGTTCGATGCGCACGCCGCCGAATGGGCATCGCCGTACGGGCTGGTGGGGCTGCTTGCCGCCGGTGAGGCGGCGGCGCGCAAGGGCGAGCGGCCGCTGCTCACGGCGCCGGCAAATCCGGATGTCGTGAGCTACTGGGCGCGCGCCGGCTTCTTCCGGGAAGCGGGCGATCTGTTCGAGGTGCACGGCAAGGTGCCCAAGGCCAAAGTCGCGACGGAGAGCGAGGTGTTGCTCCCCGTGACGCCGGTCCGTGCGGCCGAAGACGTGCACGCCGTCGTGAGCACGATCCAGCAACGCGCGTCCGCGATCCTCAGCTCGGAATTGGGACTCGATCCGAAGGCGACGATGGGTTTCGCTATGGCGCTTTCGGAGTCTTGTCAGAATATTGTGGAGCACGCCGGCACGGGCGGCTGGGTCGCGGTGCAGGCGTACAACTGGCGGCGCAAGCTGGCGCGCCGCGTGGTGGTGATCGCGGTGGCGGACGCCGGTGTCGGTTTCCGGCATTCACTGGAGCCCACCCAGGCGAAGCGGTTCGGCGAGCGGTGGGGGGATGCCGCGGCGCTGGAAGCGGCGCTGATTCAGGGCGTGAGCCGCTTTCGCGATCCGGGGCGCGGTCAGGGGCTCGCGGGCATCCGGCGCTACCTGGCCCGCTGGGAAGGCAAGGTCGCCATCCGCAGCGGCACCGCACGCATCGCGATCGTGCCGCGCTGGGATGACGACGTGCCGCTGAAGGACGGGTTGCCGGAGTTTCCGGGGTCGCAGGTCCTGCTCATCATACCGGAACAAGAGTCGGAGAAAGGTGGGGCGTCGAAGCAGTGATGATTCCACACATCATGGTGCACGCCGTGCTCCAGCAGTCGGTCGCCGGTTTTTACACCGACCTCGTGACACGCCCTACCGGCCGAGCAGTGCGGGAAAACATCGAGCGGGATCTTCCCGCGGGGACGATTGCGGTGATGGATTTCACCGGCGTCGGCTGCCTCGACTATTCGTGCGCGGACGAGATCGTCGCGAAGCTAGTGCGCGACAAGGTGAAGGTGCTGCTGCTGCGCGGGCTCACCGATGCCCATCGTGAGGCGATCGAGCCCGTGCTCGCCGGCGCCGGACTCGCCGTGCTGTGCGAGCGCGCCGACGGCATCCTCGAGGGGCTGGGCGCCAGCGAGCCTGCTCCGGCGCTGCTCGATGAGCTGGTCGAGCGGCGGCTGGCCGCACGCAATCCGGGAGGCACCATCCGACTCACCGCGGCGTGAAACGCCGCCGCCTGGGACTGTCCACGCGCGCCATTCACGGCGACCCGAAGGCGCGCGCCGACTGGACGGCCGTCGCGCCCCCGCTCTATCAAAGCTCCACGTTCACCAATCCGGTCGGCTCGACCGCCGAAGTCCTGTACACCCGGTACGGCAACAATCCGAACCAGGTCGACATCGGGCGCAAGCTCGCGCTGCTCGAGGGCGCGGACGCGGCGCTGTTTCTGGCGAGCGGGATGGGGGCGGCTGCGCTCGCGCATCTGGCCGTGTTGCGTCCCGGCGATCACCTGCTGGCGAGCGAATGGATCTACGGCGGGGTGCACCGGCTGTTCCGCGAGGAATTCGGGAAGCTGGGCATCGACGTCTCGTTCGTGAATCCCACCCAGTCGCGCACCTGGAAGAAGGCGATGCGCAAGACGACGCGCGCCGTATTTCTCGAGACGCCGACCAATCCGTTGATGCGTGTGATCGATCTCGAGCCCGTCGCCGGCATCTGTAAGGAGGAAGGGCTCGCGTTGCTCGTCGATTCGACGTTCGCCTCGCCGGTGAATTTTCGGCCGCTCGAGCACGGCGCGGATCTCGTCATCCATTCCGCCACGAAGTACCTGAACGGCCACACCGACGTCATCGCGGGCGCCGTGGCGGGCACCGATCAGGTCGTGGACGAGGTGCGCCGGCTGATGCAGGTGTGGGGGCAGGCGATCGATCCGTTCGCCGCCTGGTTGATCGATCGCGGCATGCGCACGCTCACCGTCCGCGTCCAGCGACAGAACGAGATCGGCCTCGCGGTCGCGGAGTGGTGCGCCAAGCAGGACACGATCGCCAAGGTGCATTACCCCGGCCTGGCCTCCCATCCGGATCACGAGCTGGCGAAGCGCGTGCTGGGCGGCTTCGGCGGCATGCTGGGCATCGAGCTGAAGGGCGGCGTGCGCGCTGCCGAGCGGTTTCTCAAGGGGCTGACGATCGCGGCTCACGCGCCGAGCCTCGGCGGCGTGGAGACGCTCGTCTCCGAGCCGCGGCTCACCTCGCACGCGAGCCTGACGGCGGAGCAGCGCGCGCAGGCTGGCATTCCGGACGGATTCCTGAGATTTTCCCTGGGACTGGAGGATCCCGATGATCTCATCGCGGACTTCGCCCAGGCCCTGGCGCGGCACTAAGTGATCAAGTTCACGAACGTCTTCAAGGCCTTCCCCAAGGGCGGCCTCGCGCTCAAGGACGTCTCCTTTCACGTCGCCAAGGGCGAGTTTGCCTTTCTCACCGGCCATTCCGGCGCCGGCAAGTCGACGGTCATGAAGCTGATCTACGCCGAGGAACGCCCCACCTCGGGGGACGTCCGCGTCTCCGGGTATAACGTCAACGAGATGCGGCCGCGCGAAGTCCCCCTGCTCCGCCGCAAGCTCGGCATCGTCTTCCAGGATTTCCGGCTGCTCGAGGACCGCACCGCTGAGGAAAACGTCGCGTTCGCGCTCGAGGTGACCGGGGCGCGCTCCTCCACGATTCCGGCGCGGGTGATGCGCGTGCTCACGCAGGTGGGCCTCGCGGCCAAGGCGCAGGCGTATCCGCGCGAGCTGTCGGGTGGCGAGCAGCAGCGCGTCGCGATCGCGCGTGCCCTGGTGAACGAGCCGACGGTGCTACTGGCGGATGAGCCGACCGGCAATCTCGACGAGCGGGCCACCCGTGGCGTCTTCCAGCTATTGCGCGACATCAACGCCAGCGGCACCGCCGTCGTGATGGCGACACACGATCTCGACCTGGTGCGGCAGGCGCCGTATCGCGTGATCGAGTTGCAGGAAGGGGCGCTGGTGTACGACTCGGCGGTCGACGAGACCCGGGACCATGCGACCGGGGGGGCACCGTGAATCTGACGTTCCGCGAAGCGATGCTGACGTTCAAGCGCGCGCCGCTGCTCTCGGTGCTGTCGGTGACGACGATCGCCTTCTCGCTGTTCGTGCTGGGATTGTTCGGCCTGGTGGTCGTGAACCTGCAGGACGCGCTGCGCGGCGTGGAAGAGCGGGTCGAGGTGGTGGCGTATCTGCTGCCCGGCGCGCCGATCGAGGGGACCGCCCAGGCGCTCCAGGACGTCGAGGCCTTCCCGGAAGTGCAGTCCGCGACGTACGTCTCCGAAGACGACGCGCTGGCCCGCGCGCGCGCGGAGCTGATCGAGCTGCGCGACGTGATGCAGGAGCTGGAACGGAACCCGTTGCCCGCGTCGATCGAGGTGAAGCTCAAGCCGGGATTCCGCGATACCGAGCACGTGAGCGCCGTCGCGGAGCGGCTGCGGGGCTTCGGCTTCGTGGACGACGTCCGCTTCGGCCGCGACTGGGTCGAGAAGCTCGACCGGCTGCGCGGGCTCGCAGCCGCGGTGGGGATCGTGGTCGGCGCCGCGTTCGCCGTCGTCGCGATCATCATCATCGGGACGACGATCCGCATGGCCGTGCTGCAGCGCAGCCGCGAGATCGCGATCATGCGGCTCGTCGGCGCGACGGACGGCTTCATCCGGCTGCCGTTCCTGCTGCAGGGCGCGATGAAAGGCTTGCTGGGCGGCGCGGTCGCGATCGGATTGTCGTTTGGCGCGTACGTGTTGATCAACCGCTATCTGCTGCAATCCTCCTTCTTCACTCGCGAGCAGGCTGCCGCCATCGTCATCTTCGGTGCGCTGATCGGACTGCTCGGCAGCGCGACGAGCGTGGGGCGGCATCTGAAGAGAGTATGAACAAACGGGGAAGGGGGACGGGGGACGGGGGACGGGTGCTGCGAGCGGCAGCATTCGTGGTTTGCCTTACCCTTCCCCCTTCCCTCGTCCCCCGTCCCCTGGTCGGTCAGGCCCGCCCGACCTACCAGCAGCAGATGCAGGACAATCAGCATCGCCTGGAGGGGATCAAACGCGAGCGCTCCGAGGTCGAGCAGGAGCTTGCCCGCCTGCGCACCCAGGCGCACTCGCTGGCCGACGAAATCGCCAACATCGAGCAGCAAAAACAAAGCACGAATCGGATCGTCAATGAGCTGGACCGCCAGATCACCGGGCTCGGCGGGCAAATCGACCAAATCACGGTCGACTTGCTGATCGCGCAGGACGCGCTGCTCGAGAAACGCGCGGTGCTCGAGCGGCGGCTCGTGGACATCTACAAGCGGGGCGCGCTGTACAGCTGGCAGGTGCTGTTCGCCGCGGAGAGCTTCGGGGATCTGCTGTCACGCTACAAGTACCTCTACCTCGTGAGCCGCCAGGACCGGCTGCTCACCAACGACATGCACAAACTGCGCGACCGCGTGGCGCGGCAACGCCAGCTGCTGGTGGATGCGCGCGAGACGCTGGGCCGGCGCCGCCGCGAGCGCACCGACGAGCTGGGCCGCTACCTGGCGCTCGAGCATGAACGGGAAACCAACCTCCGCGAAACGCGCCGCAGCACCAAGGAGGCGGAGCAACGGCTCTCACGGCTGGAGCGCGATGAGCGCTCACTGAACGACCGCATCGAAGCGTTGGAGCGCGCCCGGCGTGAAGCGGAGTCCCGCGGTGCCGCGACCGCCGCCGGCGCCATCACGACCGCGGATCTCGGCAGCCTGGATTGGCCGGTCGACGGCGGTGGGTCGATCATCTATCCCTTCGGCACGACGACCGGCCCCAACAACACGCGCATCCCCCGGCACGGCATCGGGATCAGAGCGCCCGTGGGGACGGCGGTGCGCGCGGTCGCCGCGGGCACGGTGAGCCTCGCCGGACCGCTCGGCCTGTATCTCACGTCGGTGCTGATCGATCATGGCGGCGGGTACTACACCTTCTACGCTTACCTCAACGATGCGACCGTGCGCCAGGGTGACCGCGTGATCCGTGGCCAGCTGATCGGCCACGTCGGCGGCGAGTCGAGCGACGAAGGCCCACACCTCCACTTCGAGATTCGCGGCCAGGGCGGCATCGCGCTGGATCCCGGCAATTGGCTGCGCGCGCCCCGGCCCCGTCGTTAGCGCTCGCCGCCACCCTGCTGGCGGCGGTGGTGGCGGCGGCGGCGTGCGGCGGTTCCAGCAACACGCTCACCGTGTCGGGCACCGTGGAGATCCGCGAGGCACGGCTCGCGCCCCTGGCCGCCGGTCGCCTGCAACGTCTGCTGAAGGATGAAGGCGATTCGGTGCGCGCGGGGGATACCATCGCCGTCCTCGAGCAGCCGGGCCTGGCGGCGCTGATCGCGCAGCGCCGCGCGCTCGCCTCGGCCGCCGCGACGCGCACGGCCGAGATCCGCGCGGCGGAGGCCGACAGCCAGCGGGCCGCCAACGATCTGGCCCGGGCGCGGATCCTGCGCCAGCAGGGCATCGCTTCGCCGCAGGAGCTGGAACGGCTGCAATCCGCCGCGGCGGCGGCCGCGGCACGCCTGCAGGCGGTGCGGGCCAGCGTGCGCGAATCGGAGGCGGCGCGCGCCGCCGCCGCGGTGACCGAATCGATTCGTGACCAGCTGGTCGTCCTGTCACCCGCCGATGGGATCGTGCTGACGCGGTTCGCCGAGCGCGGGGAAGCGATCAATGCCGGCGTGCCGGTCGTCTCCGTCGGCCTGGTACACAGTCCCTGGATTCGCGCCTACGTCGGCGAGCGGTTCATCGCCCGCCTCAAGACCGGACAGGACGTTCGCATTCGCGTGGACGGCTACCCTGACACGTCATTCGCGGGGCACATCAGCGAGATCGCCCCGCGTGCGGAATTCACGCCGCGGGCGGCGCTCACCGAGCGGGAGCGCGCCGATCTCGTGTTCGGCATCAAGGTCACAACCGACGGAGCCGGCGGCAGGCTCAAGGCGGGAATGCCGGTGCGGGTGGAAATTCCGCTGCTGCCGTGAACGACGTGGCCGTCGAGATTCGTCACCTCACACGCCGCTTCGGCCCCATCGTTGCCGTGCGCGACTTGAATCTCACCATCGCACAAGGTGAAGTCTTCGGACTGCTGGGCCCCAACGGCTCGGGCAAGACGACCACGATCCGCATGTTGTGCGGCCTGCTCGCGCCGTCGGAGGGCACCGCGGTCGTCGCGGGCGTCGATGTGCGGGAATCGCCCGATCTGATCAAAGAGCGGATTGGTTACATGTCGCAGCGCTTCGGGCTCTACGAAGACCTCACCGTCGCCGAGAACATGGATTTCTACGGCGGCATCTACGGTCTCAAAGGCGCCGGCCGCCACGGGCGCGTCGCGGCGGTCGTCTCCTTTCTCGGGCTGGAGCGCCGTTTGAATCAGCTCGCCGGGACGCTGTCGGGCGGCTGGAAGCAGCGGCTGGCCCTCGCGTGTGCGCTGATGCACAGCCCCGCCGTGCTGTTTCTCGACGAGCCGACGGCCGGGGTCGATCCCGCGGCGCGGCGCGGATTCTGGAGCACCATCAAGACGCTGGCCGCGCAGGGCACCACGGTGATCGTCACGACGCACTACATGGATGAGGCCGGACGCTGTGGCCGCATTGCGCTGCTCAGCCAGGGGCACCTCATCGCGCTGGGAACGCCGGACGAGGTTGCGAAGCAGGTGGGCGGCAAGGACCTGGAGGATGCGTTCATCATCCTGCAGGAGCGGGACGAGCGGGAGCAGGAGGCATGAAGCGCTTCGGCCCGATGTTCCGGAAGGAATTCATCCAGATGCGGCGGGATCGCCTGACGCTGGGCATCATGGTCGGGGTCCCGATCGTTCAGCTGCTGCTGTTCGGCTTCGCGATTCAGACCGATGTGCGCCACATCCCGACGGTGGTGCTGGATGAATCCCGGACGCCGACGAGCCGCGACGTCGTCGCGGCGTTCCAGAACACGGGCAACTTCCGCATCGTCGCTCAGGTCGACGGGCGCGAGGCGCTCGACGCGTGGATCGCCCGCGGCGACGCGCAGGCCGGCATCGCGATCCCGCATGACTTTCCGCGCGATCTCGCGCGCGGCACGACGGCGACGATCCAGGTGATCGTGGATGCGTCGGACCCGCTGTCTTCGCAGGCGGCGCTGGCCGCGGCCGCGGGCGTCGCGCAGGTGCGCAACCTGGCGATTCTGTCGGCGGCCGCGCACACGAGCCGGCTCCCCCTCGAGACGCGCATTCGGCCCCGCTACAACCCGGGGCTGCGCAGCCCCAACTACATCGTCCCGGGGCTGGTCGGTGTCATCCTCACGATCACGTTGGTGCTGGTGACGGCGATGGCGATCGTGCGTGAACGCGAACGCGGGACGCTGGAACAGCTGATCGTCACGCCGATCACCAAGACCGAGTTGATGCTGGGCAAGATCGCCCCCTATGTCGGGGTCGGCCTCGTCCAGATGACGACGGTCCTGTTACTCGGCAGGTTCGTGTTCGATGTGCCGCTGACGGGCAATGTGCTGCTGCTCTACGCCATCGCCTTCGTCTTCATCGTGGCGAGCCTGGCGCTCGGCCTGTTCGTCTCGACGCTGGTCCGGACACAGCAGCAGGCGATGCAGGCGAGCTTCTTCTTTGTCCTGCCTAACATTCTGTTGTCGGGATTCATGTTCCCACGCCAAGCAATGCCGGCCGTCTTTCAGTGGATCGGCGCGTTCCTGCCGCTCACCCATTTCCTCAAGGTGCTGCGCGGCATTCTGCTGAAAGGCGTCGGCGTGACGGAGTTGTGGCAGGAGATGGCGATTCTCGCTCTCTTCGCGACGGTCCTGATCGGCCTCTCGGTCCGCCGCTTCCAGAAGACGCTCGACTAACCCTCTCCCACGACGGCGATGCGGTCGGGAGCGCCGCTTTTCGCGCTCTGCAGCGCGCCCTCGGCCAGTGTGAACAGGTCCTCAGGCCGCAGCGCTTCGCTGTGCGGGTACGCGATCACACCGGCGGAGATCCCCGGCATCTTGGCCGGGCCGAGGTCGGCAAACGTGTGGCGGGCGAACACCTGCCGCAGGCGCTCGACGAAATGACGGCCGCCGGTGCCGTCGGTCTCGGGCAGCACGCAGGCGAACTCGTCGCCGCCCACAGTGGGGTCGGGCGTATAGAGAAGCAGATCCGGGGGACTGGGGGCCGACGCTTCGGTGACCTGAAAGCCGCTGCGGACGAGGACCAACTCGAGACCTTCCGGGCGGCTCGTCGGATTTCCAAGGAGGAGTATGCGATGACGAACCGACTCCGGCAGGTTGTCTCCCGCGCTGAGGGCGGGGCCAAGCTATAGTTCCTCGCATGCCCAGGCAAGCACATCCCGCGCCAGAAACCCGTGGACCCCGCACCCGCATGGTGATGCGGCAGCTCGCCGGGCGCGGCGTGCGGGACCAGCGGGTGCTGGCGGCGATGCGCTGGGCTCCGCGCGAGTGGTTTCTGCCGCCGCATCTCGCCGGCGACGCGTACAGCGACGCACCGCTGCCCATCGGCAGCGGCCAAACGATCTCCCAGCCCTACGTCGTCGCACTCATGACCGAACGGCTCGCGCCCCGGCGCAACGCCCGGATTCTCGAAATCGGCACCGGCTCGGGCTATCAGGCCGCGATTCTCGCGTACCTGTGCGGCAGCGGGAAGGTGTTTACGATCGAGCGGCTGCCCGATCTGCTCGTCGAGGCCGAAGAGCGGTTCCGGCGCCTCGGCCTGACGAACATCGAAACGCGGCTGGGAGATGGGGCGGCGGGATGGCCGGAGCAGGCGCCCTTCGACGGCATCATCGTCGCCGCAGCGGCGCCGCGCATTCCGGAGCCGCTGACGGCACAGCTCGCGCCCGGGGCCCGGCTCGTCATCCCGGTCGGTGACCTTGCGTCGCAAGAGCTGGTCATCCTGGAACGACCTGCGAGTGGACAAGGGTTGGTGCAACGTCACGCCGGCGGTGTGCGCTTCGTGCCGTTGATCTCGCGGCTCGCATTTACCGAAGAGCGCTGATGCTGGGCGCACACGTCTCCAGCCAGGGCGGTGTTGCCGCCGCGCCGCAACGAGGCTCGGCGCTTCGCGCCACGGCGATCCAGCTCTTCACCAAGACGCCGAATCAGTGGCGCGAGCGCGAGATCGCAGCGGACACCGTTGCACGGTTCAAGAGTGAAGTCACGCGGCACGGGCTCGAGGCGGTGGTGGCGCATGACAGCTATCTCATCAACCTCGCGTCGCCCGATGCAGTGCTGCGCGCCCGCAGCATCGAGAGCTTTCGAAAAGAGCTGGAGCGCTCCCGGGCACTGGGTTTGCGCGCGGTTGTCTCGCATCCGGGCAACTACATGGACCACCGCGACGCCGGGCTGGAACGCAATGCGCGGGGCTACGCGGAATGCCTCACGGCGGTGCCGGGTGACGTCGAGGTCTGGATCGAGGGCACGGCCGGTTCGGGAACGGCGCTGGGCGCGCGGTTTGACGAGCTACGCGATCTGCGCAATGCGCTGCCGCCCACGGTGCGGTCGCGAGTGGGGTTCTGTCTCGACACGGCGCATCTGCATGCGGTCGGCTACGACCTGACCCGGGTGGAATCGGTGTGGGAGGAGTTCGACCGCGTGGTGGGGTTCGATTTGCTTAAGTGCTTGCATCTCAACGACTCCCGCGCCGCGCGTGGGTCGCGCGTCGACCGCCACGAATGGATCGCCGAGGGTCGCATCGGACCCGCACCGTTTCGGCACATCATGCGCGATCCCGACCTGATGCGGGTCGTTAAGATTATCGAGACTCCGAAGCGGGATGACCCGCTCCGGCACGACCGGCGGATGCTGCGACGGCTGCGCGCCTATGCGCGCGGCAACACCAGGGTACCCGCCGGCGTATGAAGGAGACAATGCTGCGACGGATCTCAGTTAGCGTCCTGCTTGCTATTCAAGTGCTCGGCGGCGGCGCGGTCACGTTGGCGCATTCGCGCGACGCCGTCGTCGCGCCGCCGGGCGTCGAAGCGACGCACCAGCACTGCGCGATCCTGCATGACGAGCTGCGTTGCGCCTTGTGCCACTATGCGGGCGCGCGCGTCATCACACAGCAGACATTCACCATCGCCACCCCCGCGACGACCGTCCGTTTTACGCCCATCCAGCCGCTGGTTACGGTCGCGGCCACTGTTCGACGCACCGCCCCAGCCCGAGCGCCTCCCCCCGTCCTCTCCTGACGCTCGCACGCGCTCCGCACGTCGCGGAGCAGCCGGCATTTCGTACTCACAGGAGAGGACATCAACGATGATACGCACGTGGTGCGCGACGCTGCTCGCTGTCGCGTGTTTGACAACGCAGGTAGCCGCTCAGCAACCGACTCAGCGGCAAGTCGACTCGCTGGCGAGGATGATCCGCTCGCTGGAGGGACGCTTTGATAGTCTGGTGCGCGCTGGCGTAGCACCGGGAGGCTCGCCGTCGCAGACGGCCCAGGCCCAGCCCGGACGAACAGGTGGAGCGTACATGAACGTCGGCTTCAATGAGCTGGCGGACGCCGGGTGGTCAACCGAGCCGGACGTGAGTTCGCTCGAGCGAGGCGATCACGATCCCGCGGTGCGCGGGTTCACGATTCCTAACGTTGAGCTCTCGCTGGATGGTGCGGTGGATCCTTTCTTCCGCGGGTTCGCAAACATCGTCTATAAGCTCGGGTCGACTGCGGAGACCGGCGTCGAATTGGAAGAGGCCTACTTCCTCAGCACCTCGCTCCCGGGAAATCTCCAGCTCCGGGGCGGACAGTTTTTCACTGAGTTTGGCCGTCAGAATCCACAGCATCCGCATGCGTGGTCGTTTGTCGATCAGCCCCTCGTGCTCAACCGCATGTTCGGACCCGACGGACTGCGGAGCCAGGGCGCGAGGCTGTCCTGGCTGCTGCCGACCCACTGGTACACCGAGGCCATGTTGAGCGTACTCAACAGCGCCGGCGGAACGGCGTTCAGCTTTCGCTCGGATGAATCTGCCGATATCCACGGAGGAGAGCCCGTCGCGAGGCCGGTGCGCCAACTCCAGGATGTGCTGATCGTTCCCCGACTCACAACTTCGGTCGACCTGACCGCTACGCAAACGCTTCTGATTGGAGTCTCGGCGGCACTCGGTCCGAACAACTCCGGCCCCAACGCCAGAACGCAGATTTACGGCGCCGACATCTACTGGAAGTGGAAGTCCGCCACGGCGAGCGCTGGATTCCCGTTCCTCTCATGGCAGGCGGAGGCGCTCTTTCGCCGGTATGACGCGGCGGCACGCGCCTCGGCAACCGATTCGACGGTCCCGCTGCCCGCGGAGAGACTCACCGATCGAGGCATGTACGCGCAACTGCTGTGGGGTATCAAGCCCCGCGTGGTGGCAGGATTGCGCGGGGATTTCGTCGGCGGCAACGCGGCTGCGTTCGCGTCGGAGCTCCGAACCGATCAGTATCGCCTCTCACCCAACCTGACCTGGTATCCGAGCGAATTTTCTAAGGTGCGGCTGCAATACAACTACGATGACCGCAAGGGACTCGGCATCGACCATTCGCTATGGCTGCAGCTCGAGTTTATCCTCGGCGCACACGCAGCCCACAAATTCTAGAAAGGCAACCTACCATGCAGATCATGGTCATACTCAGGATCGCAGCCTCCGCGTTCATCGCCCTTTTGGGCAGCGGTCCGTCTGGTGCCAAGAAACTCACGGTCGTCACCACCACGCCGGATTTTGCGGCTCTCGCCCGTGCGATCGGGGGCGATGCTGTCCAGGTCACGGCACTGGCGAAAGCGACGGAGGACCCGCATTTCGTCGATCCGAAGCCCAGCTTCCTTGTCACGCTCAATCGCGCTGATGTGCTCATCGAGGGCGGCGCCGAGCTGGAGCTTGGTTGGCTACCGCCCTTGCTCGACAATGCGCGCAACCCGAGGATCGGCGCCGGATCGCCGGGGCGAGTGGTGGCATCGCAAGGCATCCGGATGCTGGAAGTCCCGACCACGTTCGATCGGTCCAAAGGCGATGTTCATGCGCTCGGCAATCCGCACTTCATGATCGATCCGCTCAATGCCAAGATTATCGCCGCGAACATTGCCGACCATTTCGCGCAGCTGGATCCTGAAGCAGCCTCGCTCTTCAAGGCGAACCTGGAGCGCTTTGATGCAACCGTCGATCAAAAACTGGCGGAATGGCAAAGGCAACTTGCGCCGTACCGCGACGCGACGCTGGTGACTTACCACAAGGACTTCGTCTATTTCGCAGAGCGTTTCAACCTGGAGATCGTCGAGACACTGGAGCCCAAGCCGGGCATCGCGCCATCGCCTGCGCATCTCGTGCAGGTCATCAGCGCTATGCGGGCGCACCAGGTGCGCGTGATTCTTGTGCAGCCCTACCAGAATCGCAAAACCGCAGAGACGGTGGCGCGCCAAACCAACGCCATTGTGCTAGACATGCCGCAGCAACCCGGCGCGATGAAGAATGTCACGACGTATTTCGAGCTGATGGATCACTTGGTGCAAACACTCGTAGCCGCTTTGGGACAAACGCCATGAATCCGGGCGATTTCCGGGTGGCGTGGGAAATCATGAAATGGCCTTTCGCGGCGTGCCTCATCCTGCCCCCACTCCTCGTCTATCTTGGATTGCACGTCGTAAGACGTGAAGTGATTTTTGTGGACCTGGCGCTCGCTCAAGTCGCAACGTTGGGCACCTGCGTGGCTTTGCTGCTCGGTTACCATTTCGAGGATCGGATCACATTCTGGATGTCGCTCGGCGTGACGTTCCTGGGCGCGGCGTTCTTCAGCTGGTCGCGGGCCAGTCGAAAGCAACACGTCCCGCAGGAGGCAATCATCGGCATCACCTTTGTCGTGGCAGCCGCGGGGGTCATCTTGTTGCTGAGCCGGGTGGCGGGAGGAAAGGAGGAGCTCGAGCACTTGTTGACGGGCGACATTCTCAACGTCACCAAGGGAGAAGTCGGCCAACGCACGGCACTCTTCGCCATACTGGCCGGATTCTATACACTCTTTCACCGGCGGTTCGCGCTGATATCAGTCGATCCGGAGCAGGCGGAGGCTCAAGGGCTGAAGGTGCGCTTATGGGACTTTGTGTTCTACGCGGCGTTTGCGCTGATTGTCGTGAGTTTTGTGCGGATGGCTGGGGTACTCCTGACCTTCGCCTATCTGATTGTTCCGGCCGTGTGCGGAGTGATGCTGGCCCAGGGATGGCTGGCGCGGTTGGCCGTCGGGGCGGGGATCGCCGCCACTGCCAGCTTGCTCGGACTTTGGGCCTCTTATCGCCTGGACCTACCGACCGGGGCCGCGATTGTAGTCGTGTGCGGATTGCTCCTCGTCATCGCGAGCATCGTTGCCTCGATACGACCGCCCGCTCCTGTTCAGCCCGAGAAGCAGTGAGCAAATGCTGCGCACGTTTGGTGTGGACGTGAAAGCGGTGACAATTTGAGACGGGCGGTTTGGCGGTTCGGCGGTTTGGCGGTTGGCATTATCGGTCTAACCGCCCAACCGCTCAACAGCCTCGCCGCCCAGGTCTCCGTCCGCTTCTCCCTCGGCGGCCGTTACAGCACCGCGCTCGTCCGCGACCAGCTCGTCGTGCCGATCGATACCGGGCCGGTCCGCGACTCGCTCGTCGTGCCAATCGATCTCCACCCGGCGCTCGCGCCAACCCTGCAGCTCAGCGTGCGCAACCAGTTCAAAGGCCCGTGGACGGGGGACGTCACGATCGACATGTCGTCGTCCAAGCTCAAGCGTCATGAGAGCGGCAATGACTTCGATGCCGGGTCGCTCACCGCGGTTGCCCTGACGGTCGGCCTGCATCACGACCTTGTCGCGAACATCGGCGTACGGGTCGGGATTGGCGGGCTGGTCTACTCGGGGAGTGACCTGGGCGTGTTTCAACGGGGGAGCGGCGGGATTCTGCCGCTCGTCTCACTCGCCACGACGTATGCACCTTCCTTCGGCGAACGGCACGGGATCGAATTTGCGCTTCAGTATGACGTCCACCGCTTCCTCACGCCGGCGCTGCGCAGCGTCGGATTCAACCGACCGCGACCGGTGCATCGCATCGCGATTTCGGTGAGTGGGAGACTGCTCGGCAAATGAAAGCGACGCTCGCGCTCGTGATTGCCCTGCTCCTGGTCGGCTGCGAGGACCTGGCAGCGCCGAACCGGACGCCGCGCTATCTCGCCGATCTCGGCGGCGAGACGTTCCACTGGCCCCCCGACCGTCTTCCGGTGCGCTATTACGCGGACCCGCGCGGGGCGATGCCGGCCCTGATCAGCCGGGGGCTGCGCGTCTGGGAGAGCCAATTCCTGTATGGCGAGTTCCAAGCCGTATTCGTCGCCGACTCAAACCACGCGGACGTCATCGTGCGCTGGCAGGACAGCGTCCCACCGGACGTTCCACCCGATTCCGCAGGTGCGCTGGGCGCGTGCGATGGCGTCACCACGTACCTCATCGACTCAACGCACGCGATCACCGATCCCCTCCGCGTGCAGCTGCGCGTGCGACTGGGATTCACGACGGCGCAGGTCGCGGCCTGCCTGCCCCGCGTGGCGACCCATGAGCTGGGCCACTCCCTGGGCATTCTCGGGCATAGCCCCGCCACGACCGACTTGATGTACGGCACGCCCGCCACCGATACCCCGACCATTCGCGACCGCAACACGGCGCAGGTGCTGTACCACACACCGGCGACGCTCACGCCGCCGCCGCCCCGCTAGCGCTACCGAATTCGGACGATGTTCAGTCGCGGGACGAGCGCGGCTGAGACGGCGGACCCTTCATGAAGCCTCCCCCTCTGGCTGCTTGACATCCCCGGATCGCGCGTCTAGCATAACCCCTTCTCAAGAAAGGACTTCTGCTTTTGTCCAGCCGCCGTCAGGAGGCCCTCGACTATCACGCACAGGGCCGTCCTGGGAAGATCCAGGTCACGCCAACCAAACCGTTCAAGGATCAGCGGGACCTCTCCCTGGCCTACACCCCGGGAGTGGCGGAGCCGTGCCTGGAGATCGCCAAGAACCCCGACGACGCCTACCGCTACACCACCAAAGGCAACCTCGTCGCGGTCGTCTCGAACGGGACCGCGGTGCTCGGCCTGGGCAACATCGGCGCGCTCGCCGGCAAGCCGGTCATGGAAGGCAAAGGCATCCTGTTCAAGGCGTTCGCGGACATCGACGTGTTCGACCTCGAGGTCGGCTCCGAGAGTCCCGAGGACGTGATCCGTTTTTGCCAGCTGCTCGAGCCGACCATCGGCGGCATCAACCTCGAAGACATCCGCTCGCCCGACTGCTTTTACATCGAACAAAAGCTGCGCGCCACGCTGGGCATTCCCGTCTTCCACGACGACCAGCACGGCACGGCCATCATTTCGGGAGCGGCGCTGCTCAATGCGCTGGTGGTGGTCAAGAAAGACATTGCCGAGATCAAGATCGTGTTTGCCGGCGCCGGCGCGGCGGCGATTGCGACGGCCGAGCATTACGTGCGGCTCGGCGTCGTCCGTGAAAACATCGTGATGTGCGATCACAAGGGTGTGATCTACAAGGGGCGCGAGGGGCTCGACGAGTTCAAGCAGCGCTTCGCGGTGGACACGAAGGCGCGTACACTCGCCGATGCATTCCAGGGCGCCGACGTGTTCGTCGGCCTGTCGGTCGCGGGCATCGTGACCGGAGACATGCTACAGGGGATGACCAAGAAGCCGGTGATCTTCGCGCTGGCCAATCCGACGCCCGAGATCATGCCGGACGAAGCGAAGAAAGCGCGGCCCGATGCCATCGTCGCAACGGGCCGGTCCGATTTCCCCAATCAGGTCAACAACGTGCTCGGTTTCCCGTTCATCTTTCGCGGCGCGCTCGATGTCCGCGCCAAGAAGATCAACGAGGAGATGGAGATGGCGGCGACCCGCGCGCTGGCGGCGTTGGCCAAAGAAGAGGTCCCGGAATCGGTCACGCGCGCCTACGGGGGCGACAAGCTGAAGTTCGGGCCTGACTATCTGATCCCCAAGCCGTTCGATCCTCGCGTGCTGCTCTGGGTGGCGCCGGCAGTCGCGTGGGCGGCAGTCGCCTCGGGCATCGCCGGCCGGATCATCGACGTCGAGGAGTATCGCGCCGAGCTGGAAGCGCGCCTCGGTCCCGAGCGCCAGGTGATGCGCGGCCTGATCACGCGCGCGCAGCAGGATCCTCCCAGCATCGTCTTCCCCGAAGGCGATGATCCCCGCATCCTGCGCGCCTCGCGGATTCTCGCCGACGAAGGAATCGCCCGGCCGATTCTGCTCGGCGACCTCGATGCGATCCGTCGCCAGGCCGATGAGGGCTCGCTCACGCTCGAAGACATCGAGCTCGTCAATCCGCAGACGGCGACCGACCGGGACCAGCTCGCCCAGGAGTTGTGGCAACGCCGCGAGCGGCGTGGCATGACGTTGCGGGAAGCCCGCGCCCTGGTGCTCGATCCGATGTACTACGGGCTGATGATGCTGCGCGCCGGCCGCACCGATGCACTCGTGGCCGGGGAGGAAATCGATTATCCCGACGCCGTGCGCCCCGCACTCGAGGTGATCGGCGCCGAACCGGGGCGCAAGCACGTCAGCGGCATCTACATGATGATCTTCCGCCAGCAGACGTTCTTCTTCGCCGACACGACGGTCAACATCGAGCCGGACGCGCAGACCCTCGCCGAGATCGCGACCGCCACCGCGAAGTTCGTGACGCGGCTGGGTGTCGAGCCTCGTATCGCGATGCTGTCGTTTTCGAATTTCGGCTCGGTCAAGCACCCGGCGGCCGCGAAAGTGCAGCAGGCCGTGGCCCTGCTGCACGAGCGTGAGCCCGAGCTGCAGGTGGACGGTGAGATGCAGGCCGATACGGCCGTGGTCGAGCGCATCTTGACGAAGGTGTACCCCTTCGCCAAGCTGCGCGGGCCGGCTAACGTATTGATATTCCCGGACTTGGACGCCGCGAACATCGCCTACAAGCTGCTCGCCCGGCTCGGCGACGCCCAGGCGATCGGGCCGATCCTTGTGGGGATGGACCGTCCGGTCCATGTCTTGCAAAGGTTATCCGAAGTCCCCGACATCGTGAATATGGCGGTGATTGCCGCCGTCGACGCCCTGGAGCATCGCCGCCACGCGAGGTCAACCACATAGCGCATGGGCATCTCGACCGCGCAGCGTGTCCACCGGAATCTGACGCCGTCTCAGCTGTACGAGCACGCCCTCCGCCGCCGCGAGGGAGTCGTGACGTCAGGGGGACCGTTTGCGGCGGTGACTGCACCCCACACCGGCCGCAGCCCCAACGACAAGTTTCTCGTGCAGGAGCCTGACTCCACCAAACAGATCTGGTGGGGCAAGGTGAACCAGCCGATCGCGCCCGACAAGTTCGAGCGCCTCAGGGCCGACGTGGCAGCGCACCTCGCCACGCAGGAGCTCTTCATCCGCGACGTGTACGCGGGGGCGGATCCGGCGTTCCGGCTGCCGATTCGCTTCACCACGCCCAACGCCTGGCACGCCCTCTTCGTCTACAACATGTTCCTGCGCCCCGCCGACGGCGAGCTGTCGCGGTTTGCGCCGGGGTTTGAGGTGCTTCATGCACCCGAGTTCCACGCCGATCCGGCGGTCCATGGAACCAAGTCGGGGACGTTCATCATCGTGAGCTTCGCGCAGCGCACGATTCTGATCGGCGGCACGCGCTACGCGGGCGAGCTCAAGAAATCGATCTTCAGCGTCCTCAACTACCTGCTGCCGCTGCAGGGCGTGCTCTCGATGCACTGCTCCGCCAACGTCGGGACGCAGGGTGACTGCGCGCTGTTCTTCGGGCTGTCCGGCACGGGCAAGACCACCCTGTCCGCGGATCCTGAACGCCGGTTGATCGGCGATGACGAACATGGGTGGTCGGATGAGGGCATCTTCAACTTCGAGGGTGGCTGCTACGCCAAGGTCATCCGGCTGTCGCGTGCCGGTGAGCCCGAGATCTACGCCACGACCGAGATGTTCGGGACCGTGCTGGAGAACGTCGACGTAAATCCCGAGACCGGCGCCGTGGACCTCGATTCCCAGCGCATCACCGAGAACACGCGGGCCTCGTATCCGATTCATTACATCCCGAACCATGTCCCCGAAGGCATGGCCGGACATCCCGGCCACGTCATCTTCCTCACGTGCGATGCGTTCGGGGTGATGCCGCCGATCGCGAAGCTGACGCCGGAGCAGACGATGTACCATTTCCTGTCCGGTTACACCGCCAAGGTGGCGGGCACGGAACGTGGAGTGACGGAACCGAAAGAGACGTTTTCGGCGTGCTTCGGCGCACCATTCCTGCCCTTGCGTCCCAGCGTGTACGCCAAGATGCTGGGCGAGCGCATCGCGCGGCATAAGGTGAAATGCTGGCTGGTGAACACCGGTTGGACGGGCGGCGCCTACGGCGCCGGCCATCGCATGGACCTCAAGCTCACACGCGCCATGATTCGGGCGGCGCTGGCGGGAGAGTTGGACAACGCAGCGACGCGGCGAGAGCCGGTGTTCGGGTTGGACGTGCCGCAACACGTGCCGGGCGTACCGGATCAGGTGCTCGATCCGCGCTCCACGTGGAAAGATCCCGCGGCCTACGACGCGCAGGCCCAGCGGCTCCTCGCTCTGTTCCAAAAGAATTTCGAGCAGTTCAACGACGTCGTTTGAGGTAGTTCGCGACCCGCTCTGGAACAACATCCGCCTCGAGCTGCAGGCGCTGGCGATCATCGATACCCCGGCGTTCCAGCGTCTGCGGTACGTCCGGCAGCTCGGCCACGCATTTCTCGTGTACCCCGGCGCCACGCACACCCGGTTTGAGCACGCGCTGGGTGCATACCACCTTGCCTGCCGGGTAACCAAAGAGCTGGACGTCCAGCTCGCCGCGCTGCTTCATGACATCGGCCATTACCCGTTTTCCCATGCGCTCGAAGAAGCGGGACTCCCCCCCCACGAGAGCCTCGCCGCGCGTCATCTCCGCAGCGCCGCGCTGGCTGCCGCCCTCGACCGCATTGGCGTACCGGCCGAACGCCTGTTGCCGCTGATTCAGGGGACGAGCACGTCCCGTTTCGCCGGTCTCGTCGCGGGTTCGCTCGACGTCGACAAGCTCGACTATCTGTCGCGCGACGCGACGATGTGCGGCGTGCCCTACGGCGTGATCGACGTCGATCGTCTGCTCACGTCACTGACGCTCGGTCCGAACGGCGTCGCGCTGCACGCCAAGGGCCTGGCGGCGCTCGAGTCACTGCTGTTCGCCAAGTATCAGATGTATCGCAACGTCTACTGGCATCACGCGGTGCGCAGCGCGACGTCGATGTTCAAGCGCCTGGTGCGGCGCGCGATTGCCAGCGGCCGCATGTCCCCGGACGACATCGCCGTCGCGACCGACGACGGGCTGAGTCACGAGCTGCAGCAACATGATCAGACCGGGCTGGCCCGCGCGCTGCGCGAGCGGCGGCTGGCCAAACGCGCACTCGACATTCCCGCAACGGAGCTGCCCGCCGAAACGGCGGACTGGCCGTCGCGTGACCCGGATTTGCTCGAACGGATCGAGGACCGGCTGACGCGCGAACTCGGCCTGCGCGCCGATCAGCTGTTCCTCGACTTCCCGTCCAAGCCCGACATGTTCGACGTGTCGATCCCGGGAGCGGAGAGTCTCGGCCTGCCGCGCGTCGCCGCCGAGCTGCAGCGCTCCGCCCAGCGCCTGCGTGTGTTTGTGCTGGAGCCGACGGAGATTCCGGCGCGCGCGATTGTCGAGTTGGTGACGTGGCCCGCCGCAGAGGTGAAGGCGCGCCTCGAGGGGGATAAGGGGCTGCTCAGCGCGGCCGGGCGGGGCTCTGCTGCGTCGTGACGTTTTCCTGCGTCGGCGCTTCGACGGAATCGATGCGCACGATGATCGCCGTGATGTTGTCGAGCCCACCGTGCCGGTTCGCTTCCGCGATCAGCGCATCCACTTCGTCCTGTGGCATGCGCTCGGGCGAAAGCAGCTCCGCCAACTGATAATCCTCCAGCATCCCCGTCAGACCGTCGGACGCCAGTAGGAACAAGTCCCCAGGCTTGACCGTCCCGACATAGATGTCCGGCATCACGTCACTATTAGCGCCGACGCAGCGCGTAATCACGTTGCTGTAGGGATGGGTCCGGGCCTGCTCCGGCGTGAGATAGCCGGCATCGACCTGCTCCTGCACGTACGAGTGGTCCTTCGTCAGCTGGCTGAGGCGCTTGTCGCGCAGCAGATAGCCGCGACTGTCGCCCACCTGGCCAATCAGAAAGCGGGTCTCGAACAGGGTCAGCGCGGTGACGGTAGTGCCCATGCCCCGCTTATCATGCTCGGTGAGCGTGCGCTGGAAGATCGCCCCATTGGCCGTGCGGATCGCGCCCCGCATGCGCTCGGCGACCTGCTCATCGGACAACCCGCGCAACGAGTCCAGCTCGCGGGCGACGAAGCGCACCGCCATCTCGCTCGCCACCTCTCCCGCCGCATGGCCACCCATCCCGTCGGCGACCACGAAAATCCCGCGATCGGGGACCATGAGATAACTGTCCTCATTCCCCGACCGGATGACGCCGACGTCGGTGCGGCCTGCGG
>WNGE01000365.1_pt1 | contig 58039 bp, 60 predicted proteins | sample 5400651 | NCBI WGS metagenome assembly WNGE01 (sample SAMN13153370, study PRJNA577476) | soil metagenome | isolation source: 60 cm soil or saprolite under grassland replicate 2 | place: USA:California | collected 2016-06-15 | reverse complement strand
GAGCTGGATCCGGCCCTGGTCGTGCCCGGCGCCGGCCCAGTGTCGGCCTTGCTGGCAGGGCTAGAATGAAGGCGGATGTCCCACTTGGACGAGCTTGACGAGTACGAGGCTGAGCTCGAGCTAGGGCTCAAGAAGGAATACACGGCGGTCTTCGCCCTCTTTCGCTACTGCGTGCTCACGCAGGACGCCACATACCTCTGCAACAAGCTCGATCTGGACTACGCGCCGCAGGCCAGCTATCCGTTCTTCCACCTGAAGATGGAGGACGTCTGGGTCTGGGACAAGAACCGCCCGACCCGGATCATCCCGCGCGCCGAGGTCTACACCTCGAGCGACGTCACCGTCGAGGAGCTGCGCGGAGCCGGCGACGAGCCGCAGCTGACGGCCGAGGCCCTGGCCGAGAAGATCGGCGAGTCGCTGTCCTCGGACGACGAGCTCTAGGCCGCCCGCCGGCTCTCGGCGTACCAAGCCTCGAATCTGCCTGCGGGCGAGTCGAGATACGCGGCCAGCTGGGTCTCGAAGTGGGCGATCTCGCCCCTGAGCTGGAACATCTGGTAGTCGAGGCGGCGCTTGCTGTCGCACGTATGCACGTCCCTCTCTTCCCCTGCCAGGGACGCCCCGCAATTGGGGCACGGCATGTACTGCGAGTGAGCGAAGAACGCAAACATCGGGATTTCCTCGCCCTTAAGGTGCCGTCGGCGCCGGACGCTAGACATCCGGACGACGCGAATCCGCGCTCTGGAGGCGGGATCAGGCGCGCGTCGGCTCTGGAACGGCGCCGAGCTGGACGAGCATCCCGAGCGCATCCCAGTTCGACCAGCTCTCGACGACCTTGCCCGCCGAGATGCGGGAGATCGTGATGCCGTGGACCGTGACCTCGCGGCCGGTCGGGTCGATTCCCATCAGCTCGCCGCGTTGCGTCCCCTGGGCCGTCCAGCGGGTCACCACCCGGTCGCCTTCGGCGAGCTGGGCGTCGACCATGACCCGTACGTCGGGATAGGCGGAACGGTATCTCTCGACGAATTCCCTGAAGCCGTCGGGGCCGAGGATCGGCTCGCGCGCCGGCGGGTTGTGACCGACGAACTCGGGCGCGATCAGCTCGTCGATCGTCCCGAGGTTCCCCGCCCACGGCTCCTCGAGCACGCGGCCCGCGATCTCCTTCGGAGTCAACGGCCAGGAGTCTCCGCCCGGCCGCTGCTTCCGCCTCCTGACGAGTAGATACCCCGCGACGGCGGCCAGAAGGAGCGCCAGACGGCGCTTCTTCGACTTTCTGCGCATGGCGGCCGACTCTACTCCTGCGTCCTCCTCGATACAAGTACGCTCGGGCCGTGGCGCTGCTCACGGTGGACGTCGGGAACACGCAGACGGTGCTCGGCCTGTTCGAGGGCCGAATGCTCACCGAGAACTGGCGGCTCGCGACCGATCCCGCGCGGACCGGGGACGAGCTCGGCGTCCTCTGGCGCAGCCTGCTCGACGTCGACTCGCTCGACGGCGTCTGCCTGGGCTCGAGCGTCCCCCAGCTCGTCCACGCGTACGAGGAGCTCGTCGGCAAGATCGGCGCGGCGCCCCTGCTCGTGGTGGGACCGGGCGTCCGGACCGGCATGAAGATCGGCTACGACGATCCCCGGGAGGTGGCGCCCGACCGGATTGCCAACGCGGTCTCCGCCAAGGAGCGCTACGGGGCACCCAGCATCGTCGTCGACTTCGGCACCTCCACGAACTTCGACATCGTTTCCGCCGAGGGCGAGTTCGTCGGAGGCGTGCTCGCGCCGGGAATCGAGACGTCGATGGACGCGCTCTTCGCCCGCGCGGCGCGCCTGTTCAAGGTCGACTTCGTCGAGCCGGCGACGGTGATCGGCAAGACCACCGCCTCGGCGCTGCAGTCGGGGCTCGTCTACGGCTTCGCCGGGCAGGTGGACGCGATCGTCGAGCGGATCCGGGGTGAGTTGGGCGCCGAGGCGCCCGCGATTGCGACCGGCGGCCTGGCCGAGCTGATCGTCCCGCACGCGCGCACGATCGAGAAGGTGGATCCCTTCCTCACGCTCGAGGGGCTCCGGCTCATCTGGGAGCTGAACTCCTAGAGGTCTGATGTGAATTCCGGTCCCAAAGCGGACCTGTAGCGCCCGGAAAGGCGCACACCTGCCAGATGCGCTTGGCTAGAGCTTCGCTCCTCGGACTCGTACTCGTCTCTCCCGCACTGGGGGCCAGCAGTGGGCGGATCATCTCGGCCCACGGCGTGGCGGTCGTCGTGCCGCCCGGATGGCAGCGGGTTCAAGCTGCGAGTGCCGGACCAATCACGGATCCGCGCACACTCCTTGTCGTCGGGACGCCAAGGGTGCGGCCGCGCACATCAGAGTGTCAAATCGCCGCGTACCGAGTTCCTCCCGCGGGGGCGGTCATCGTGGTCGTCGGTTGGAAGACGGCCACATCGGGCGGTGGAAGGTTGGGGCCAGGCCGCGCGCGGCTGAAGAAGTTGCGAACGGTGAGGCGACCGAGCTTTGAGTGCTTCACGGGTCGAGGTGCGGCCGCGCAGGTGGTGCTGGGCGGCAACGCCTATCAGGTGAACGTGATGGTCGGCGATCGGGCCTCCAAGCGCGGCGTCGCCCAGGCGCTAGCCGTCGGGCGCTCGTTCAAACTCGCGCGCTGAAGCGCGCAGGAGCGGCAGCGATCGAGTTTCACATCAAGCTCTAGTAGGAGGAGACGTCTACCGGCGGAGCCACGCCTTCAGACGTGCGGTGAGGGAAGGCCCGCTGGGCTGCTGCGCGAGCCGCGCCTCGCGCTTGGCCTGCTGGCGCACCCAGGCGCGGTGCCGCATCGACCGCGTGGCGTACTTCGGCTTCCAGTAGACAGGGCTCATCCGCCGCCGTAGATGGAGATGGGCAAATCGAGCTCGATCTCCTCGCCCGTCGGCGTGTCCGCCTCGAGCCGCTCCAGCACCTCGGCGGCCCCAGGCGCCGCGATCAGCAGCCGCTGCTCGACATCCGCGATCGTCGGCAGCTGCGTCAGCTCGGCCTTGAACTGGCGTGGGAAGCGACCTCGGCCCAGGTACCAGCCGTAGAACTTCTTCAGGAAGCTCGTCGCCCGCTGCTCGCCGAGCTCGCGCGCCGTTTCGCGGATGAACAGCAGCAGCTCGGCGACGACCTCCTCGCGCGGAGGCTCGGACGGCTCCCCCTCGACCATCTCCTGGAGCGCCCACGGATTCCCCTGGGCGGCCCGGCCGACCATGACCGCGGCCGCTCCGGTCGTGGCGAGCACGGCCCGGGCACGGGCGCACGACGTGATGTCGCCCGACGCCACCACCGGCACGTCGACTCGCTCGACGAGCTCGGCCGTGAGCGCGTGGTCGGCCTCGCCCGTGTACATCTGGCGCGCCGAGCGTGGATGCAGCGTCAGGGACGCCGCGCCTGCCTCGACCAGCCGGGGGCCGACGTCCAGGCACACGCGCGAGCCGTCCTCCAGCCCCCGCCGCATCTTCACGGTCACCGGTACCGACACCGCGCCCGCGACCGCCGAGACGATCCCGCAAGCACGCTCGGGATCCTCGAGCAGCGTCGCACCGGCGCCGGTCTTGGTCACCTTCCGGACGGGGCAGCCGAAGTTGATGTCGACGAGATCCGCGCCGGCGGCCTCGACCATCCGGGCCGCCTCGGCCATCGTGCCCGGGTCGGAGCCGAAGATTTGAACGGCCAGCGGATGCTCGTCCGAGGCGATGCGCAGATAGCCGAGCGTGCGCTCGTTTCCGTGGTGGAGGCCGGCGCAGCTCACCATCTCCGAGCAGACGAGCCCGGCCCCGTAACGGCGCCCCTGGCGTCTGAATGCCTGGACGCTCACACCCGCCATCGGCGCTAGCACGAGGCGTGTCGGAACCTCGACGGGCCCGATGTGCCATGGAAAGCGGAGATCTACCTGCACAAGCGCCGAATCGTAGCCGTGCGCTCTTGACGGAGGAACGGCGCGACAGCTAAAATCACCGCCTTGCGACGGCGCCTTTTGCGCCGCGCTTTTTCTATCAAGGGGTCGGAGGGCCCGCCGCCGTGAAAGAGATCGTCCTTACTCCCGAGGGCTACGAGAAGCTCAAGCACGAGATCGAATACCTCTCGACCGACAAGCGCCGCGAGGTCGCGGACCGGATCCGCGTCGCCCGCGAGTTCGGCGATATCGCCGAGAACGCGGAGTACGACGACGCCAAGAACGAGCAGGCCCTGCTCGAGCATCGGATCGCGACCCTGGAGGATCGGCTCCGGGCAGCGCGCGTGATCTCGAAGCGCGAGGTGACGACCGACGTCGTCTCGGTCGGCTCGCGCGTCCGCCTGCGCGACGTCAACGCGAAGAAGACGTTCGAGTACCACATCGTCGGCTCGGCGGAGGCGAACCCGGCGGAGAACAAGCTCTCCAACGAGTCCCCGGTCGGGAAGGCGATCATCGGCCGCAAGAAGGGCGAAACGGTCGAGGTCTCGGCACCCCGGGGCGCGATGAAGTTCAAGATCCTCGACATCAAGGCTGCCTAACACGCCTCTGGCCGGCGGGCTCTCCCGGCCGGCGGAGCCGGCCTCCGAGCCCGCCTGACGCCGCTGGCGGCACGGTGCTCTCCGGGTCCGTATTGAAATACTGTCCCCTCCGGCACCGCACCGCCAGCGGCGCCCCAGAGACGCGTTAGGAGCGGGTCACTCCGGCGTTACCCCTCGAGCAGCTTCCTCAGCGTCACGAGTCTGTAGCCCTGCGCCCGTAGTTTCGGGATCAGATACTTGACGGCCGGTGCGGTCGCGGGCGTGCGCGCCGGGCCGACCAGGTGCATGACGACGATCGAGCCGGGCTTGACCTGGCGCAAGACCTCCGACTCGACCCGCGCGGGGTCCGTGAGGAACGAGTCGCCCGAGATCACGTCCCACTGGACCGGCTGCTCGCCGAGCGAGGCGACGAGCCGGACGTCGGCCTGGGTGAGGCAGCCGCCCGGGAAGCGGAAGTAGCGCGGCGTCACGCCGGCGATCCGCTTGATGATCATCGCCGTCTGCAGCACTTCCGCCTTCTTCCGCGCGCGCGACCGGACCGCCGGGAGCCCGTAGCAGGTGCCCGCCCAGGCCGCGTGGTCCCAGGAATGGTTCTCGAGCTCGAAGAGCGGGTCGCGCGCGAACGAGCGGACGGCGTCCGGATAGGTCTTCGTCCAGAGGCCGGTGAGGAAGATCGTCGCCGGCGTGTGCATCCTTCGGAGCGTCCGGATCACGGCCCGGTCGTACCAGCTCCGCACCTTCCCGGAGTGGAGGTCGGCGATCATCGCCTGCGTCATGTCGGCGTCGAATGTGAGCGCGACCCAGCGCTTCGTCCGCGGGCCGTGGTTGACCAGCACCGGTCGTGCCCCCTGCAGCGCACGGCCACGACTGCTCGCGGGGCCCGGTGTGGCTACGAGCAGCGCGAACGCGAGGGCGGCGGCTAGGACTGCGAGCGGTCTTATGACGACGACAGCGTAAGCCTGAAGCTCCCTCCGAGGCCGTCGCAGACGGAGTGCAGGATCAGTCCGACCGCGATGCTCTTACGCGTCACGACCTTGCCCCTGAGCCTGAAGACCAGGACGCTGCCGACCCTTTTGGACGCATCGAAGCGGCCCTTGACGGATGTGGAACGGCTTAAGCTTGCCGGAAAGCGTGTTGGCGCAGTAGAGCCCGGCGGTCGCGGTCTTCCCGGTCTTGGCGACGTGCAGCTCGATCCGCTTCTCGAGTCCTCGCCCCGTGAGCTTGCCGATGTAGAGCCCGTTCTTGGTCGGCGCGGCGGCGAGCGCGCTGCCGACGAGCACCAGTGTGGCAGCGGTCGCAAGCATGATGTGCCTGACTTTCATTTCGACCCCCTGTCGACGGGCCGGAGGCTATCGCGGATTCCATCATTTGCCTAGCCGCCTCACTAGACTCGCCCCGTGCTGCCGAAGCGGTTCCCCGACCGGGACGAGATTGCCGCGGTCCACGCGGAGGCCGGACGGCTCGCACCGGGCGAGGAGTCGCAGGAGAAGCGCCGCCTCGCCGGACGGGTGATGGCGCGCCGCGAGCACGGGAAGCTGACCTTCCTCGACCTCGTCGACCGCTCGGGGCGGATCCAACTCTTCTGCCAGGCCGGCCGGGTCGAGTTCCCGCACCTCGATCTCGGGGACATCGTCGGCGTCACCGGCTCGCCGATGCAGACCAGGCGGGGCGAGGCGTCCCTGGCCGTCGACTCGATCGAGCTGCTGGCGAAGATCCGCCGGCCGCTGCCCGACACCTTCCACGGGCTGACGGACACGGAGGCTCGCTACCGGCGCCGCTACCTCGACCTGCTGATGAACGAGGAGTCGCGGCAGGACACGCTGTTGCGCGCGCGGATCGTGCAGGAGGCGCGCGCCTACCTCGACGGCGAAGGGTTCGTGGAGGTCGAGACGCCGATCCTGCAGCCCCGCTACGGCGGCGCGTTCGCGGAGCCGTTCGTCACGCACTCGAACCTGCTCGACCGCGACGTCTACCTCCGGATCGCGGACGAGCTGTACCTGAAGCGGCTGATCGTCGGGGGGCTGGAGAAGGTCTACGAGCTCTCCAAGGACTTCCGCAACGAAGGCGTCTCCTACAAGCACTCGCCCGAGTTCACACAGCTCGAGTGGTACGAGGCCTACGCCGACTACCGGGACACGATGGAGCGGCTCGAGACGCTTGTCGAGCGGGCGGCGCTGGCGACGATGGGCGGGACGAAGGTGACCTTCCGCGGCCACGAGGTCAATCTCGCGCGTCCGTGGCAGCGGGTCAAGTTCGTCGAGGCCCTCGAGGCGCACGGCGCCTGGTCGCGCGACCCGGATGAGCTGCGCGCGAAGCTGAACGAGGCGGGTGTCGACACCGGGCACGACCAGACCTGGGCGCAGCTGGTCGACCACGCGTACTCGCATTTCGTCGAGCCGGAGCTGATCCAGCCGACGATCGTCCAGGACTGGCCGATCGAGATGTCCCCGTTCGCGCGGGCGACGGACGACGATCCGGCGATCGTCGAGCGCTTCGAGACGGTCGTGAGCGGGATGGAGTTCGCCAACGCGTTCAGCGAGCTCAACGACAGCGAGGAGCAGGCCGAGCGCTTCGCCATGCAGGAGGCCGAGCGAGCCGCCGGAGATGTCACCGCGGAGGCCGAGGACCCGGACTATCTCGAGGCGCTCTCGTACGGCATGCCGCCGACGGGCGGTCTCGGAGTGGGGATCGACAGGCTCGCGATGGTGCTGGCGGGGAAGGACACCATTCGCGACGTGATCCTGTTCCCGATGCTGCGCGAGAAGGAGTAGGCGTGTTCGAACGGTTTACGGAGCGGGCGCGGCAGGTGGTCGTTCTCGCGCAGGACGAGGCCCGCGCGCTCGGTCACAACTACATCGGGACCGAGCACCTGTTGCTCGGGCTCATTCGCGAGCAAAAGGGCATCGCAGCGCGTGTCCTCGACTCAATTGGTCTCACAATCGACGACGGTCGCGCGGACGTCTTACGGATCGTCGGAAAGGGCGACGAAGTCACGAGCGGCAACATTCCGTTCACGCCGCGCGCGAAGAAGGTGCTCGAGCTTTCGCTCCGGGAAGGGCTCTCGCTCGGGCACAACTACATCGGCACCGAGCACATCCTGCTGGGGCTTGCGCGGGAAGGTGAAGGCGTTGCCAGTCACATCCTGCTCGATCACGGTGCCGGCTCCGAGGACGTGCAGAACGAGGTTCTCCGCCTTCTCGGCGGTTCCCCTCCAGCAGAGAAATGGGTGGGCTATGGGCCGCGCATGCATCCTCACCGCGGACGGACGATCCTCGTGGGGTCGAGCATGCTTCTTCTCGGCGGCGCGTTTCTGCTCGGCGCGCTCGTCCTTGGTCTCGGGCTCCTGCTCGGCTGGCTGATCTGGGGTTGATCCGCCTCTCGACGGGAGCCGAGCTGCGCGTGACCGGTCCGTCCCGGGAGCGCGCCGTCGTCTGCGTCAACGGCGGCACCCGCGCCGACGTCCCGGGCACCTGGAGCGCCTCGCTCGAGTGGCTCGTGCGCCGCCTGGCGCCACGCTCCCCCGAGCTCGCCTTCGCAGAGGTCAAGTTCCGGATCAAGTCGTGGAACCGCCTCGACATGTGCACGGAGGACGCGCTCGCGGCGATCGACGCCGTCGGCGCGCCGGCGACGCTCCTGATCGGCTTCTCGATGGGCGGAGCGGTGGCGATCAAGGCCGCCCGCCATCCCTCGGTCTCGAAGGTCGTCGGCCTTGCGCCCTGGATCCCCGACCGGCTCGACCTCTCTCCGCTCGACGGCCGTACGCTCGCGGTCTTCCACGGCGCGCTCGACCGCTACTTCCCGGGCATCCCAGGAGTGAGCCCGGGCAGCTCGCGCCGAGGCTTCGAGCGCGCCCGCGCGTCCGGCGTCGACGCCACCTACACGCTCATCTCCGGCGCCGTCCACGGGATCGCCGTGCGCGCGCCCTGGGGAGCGACGGTCGCTCTACCGAGGGCGCGACGGTGGGCCGAGCACGTCGCGGACGAGCTTCAGGACTGGGCCTGAAGCCGGCGTCGCTTCATCTGCGTGGGCGTCGGCGCCTTCACGTCCCAGACGAGCCGGAGCTTCTCGAGCCCTCTGATCACCCACCACGAAAGGTCGATCTGGAACCGGTGTAGCCCGTGCCGCGCCGATGCCGGGAACGCATGGTGGTTGTTGTGCCAGCCCTCGCCGAAGACGAGCGCGGCGACGAGCCAGTTGTTCCGCGCCTCGTCGCGGGTGTTGTAGTGCCGGCGCCCGAACATGTGGCAGATCGAGTTCACGCTGAAGGTCGCGTGCTGGTAGAGGAAGACGCGCAGCAGCCCTCCCCAGACGAGGCCCTCGAGCCCCCACTGCCAGGTTCCGCCGACGGCGTAGCCGATCGCGAACGGCAGGCCGAACGTCAGCACAACCCACAGCATGTACAGGCGGTCGATCGTCCGCACCAGCCGGTCTTCGTACAGATCCTTCCCGTAGTCGCGGCCACGCTCCATCCCCTTGAGCGTGAACAGCCAGCCGACGTGCGCGTGGACGAAGCCGCGCAGCGGCGCCAGGACTCCCTCGCCGTGGCCGACATGCGGTGAGTGCGGGTCGCCCTCCTTGTCCGAGAGGGCGTGATGCTTGCGGTGGTCGGTCACCCACTGCGTGAGCGGCCCCTGCATCGTCATGCAGCCGAGGATCGCGAGGACGATCTTGACCGGCGTCCGCGCCTCGAAGCTCTTGTGCGTGAAGTAGCGGTGGAACCCGATCGTCGTCCCGAAGGCGCAGACGACGTAGAACCCGATCAGCAGTGCGAGATCGACGTTGTGGAAGGCGACTCCCCAGAGGACGCCCATGGCGGAGAAGAGCCCGAGCGGCGGTACGACGACGGCGATCACGGTCACGATCTGGCTCGCCAGGCTCGTCCGTGTCCGAACCGTTGCGATCTGTGGAGCTGTGATTGCCTCGTCCACGCCTCCTACGGTAGCGGTCTTCAGGACGCGCTCGCTGCGTAACGTATTGCCGGTAATGGGGCCTGCATGATCCTCTATCGCCTCCTCCACGCGGTTGGATTCCGCGAGCTGTTGCGGCGGGTCTACCGGATCCAGGTCGAGGGCGGCGACCGGATCCCCGAGAGGGGGCCGTGCATCCTCGTCTCGAATCACGAGTCGATTGCCGATCCGTTCTTCCTCGGTGTCGCGACGCCGAGGCCGATCCACTACATGTCCAAGATCGAGCTTTGGAACAACCCGATCGTCGGAAAGCTGATGGATTGGTTCGGGACGTTTCCGATCGAGCGTGGGGGCGGCGACTCGGGGGCGCTGCGCCACGGCATCCGGCTGCTCGAGGAGGGAGGGGTGCTAGGGGTCTTTCCCCAGGGAACCTCCAAGGCCCGACGGAACCGACCCTTCATGCGCGGAGCGGCCCGGCTCGCCTTCGCCACGGGCGCTCCGATCGTGCCGGTCTGCCTCGTCAACACCGAGAAGGCCTTGCGCCCCTCGAAGCCGAGGATCGGGTTCCCGGAGATCCGGATCCTGGTTGGCGAGCCGATCGAGGTCGAACGGCAGCGGCCGACCGTCGCCTCGGCCAAGGAGCTGACCAGGGGGCTCGAGGAAACGATCGAAGAGCTTCGCCGGCCGTTCGGGCCGCCGGCTCACGCCTGGCTCGACTGATGGGAACCCGACGTCAGGCGCGCGTGAGAGCGGCGCGCTGATACGCGGCGACGTCCGCGATGATCGCATCGAGGTCGAACGTGGGCGCCCAGCCGATCGCAGCGCCGATCTTCTCGATCGAAGGCGCACGGTGGAACATCTCCTCCTCGATCCCGCGCGGATAGACCTGCTCGTAGGGCACGAACGAGATCTCCGAGGAGCTCTCGGTCGCCTGCTTCACGCGCTCGGCCAGCTGCGCGATCGTGATCCGGTCGGTCGAGCCCACGTTGAAGATCTCGCCGGCGGTCGACGGCTCGTCCACGAGGCCCCTGAGCCCGCGGACGACGTCGGAGACGTGACAGAAGCAGCGCGTCTGCGTCCCGTCGCCGTGGACCTCGAGCGGCTCGCCGGCGAGTGCCCACTGCACGAAGCGCGGGACGACGTTTCCGTACCGGCCGCTCTGCCGGGGCCCGACGGTGTTGAAGAGCCGTGCGATCACGCAGTCGAGCCCGCGCTCCTCGTGGAGCGCCAGGGCGAGGAACTCGTCGATCGCCTTGGTGTCCGCATAGGCCCATCGCCGCGCGGTCGTCGGGCCGTAGATGCGCCGGGCGTCCTCGACGAGCGGGCTCTCCTCCGCGTGGTCGCCGTAGACCTCGGAGGAGGACGCGATCAAGACCCGCTTCCCGAACCGGCTGCAGTAGTCGAGCACGGTCTCGGTGCCCTGGATGTTCGTGAGCAGCGTGTGCCCGGGCTGCTCGACGATCAGGCGGACGCCGACGACGGCGGCCAGGTGGTAGACGACGTCGCACTTGTGGACGAGCTCGCTGACCGCGCTCGGAGAAAGCACCGATTCGACGACGAGATGGAACCCGGAATGCTCCTCGAGCGGCACCACGTTCTCGTGCGAGCCGGTCGAGAGGTCGTCGAGTGCGAATACCTCCCAGCCCTCGCCCAGGAGTAGCTCGGCGAGGTGCGAGCCGATGAACCCCGCGCCGCCGGTTATGAGCGCTTTCGGCATCGCGCAAGAGCGTACAAGGAAGACCCGAAGCGTCCCCCGACCTGTGCGCTACGATTGCCAAACCTTCGACCTGCGGACGGGCGGCCGTCCGTCCTCCAGGCGACTATCAGAAGGGAGGCTCGAGGGGTTGTTCGAACGATTTACAGAACGGGCTCGACAGGTTGTCGTCCTTGCGCAGGACGAGGCGCGGGCGCTCAAGCACAACTACATCGGCACGGAGCACATCCTGCTCGGCCTGCTGCGCGAGGAGGAAGGTCTCGCCGCGCGCGTGCTCGAGTCGCTCGACATCACCGTCGAGGAGGTTCGTGCCCAGGTCGCGCGCATCGTCGGCCAGGGAGACGAGGTCACGACCGGGCAGATTCCGTTCACCCCCCGCGCCAAGAAGGTGCTCGAGCTCGCCCTGCGCGAGGCGCTCTCGCTCGGCCACAACTACATCGGCACCGAGCATATCCTGCTCGGGCTCGTGCGTGAGAACGAGGGCGTCGCGGCCCGCATCCTGCTCGACTTCGACGCGGATGCGGAAAAGATCCGCAACGAGATCATCCGGATGCTCTCCGGTCCCGGCCGACGCCAGCAGTCGGGGGGCCCGTCGGGCGAGAAGTCCAAGAGCTCGAAGCTGCTCGACCAGTTCGGGCGCAACTTCACGAAACAGGCTGCGGAGGGCAAGCTCGACCCGGTGGTCGGCCGCCAGACCGAGATCGAGCGGATCATGCAGATCCTCTCGCGCCGCCAGAAGAACAACCCGGTTCTGATCGGCGAGCCCGGCGTCGGCAAGACCGCCGTCGTCGAGGGGCTCGCGCAGCGAATCTCAGCCGGCAACGTTCCCGAGCTGCTGAAAGGCAAGCAGATCTACTCCCTCGACCTCGCGGCGCTCGTCGCCGGATCGAAGTACCGAGGCGAGTTCGAGGAGCGCCTGAAGAAGGTCATGAAGGAGATCCAGCAGCGCGGCGACATCATCCTGTTCATCGACGAGCTCCACAATCTCGTCGGGGCCGGCGCGGCCGAGGGCGCGATCGATGCGGCTTCGATCCTGAAGCCGGCGCTGGCGCGCGGCGAGCTGCAGACGATCGGCGCGACGACGCTCGACGAGTACCGCAAGTACCTGGAGCGTGACGCCGCGCTCGAGCGCCGCTTCCAGCAGATCAGGGTGGAGGAGCCGACGGTGGACGAGACCGTTCAGATCCTGCGCGGGCTCCGCGACCGGTACGAGGCCCACCACCGCTGCAAGATCACCGACGACGCCCTGCACGCCGCCGCGGTCCTGTCCGACCGCTACATCCAGGACCGCCACCTTCCCGACAAGGCGATCGACCTCATCGACGAGGCCGCATCCCGCATGCGGATCAAGACGATGAGCGCGCCGCCGCGCTACCGCGAGCTCGAGGAAGAGATCGAGAAGGTCCGGAAGGACAAGGAGGAGGCGATCGAGTCCCAGGAGTTCGAGAAGGCCGCCAGCCTCCGCGACAAGGAGCGCAAGCTGACGCAGAAGAAGCGCGAGCTCGAAGAGAGCTGGCGCGAGAACGAGGCCAGCGAGCAGCCCGAGGTCGGCGAGGACGAGATCGCCGACATCGTCTCGATGTGGACGGGGATCCCGGTCTTCAAGCTCACCGAGGCCGAGTCGGAGCGGCTCGTGCGGATGGAGGACGAGCTCCACAAGCGTGTGATCGGCCAGAACGAGGCGATCATCGCCGTGTCGAAGTCGATCCGGCGCGCGCGGGCGGGGATCAAGGATCCGAAGCGCCCGACCGGCTCGTTCATCTTCCTCGGCCCGTCGGGCGTCGGCAAGACCGAGCTCGCACGGACGCTCGCCGAGTTCATGTTCGGCGACGAGGACGCGATGATCCAGATCGACATGTCGGAGTACATGGAGAAGCACTCCGTGTCCCGGCTCGTCGGCTCGCCGCCCGGTTACATCGGCTACGACGAGGGCGGCCAGCTCACCGAGTCCGTGCGCCGCAAGCCGTACTCGGTCGTGCTCTTCGACGAGATCGAGAAGGCGCACCCGGACGTGTTCAACATCCTGCTGCAGATCCTCGAGGACGGGAAGCTGACGGACGCCCAGGGGCGCAAGGTCGACTTCCGCAACGTCGTCGTGATCATGACGTCGAACATCGGCTCCGCCTCGATCTCGAAGAACGTCTCGCTCGGCTTCTCGATCGGCGACGACACGGGCCTCAGCTACGAGGACATGAAGAGCCGCGTGATGTCCGACCTGAAGCGGGTCTTCCGCCCCGAGCTGCTGAACCGGATCGACGAGATCATCGTGTTCCCGAAGCTGACCAAGGAGGAGATCATCCAGATCGTCGATCTCCTGCTCGTGCGCGTGCGAGAGCAGATGGTCCAGCACGAGGTCACGATCGAGCTCACCGACGAGGCCAAGGAGCTGCTGGTGGAGAAGGGCCACGATCCGGCGATGGGAGCCCGGCCTCTGCGCCGCGCGATCCAGCGCTACATCGAGGACCCGCTCGCCGACTTCGTCCTCGGCCGCGAGCTTGCGCCCGGATCGACGATCGTCGTCGCGCGCAAGAACGAGGACGAGGTGGACATCGAGGTGATCCCGCCGACGATCCCCGAGGACGTCGCGCAGGTCACCGTCCCGCCCCAGGAGCCGGCCTCCGAGGGCGAGCCCGAGACGGCCGGCGAGCCCGAGTAGCGCTCAGTCCCAGCGCTTGACGAGGTAGGTGCACGTCTCGTGCGCCTGGCGCTCGACACCGTCCTCGTCCAGGTACGGGTAGGTGACGACGAACTCGCCGAACCCGGTCTCCTCGTAGCCTTCCTTTGCATAGAGGCGGCGCGCGGGGACGTTGTGGACGTCGACGCCGAGTCCGAGCGCGTTGATTCGGCGGGCCGCCGCCTCCGCCTCGGCGCGGCGCATCAGCTGCGTCCCGATACCGCGGCGCCGGTGCTCGGAGGCCACGGCGAGGTCCTCGACCTGAGCCGCGCCGGCCCTGCGGGCGCGGTCAGAGAGCTTCCGTCCTCGCAGCCGGAGGTTGAGGTGCCCGACGGGATCCGAGCCCGACCAGGCGATCAGGTAGAGGCACTCTCCGCGGCGTTGCGCGTCGAGCCGTTCGCGGTGCTTCCCCGGATAGCGAGGGAGCTTGCGCTCGATCCGCGAGAGGTCGCCCGCCGTGATGGGCCGGATCTCTACAGCTTCACGCGCTTGTACAGAGTCCACGGGTCCTCTCGATCCCGGCGAAAGATGCCTAGCCGCTCGAGAGGGAAGCGAAACTCCGGCGTTCTGCCGAGCGTGGCCTGTGCATCGGCGAGATCCTCCGGCGAGAGCCCGGCGGCGATGGTGGCGTGGAAGTAGTACGAAACAGGTTTGCCGCTCTCGTACTCGCCCGGCTCGAGCCCGAGCTCTGTCAGGATCCTGCGCTGCAAGAGGAGCAGCCGCTCGTCCTGCTCGACGTCGAGGAAGACGACGCCTTCGCGCTCGAAGAACCCGAAGCCGTGCAGGACGAGCTGGAACGGATCGGTCTCCTCCGCCAGACGGTCGAGGAAGGCCTCGCAGCGTTCGGCCTCGTCGGTCTCGAACGGCTGCTTCAGAGTGATGTGCGGCTCGAGCGCGAGCGTCGCGGCGCTGGCGTCGTGGCGCTCGTACAGCCTGGCCTGGGCGCGGCGGATGAAGTTGTGCACGCCGTCGGGCAGGAGGATCACGTAGGCGAGCCACATGCCGGCATTCTCGCCGCTCGTCAGGCCGACCTATTGCTCCGGAGCTCCTCGACCTCGATTTGCTCGAAGCGCGCGATCAGCCCGTGCAGCGCCGCGCGCCGCGTTCCTTTCGGGTCGAGCGCCGGCTGAGCCTCGATCGCCCTGAGCTTGCCGTAGAGCTCGTCGAGCAGCTGGAGCCGCCAGAGCTCGTGGCGCTGCACGTTGCTGAGTCCGGTCTGCACGCCCACCTGTTCAGCCTGCCGGCCGAGAACGATGCGGACATCGGGTCCGTGCCGCACGTCTCTGACGGGGAACTACCGAGCTCCGATAGAACGGGGCGTGTGCGCCTATCCCTGCTCGCGCGCCGGCCCGCGCTCACGGTGCTCGTCGGCGCGGTCGCGATTGCCTTTTCCGGAATCCTGTTTCGGCTCGCCCACGTGTCGCCCTCGACCGGCGCCTTCTACCGGTGCCTCTGGGCGCTGCCGCCGCTGTGGCTGATCGCGCGCTGGGAGCAGCGGCGGTTCGGTCCGCGCCCGGCCCGGTCGCGCCGGTTCGCCTGGATCGCAGGCGCGTTCTTCGCCGTCGATCTCGTCCTCTGGCACAACGCGATCGAGCGGGTCGGGGCCGGGCTCGCGACCGTGCTCGGCAACACCCAGGTCGTGCTCGTCGGACTGCTCGCGTGGCTGCTGCTCCGCGAGCGGCCGAGCAAGGCATCGCTCGTCTCGATCCCGGTCGTCCTCGTCGGCGTCGTGCTGATCTCGGGAGCGCTCGAGCACGGGGCCTACGGCCCGGACCCCGCCCTCGGCGCGGTCTACGGCGTTCTGACGGGGATCGCCTACTCGGGGTTCCTGCTGACGCTACGGCAGGGAGGGCGCGGCGTCATCGGCCCGGCCGGGCCCTTGCTGGACGCCACCTTCGCCGCCGCGATCGGCTGCGCACTGATCGGGCTCGTCGTCGGAGACCTCGACTGGACGCCGAGCCTCGCCGCGCAGGGATGGCTCGTGCTCCTGGCGCTCAGCTCGCAGGTTCTCGGATGGCTGCTGATCGCGATCTCGCTGCCGCGGCTACCGGCGGTCGTCACGTCTGTTTCGCTCACGCTGCAGCCCGTCTGCTCGGTGATCTTCGCGGCCTTGATCCTCGGCGAGGCGCCCTCCGCGCTTCAGCTCGTGGGCGCCGCCGGCATCCTCGCGGGGCTCGTGATCGCGTCGGCCGGCCGCCGATCCCCGCCGCCGCCGGAGCCGGAGCTCGCGGGCTGAAAATCGGCACGAACTCGGCACGGAATGCGTCCGAAGCCAACCGTAGTGTGAGTGCATGGCCAAGGCCGCAGTCCAGTACGCCTGCTCCGAGTGCGGTTATTCGGCCGGCCGCTGGTTCGGGAAATGCCCGAGCTGCAACGCCTTCGGGACGCTCGCCGAGGAGGTGCCCGAAGCGGAGGGCAAGGCCGAGGCGCGACCGCTCCTTCGCCTCGTCGACGTCGAGGCCGATGAGGCTGCTCGGATCCCCACCGGCGTCCCGGAGCTCGATCGCGTGCTCGGCGGCGGCCTCGTGCCGGCGTCGCTCGTGCTCGTCGGCGGCGAGCCGGGCGTCGGCAAGTCGACGCTGTTGCTGACGGCGCTGGCCGCGATGTCGAAGGAGCGCCGCTCGCTGCTCGTCACCGGCGAGGAGTCGGTTGCGCAGGTGAAGCTGCGAGCCGCGCGCCTTGGCGGTGCCGAACAGGTCGAGATCCTCGCCGAGACGGAGCTGGAGGTCGTCTGCGCCACGCTCGAACGTGAGCGCCCCGACGTCTGCGTGATCGACTCCGTCCAGACGCTGTACTCGTCCGATCTCGGATCGGCGCCGGGATCGGTCGGCCAGGTGCGCGAGGCGGCCGGGCGGCTCCTGCGGCTCGCCAAGGAGGCTGGGATCGCCACCATCCTCGTCGGCCACGTGACCAAGGACGGCTCGGTCGCCGGCCCGCGCGTGCTCGAGCATCTCGTCGACTGCGTGCTCCAGTTCGAGGGCGACCGCTACCACGAGCACCGCGTGCTGCGGGCCGTCAAGAACCGGTTCGGCTCGACGAACGAGCTCGGCGTCTTCGAGATGACCGGCAGCGGACTTGCCGGGGTCCCGAATCCGTCCGAGCTGTTCGGCCGAACGCAGACGGGTGACGCGGGAGCCGCAGTCGCGTGCGCGCTCGAGGGGACGCGCCCGATCCTGCTCGAGATCCAGGCGCTGGTCGCACGTACAGATCTGGCGATGCCGCGCCGCGTCGGAACGGGAGTGGATCCAAAGCGGCTCGCGATGATCGTCGCCGTCCTCTCCCGCCACGCGGGAGTCGCGCTCGGTCAAGCCGATGTCTTCGTCAACGTCGCCGGCGGCGTCCGGATCGACGAGCCGGGCGCCGATCTGCCGGTAGCGCTCGCGATCGCGTCCGCCGCCCGCGGTACCGCGGTGCGCGACTCGCTCGCCGCCTTCGGCGAGATCGGGCTGACGGGCCGCCTCCGTCCCGCCACCCAGGCGGAACGCCGGCTCGAGGAGTGCGCCAAGCTCGGCCTGGGCGAGATCCTGGTTCCGGCGGGCACGAGCGTTCGTGGCAAACTACGCAAGACGGAGGCGGAGACCCTCCGGCAGGCGATTCGGTCAGGACTCGTTGAAGACGGAGGGCAGACATAGAGAAGAGCGGCCGCGCTCGCCTCTCGGCGTGACCCGCCGTCCGCGGCAGGACGACCCGAGACGCGACCCGACGCTCCTCGCCGCGATCGCGCGAGTGGCTCCCGGCACGGAGCTGCGCCAGGGGACCGACGACATCATCCGCTCGCACAGCGGAGCCCTGATCGTGATCGGGGAGCCCTCCGAGCTCGAGTTCATGTTCTCCGGCGGCATGCGGCTCGATCTGGCTTTCACGCCCCAGCTTCTCTACGAGCTGGCGAAGATGGACGGGGCGATCATCATCGACTCGGCGCTCTCGACGCTCGCGTACGCCAACGTCCAGCTGATTGCCGATCCGGCGATTCCCTCGGCCGAGACCGGCACGCGCCATCGCACGGCAGAGCGAGTGGCCAAGCAAACCGACGCGCTCGTGATCTCGATCTCCCAGCAGCGCGAGACGGTCACGCTCTTCGTGGGCCAGCGCCGCTACCAGCTCGACCCGATCGCGGACGTGCTCGCGAAGACGAACCAGGCGCTCGCGACCGTGGAGACGTACCGGCAGCGCCTCGAGCAGGTGCTGACAAGGCTCACCGCGCTGGAGTTCCAGAACGCGGTGATGCTGGACGACGTGCTCGTCGTCGTCCAGCGGGCCGAGATGACTACGAGGATGGCGGCCGAGGTCGAGCGCGATTTCGTCGAGCTGGGGTCCGAGGGCCGGATGATCAGGATCCAGCTCGAGGAGTTGATGGCCGACGTGCCAAAGGAGAAGGACGCCGTCCTATTCGACTACCACGCCGGGAACGGCGAGGTCCGCGTCGAGGAGATGCTCGAGGGCCTGGCCGCCCTCTCGTACAAGCAACTGCTCGAGCTCGAGGAGCTCGCCGAGCTGCTCGCCTATCCGCGGACGGTCAATCCGCTCGATTACGCGGTCACGCCCCGAGGGCTCCGCGTCCTGTCCCAGATTCCGCGGCTGCCGGAGATCGTCGTCCAGCGCGTGGTCGGAGATCTCGAGAGCCTCGATGCGATCCTGCGCGCTTCCGGCCGTGAGCTCGAGGCGGTCGAGGGCGTAGGTCAGGCGCGCGCACGAGAAATACGCGAGGGCCTGCGCCGGCTCCAGGAGCACAACCTGGTCGATCGCTACCTGCAGCTCTAGCTGCTGTGAGCAGGGATTTTCCCGAAAATCCCTGGAAACAATGGCATTTTCGGGAAGTTTCCGCTATACTTGAATCGTCCCGCCGGCGACGGCATCGAGTCGCCGGCGTCTTGGCGAATACGGGCGAGCGAAAGGGAGGGTCGCTTGTACAAGGTCGGCGAAAAGGTCGTGTATCCCCACCACGGGGCAGGAACCGTGGTCAAGAAGGAGCTGCGGGAGGTTCTCGGCCAGAAGCGCGAGTACCTCACGATCAAGATCCTGCACAACGACATGACGGTCAACGTGCCGTGCGAGAACGTCGAGAAGGTCGGGCTGCGCAAGGTGATCGACGAGGCGATGGTCGATCAGGTTGTGAAGGCGCTGACCGGGAACGGCACCGTGATGCCGAAGAACTGGAACCGACGGTTCAAGCACAACCGCGACAAGATGAAGACCGGCGACATCTTCGAGCTTGCCGAGGTCGTCCGGAATCTCTCCCTCCGGGATCACGAGAAGGGCCTCTCGACCGGCGAGAAGCAGATGTTCGTCAAGGCCAAGAAGATTCTCTCGAGCGAGCTGATGTACGCCAAGGACATGGACGAGGAAGAGGCGGCTCTCTGGCTCGAGGACGTGCTCTCCGGCGTCGGCACCAAGAAGAAGAAGCGGGCCAAGGCTGCCGCGACGGCCTAGCCCGGCCGGCCCGACATCGTGAGCGTCTGGACGGTTCTCGCCGCAGCGGGGCGGGGACAACGTCTTGGGCTGGACCGGCCGAAGGCATTCGCCCGGCTCCGCGACCGGCCCTTGCTCGCTGAGAGCCTCGAACGGCTGGAGGGATCCGGCTGGATCGAGGCAATCGTGATCGTGGCGCCGGCGGGATGGGAGGAGCCCGCGATCCTGCTCGCCGAGGAGCTCGGGTGCGGGAAGGTTGCCTCCTGTGTAGCCGGCGGCGAGACGCGAGTCGAATCCGTACAGGCCGGGCTGGCCGAGGTTCCTGCGGACGCGTCGGTGGTGCTCGTCCACGACGCGGCGCGCCCCTTGCTTTCCGAGCAGGTGATCGAGCGCGTGCTCGCACCGCTCGCCGAGGGCTGGGATGGGGCCGTGCCCGGGCTGCCGCTGTCGGACACGGTCAAGCGCGTGCGTGGTGACGAGGTCGTCGAGACGCTCGAGCGGGAAGGCCTGGTGGCGGTCCAGACACCCCAGGCCTTCGAGGCAAGCGTTCTCCGGGAAGCGTTCCGCGGCGACATCGGATCCGCGAGCGACTGCTCCTCGCTCGTCGAGGCTCAGGGACGCCGCGTCAAGGTCGTCGAGGGCGATCCGCGCTTGCTGAAGGTGACCGATCCCGAGGACCTCGCCATGGTCGAGAGCTGGCTGTGATCGTCGACTACCACATGCACCTGCGCTCTCCCGCCGAGGAGATCGACCACACCGTGGAAGCCGCCGAGCGGTTCGTCGAGACCGCCCGCGACCGGGGCGTCGACGAGATCGGCTTCACCGAGCACGTCTACTACTTCCGCCAGACCCGTGAGCTCTGGACCCTCCCCTACGAGCTCGAGCGCTGCGTCTACGACCTCGACCGGTACTGCGACGCCGTCCTGGAGGCAAAGAGACGAGGACTGCCGGTGAAGCTGGGTCTCGAGGTCGACTACGAGCCCGGCTTCGAGCGCGAGACGCACGATCTGCTCGAGCCGTATCCGTGGGACTTCTTGCTCGGCTCGGTCCACCGGATCGAGGGCCACGCGATCGACCAGGATCCAGGCTTGTGGACGCATTTTCCCGTTGCGGAGGTCTGGCGCCGCTACTTCATCGCGCTGCGCGGGGCGGCGCGAAGCGGGCTGTTCGACGTCCTCTCGCATCCCGATCTGGTCAAGATCTTCGGCCGGCGGCCCGGCGACGAGCACGTTCTCCTCCATCACGAGGAGACCGCCGATGCGATCGAGGCCGCGGGCAACGTCGCGGTCGAGGTCTCGACGGCCGGGTTGCGCAAGCCGGTGGGCGAGCTCTACCCCGATCCCGAGCTCCTGGCGGCCTGCAAGGCCCGTGGGATACCGGTGACCACCGCCTCCGACGCCCACGTTCCGGGCGATGTCGGACGCGATTTCGATCGGGCCCTGGAGCTACTGCGCGGCGCGGGATACGAAACGGTGACGGTGTTCGAGGGCCGGCAGGCTCGGCAGGAGCCCCTCGGTTGACTGACCTCCGCATCGGGATCGGATTCGACGCGCACGCGCTCGCAGAGGGCGTGCCGCTCGTACTTGCCGGGGTGGAGGTCTCGTATCCGTGCGGGCTGGTTGGGCACTCCGACGGCGACGTCATCGCTCATGCGCTGATCGACGCATTGCTCGGAGCCGTCAAGCGGGGCGACATCGGGACGCTCTTCCCCTCCGACGATCCCGCGCTCGAGGGGATCCGATCGCTGGACATGCTGGCCCGAGCCTACGAGCTCGTTGCCGAAGAGGGATACGAGCTCGTCAACGCCGACTGCGTGCTCATCGGCGAGGAGCCGCGGATCGCCGGTCTCCGGGAGGAGATGGCCGGGACGCTCGCGCGCGCGCTCGGAGTCGACGCCAACGTGGTCGCGGTGTCAGCGACGACCACGGACCGCCTCGGATTCACGGGCCGAGGAGAAGGTCTCGCCGCGCAGGCGGTTGCCCTACTGAAGCGGCGATGACGCCGTAATCAGGCGGCGGCGGGAAGCGTGAAGGAAATTCGCGCTCCTCCGCCCGGACGGTTCTCCGCCCAAATCCGTCCGCCCTGAGCTTCGACGAGTCCCTGCGCGATCGCGAGCCCCAGGCCGCCACCGGCGTTGCCGGTCGAACGGGCGTGGTCGCCGCGCCAGAAGCGGTCGAACATCAAATGAAGCGAGTCCGGCTCGATCCCGTCGCCGGTGTCCTCGACCGTCACTCTCACCTCGTCGCTTTCCGGTTCGACTACCACGGCCACGGAGCCATCCGACGGCGTATGCCGCAGCGAGTTCGTCAGCAGATTGAAGAGCACCCGCTCGACTTTGTCGGCGGCGCACAACGCCGAGGCGGGTTGTGCGATTCGCGCCTCGAGCCGGATGTGCTTGGCGCGTGCTTCGGGTTCCAGGTCGCGGAGGCACGTGTCGACGACTCCCTGCATTTCGGTCTCGGTGAGCTCGAGCGTAAGAACACCCGCGTCGATTCGCGCGAGCTCGAACAGGTCGTCAACGAGCATTCCGAGCCGACGAACCTGGTCCCGCAGGACGGGGACGTAGGTCTGAGGATCGACTAGCCCGTCCTCCAGCGCCTCGACCATCGCCTGCATCGAGGCGAGCGGTGTGCGCAGGTCATGGCTCGCCCAGGCGACCAACTGCCGCTTGGCGTCGAACAGCCGCTCGAGATTGGAGGCCATCTCGTTGAAGGCAACGCCGAGCTCGGAGAGCTCGTTCGGACCGGTTTCAGGAGCTCGCGCGGCCAAGTCGCCTCGGGCGAGCTTCGACGATGCCGCCCGTAGCGTGTCGATCCTGCGCGAGATAGAGCGCGCCAGCACGAGCCCTGCTCCGACCGCGGCCGAGGCCGATGCAGCGGTGACGGCGAGAATCTTGACGTCGGCGCCCATGTGGAACATGACCCAGCCGGAGAGCAGCACCGCAGCGAGCGGAAGCACGACTGCCAGAAAGGCGAGACCGGCGAGCTGGAGACGAACAGTCGGCAGCGAATGGAGGACCAGGACGGCGACAAGGCCGACTGCGAGAGTGGCAAATGTGACGGCGGCTGCGAGCTCGATCACGGCGAGAACCGGTAGCCGACGCCCCAGACGGTCTCGAGGAATTTTGGATGCGAGGGATCGTTCTCGATCTTCTGCCGGAGCCGGCGCACGTGGACGGTGACCGTGCCGGTGTCCACGGTTGCTTCGTATCCCCACACCCTGTCCATCAGCTGGTCGCGCGAGAACACACGACGTGCGTTGCTCGCCAGGAACCAGAGCAGGTCGAACTCTTTCGCGGTCAGCCGGACGGCGCGACCGGCCTTGGTCACCTCATGTGTGGAGGCATCAAGATCGAGCTCATCGAACGACAAGCGCTCGGCCTTGGCCGCTGCGGACGTCGAGCGGCGGAGCACGGTCCGCACCCGGGCAACCAGCTCCCGTGGAGAGAAAGGCTTCGTCATGTAGTCGTCGGCCCCAAGCTCGAGCCCGACGATCCGGTCTGTCTCCTCTCCTCGCGCGGTGACCATGATCACCGGGACGTCGGAGCGGGCTCTGATCCACCGGCAGAGTGCGAGGCCGTCGGTGCCCGGCAGCATGATGTCGAGCACGACGAGGTTGGGGCCCTGGCGCTCGAGCAGCTCTCGCGCCCGATTCCCGTCCGCGGCTTCGAGCGTGCGATAGCCCTCCCGCTCGAGATAGCGCGCGACAACCTCGCGGACGATCGGTTCGTCGTCGACGACCAGGACGGTTTCCACAGATTCAGTATTCCCAAGCAGAGATTAAGAACTCCTGAATTCTCCTGAAAGAAGCGTGAGGTGCGGCGGATTTGATCCGCCGCACCTCTGACCAGCTCCAGATGACAGCGCTACGGAACGTGGATCACGGGGCATTCGAACTCCTTCACGACCCCGCCGGCGCTCGCACCCCCGGTGTCGGGATCGGCGAAGATCGCCGCGAGCTCCGCGTTCGTATCGATGTTGCCGCTCCCGTTGAGATCGTGCTGGGCAACGGCATCCGCGTAGCTCGAGTTGAACAGAACCGGGCGGACCATCCAGCGGCCCCCGTTGTACCCTGGATCGCCCGGCGCGGCGGTCGCCACGTTCGGCTGCAGACCGCCGAAGTCATAGATCGTGTCGAAGCTGCTGGCCGGCGCGCCCGTGTTCGAGAGGTCCGTCGGAGTCCCAACGGTGCGGTAGAGCTGTCCGTTCACGTAGAGGGCTGGCCCCGTGACGCCGCCGGCGCCGTTGGCCGTCATGGCGGTCGCGGCGGTGGCGAGTCCCAAGGCGGTAACAAGCGAGACGGTGAGGATGATTCGGCGCATATGACCTCCTTCGGCTGTGATGACCGGATCACCCCTCAGCCTCGCTGGAAGAACTTGCGGCGGGGCTAAAACTGTCTTACGAGATCCTGAACTCAGGACGGGAGCCGCACGATCCCGTCCTGAACGACGACGAGGCCGTCGTCTTCGAGCGAGGCCGTGGCAAGCTGGTCGAGCTCCGAAAGCGGGCGGGTCCTCGCTGCGACGAGCCGCAGCGTCTGGGCACGTCTCTGGCGGAACGAGCCCTCGAAGCGTGATTGCCTCCGCAGCGGCTCGTACCGGCGGCCGCTTGACGGACACTCCCGCGAAAGCGGGCACGCCGAGCAGCGGGGAATCCGCGCGAGGCAGACGGTCGCGCCGAGATCCATCAGCGCCTGAGCGCACTCCGGCCCAAAGCTCATCCCCGAGCGCTCGAGCACGCGCCCGACGTTCGTATCGACCGGGAGCACCCTCCGGCCCAGCGCGAAACAGGCGACTGCGTCCGCCGTGTACCGGCCGACGCCCGGCAGCTCGGCCAAGTCGCCGGGCCATCCGGACGCGGCGACCTGCCGGGCCGCGCGGTGCAGGTTGACAGCGCGGCGGTTGTACCCGAGCCCCTGCCAGGCCCGAATCACCTCCGCCGCGGAGGCGGCCGCAAGGGTCTCGATCGTCGGCCAGCGGCCGAGCCATTCGCGATACCGCGGCACGACACGCTCGACCTGCGTCTGCTGCAGCATCACCTCCGAGACCAGAATCGCGTATGGGTCGCGCGTCCGGCGCCACGGCAGGTCGCGGCCGTTCGCGCCGAACCAGTCGAGCAGAGCCTCCTGCACGGAAAGCGAGTGTAGATTGATTCCCGGAATGACTCGAGTGCGATTTGCTCCCAGTCCGACGGGGACGCTCACCGTCGGGAACGCTCTCACCGCAACGGCGAACCGCCGCGTCGGCGACTTCCTGCTGCTCCGGATCGACGACACCGACCCGGCGCGGAACGTGCCCGGTGGGGAGGAGGAGATCGTTCGCGATCTCGCGTGGCTCGGGATCGACTGGGACGAGGGGCCGGTACGGCAGAGCGAGCGCCAGGAGCGCTATCGGGAGGCCGCCGCCACGCTGGGCGACCGTTTCGACGGAATCACGCTGCTGCGGGAAGACCGGACCGCGACCTACCAGCTAGCCAGCGTGGTCGACGACGTCGACTTCGAGATCACGCATGTGATCCGCGGCAAGGACCACCTTCCGAACGAGAGCCTCCACCGCCGCCTCCACGAGGCGCTCGGGACGAAGCCGCCCGAGTACATCCACCACGGCCTCATCCTCGGCGAGGACGGGAAGAAGCTCTCTAAGCGGGCGGCGGGCGCGACGGTCGCGTCCCTCCGCGGGGCGGGAATCCCCGCGGAGGCCGTTCGCCGCTACCTCGAGGAGCTCGACCTGCCCAGGCACGACGTCCACTACGACCTCTCCCGCATCCGCCGGCTGTCCGTGGACGTGATCGCCGAGATGGACGACGAGGAGCTGGCGGAGCGGGCCGGCGCCCCGCTCGAGCTCGTGCCTGCGCTTCGCGGAGCGCGTGACCTGAACGAGGCCCGCGAGACCGCGCGCGTGATCCTCGAGCCCGAGCCGGCCAGCCTCGCGGAGGAAGCCAGGCCGACGCTCGAGCGCTTCCGCGAGCTGCGGGAGCGCGCCAACGGGGGGCTCGACTACGAGACCGCGAAGACGCTGCTCCGGGAGCTGAAGGCCGTCGGGGGCGATCTCCGCGTCCTTCGGGTTGCGCTCACCGGCCGCGAGCGAGGGCCGGAGCTCGCTGCGGTCGTGGCGGCGCTGGATCGCGACGAGACGCTCAGGAGGATCGATGCGGCTCTATGACACGCTGACGCGCGCGAAGCAGCCGCTTCCGGATCCCCCCGGCCCGATCCGCATGTACTTCTGCGGCCCGACCGTCTATGCCCGCGCGCATATCGGCAACGCCCGCCCGTTCGTCGTCGGGATGTGGCTGCGGAGCTGGCTGCGCGAACGTGGCTACGACGTGACGTTCGTCCACAACATCACCGACATCAACGACAAGATCTACGCCGCCGCGCCCGGCGCGAGCGCCGAGCGCGCCGAGCAGGCGACCGCGTGGTATCTCGAAGACACGGGCGATCTCGGCCTCGGGATGCCGGACGAGCTGCCGAAGGCGACCGACTACGTCCCGCAGATCGTCCGCTTCATCTCAAAGTTGATCGATGGTGGATTCGCCTACGCCGCCGGCGGAGACGTCTACTTCCGCGTCTCGAGCTTCCCGGATTACGGTCGGCTCTCCGGTCGTCACGACCAAGAGGAGGCGCCGCGCAATCCCTCCGAGGAGGAGGAGCCGAGCGAGCTGAAGGAGGACCCGCGCGACTTCGCCCTGTGGAAGGGCCACAAGGAGGGCGAGGACACGTGGTGGGAGTCACCGTGGGGGAAAGGCCGCCCGGGCTGGCACATCGAGTGCTCGGTGATGGCCGAGGAGCTGCTCGGGCCCGTGTTCGAGCTGCACGGCGGCGGCCTGGATCTCGTCTTCCCGCACCACGAGAACGAAGTCGCGCAGTCGCGGGCGCTCGGCCACGACTTTGCCGAGGCGTGGATGCACAACGGGATGCTCCAGTTCGTCGGGGAGAAGATGTCGAAGTCTCTCGGCAACGTGAGGACGATCCGCGAGGCGCTCGACGACTGGGGGCGCGAGACCGTGCTCGTCTTCTTCCTCACCGCCCACTGGTCGAAGCCGATTGACTACTCGGACGAGACGCTCACCGCGGCGGGGGCTCGGGCCGATCGCTTTCGTGACGTGTTCCGCGGCCGCTCCGAGCCTGCGGCCGGGGGCGAGTGGGAGCGTTTCGCTGCCGCGCTCGAGGACGACTTCAGCACTCCGGAAGCGCTGGCCGTCATGCACTCCTGGCGCGATCACGATCTGCTCCGGCGGGCGCTCGCGGTATTCGGCCTCGCATCGCTCGCTGAGCTTCCCGATGCGCCTGCCGAGGTCGTGTCGCTTGCCGAGCAGCGCCGTGACGCCCGCCGAAGCCGGGACTTCGACGAGGCCGACCGCCTCCGCGAGCAGATCGAGCAGGCCGGCTGGGAGGTTCGCGACGTCGAAGCCGGCTTCCAGCTCGTCCCGAAGTGATTCGCGAGCAGGTCTACGGTCGGCGGGCGGTGCGCGAGGCGCTCCGCGGGAGACGGGCGGCGCTCGAGCTCTGGGTGACCGAGCGGGCCTTGCGCTCGGAGCAGTGGTTACGAGAGGTGAGCGGCCTGCGCGTCCAGGTCAAGAGCGAACGGGCTCTGACGGCTGCTGCCGGGACGGCCGACCACCAGGGCGTGCTTGCCTACTGCGAGCCGTACCCATACGCAGACGCCTTCGAGCTGGCCGCACAGCCGGCACCGTTGCTCGTCTGCCTCGACCGCGTCACCGATCCTCACAATCTCGGCGCCGTCTGCCGGAGCGCAGAGGGTGCAGGTGCGACCGGTGTCGTCCTGCCAGCGCACGGCTCGGCCCGGGTTACCGCCGCCGTCTGCCGGGCATCGGCCGGTGCGGTCGAGCACGTTTCACTCGCTGTCGTGCCGAACCTGGCCTCGTTCCTGACCGACGTGAAGGGGCCGGATCTCTGGGTCTGGGAAGCCTCCGGCAGCGCACCGACGACGATGTGGGGCGCCGACCTGGGCGGGGGAGTCGCCCTCGTGCTCGGCGCAGAGGGCAAGGGCGTCCGGCCGCTGGTCCGGCGAGCGTGCGACGGCGCGGTCTCGATCCCGCTCCGAGGCGTCGTCGAGTCGTTGAACGTCAGCGTCGCAGCTGCCGTGCTGCTCTACGAGGCGAGCCGGCAACGGAGCGCGGCTCGAGCGCATGCCTGAGAAGCGGGGGGGAACCCCATGGTTCCCCCGCGGGCCCCCTCCTTCACGACTCGCGCCGGCCTGGCTGCCGACCGGCTCACGCCGGGCCAAGCCCGGCTCCGCCACCCACCGCGGTATCACGTCCCTACACTCTTCGCGCCGAGCTCGCCACGTTGCAGCTCACCACCAATGCCTGAGGCAACCCTCTACTTGTTCGACGGCTTCAACGTGATGCACGCCGGGGACTTCGAGGACGTCCGCGAGCTCAAGGACACGCTGGCAAGCTTCGTCGCTCTGCGCGGAGCACGCGGAGTCGTGGTCTTCGACGGCGCCGGGCCGGACGAGACGCTCGGCCCGCTCGAGGTTCGCTACGCGACCAACGCCGACGCTCTTCTCGAGCGGCTGGCGTCGGAACATCGCGAGCGCGAGCGGGTCTGCCTGGTCTCTTCCGATACTGCTGTCCGGGGTACCTCCGGGCAGCAGGTGGCCAAGGTGAGCTCGCGCACCTTCGTTCGCGACCTCGAGCCGCCCAGGATCAGCGAGGCGCCTCGGGCGCAGTTGGGCGACCGGCTCGATCCCGAGGTTCGCGCGAAGCTGGAGCGATTGCGCCGAGGCGAACACTAGTTCGCGTCGCAGCAAATTGGGGTTGAATGTTTCCGAACACCTTGCTATCTTCTGGCTCAACCTGAGATTGAGGGAATAGAGGGACGAGCCCGATATTTCCCGCCGGATCCTTTTGAAATCATGCCCACACACGTCGCTACAGCCGCTTTTCAGGTCCAGAAGGCTCAACGTGAGCTTGATGATCGACGCCTGGCGATGCGGGCGCGGAACGGGGATCTGCGCGCCCAGGACGAGCTGATCCGGCGCTACACGGGGTTCGTTCGGCTTAAGGCCAGCTCGTACTTCCTGGCCGGCGGCGAATCCGACGATCTCATCCAGGAGGGTCTCATCGGTCTCTACAAGGCGGTCCGTGACTACCGGCCCGACAAGGAGACCTCGTTCCGCAGCTTCGCCGAGTTGTGCGTGACCCGGCAGATCATCACGGCGATCAAGACGGCGACCCGCCTCAAGCACCAGGCGCTCAACCACTACGTGTCGTTCGGGCAGACACCGGCGGGGCAGGAGTCCGACGGCGACTGCACGCTCGGTGACGCGCTGCCGGGCTCGCGGGTCGACGACCCCTCGCTGCGGGTGATCTCGACGGAGGAGCTCCAGAGTCTCGTCTTCTGCCTCGGCAGCAGCCTGTCGTCGCTCGAGGCCGACGCCCTCCGGATGTACCTGGAGGGCTCGTCGTACGAGCAGATGGCGGAGGAGCTCGGCTGCGATACGAAGACGATCGACAACGCGCTCCAGCGCGTCAAGCGCAAGGTGATCACGCACCAGCGCTCGCGGCAAGTTCTGCTGTAAAGCTCAGCTGCTCACGACGCTCACCTTCGCAATCTCATAGTCGGCAGCAAAGCGGATGCGCCGCCACTGATTGTTGCGGGGCGGGTCGACGCGCAGTGCGCCTTGGACTCGCACGGGCAGATCAGCGATCGGTATCAGATAGACACCGGTGGTTTCAGGGCAGTAGACGGCGAAGTAATCAACCTCGCCCAGGTAATCGCGGCTCGCTTGCTTCGGGTTCGGGTGGTGGCTGTACCAGCTACAGGCGTTGAAACGAACCGCGCCAGATCGCAATCTTCCAGTCTTGCATTGGACTCGCGCGAGCTCAGTTCCAACCTCGATTACGAGGTCATGGCGAGTGTTCTCACCGAACGGGATTGCGGCCAGGGAATAACCCGCCTCTCGCAGACCGAGCATGATGGCCAGAGTCGATCGGTCGCCAACTGCCTTAGGATGCTCCATTGCCTAAACAGTAAACAGCGGGTCGGACGGATACCCTAGATGTGCGCCGGAGTAGCTCAGTTGGTAGAGCAACGGTTTTGTAAACCGTGGGTCGTGGGTTCGAGTCCCGCCTCCGGCTCTAGCCGCCCCACGTGAGGCGTAGCACCCGCACCCAGTTCTCGTTGGCGATCTTCCGAAGCGCGCCCTCGTCGTAGCTCCGCTCGCGCAGAGCCTCGAACAGGGCCGGCAACAGCGACACGTCGCCGAGCTCCGTCGGCGGAACCGCCCCTTCGTAGTCGGAGCCGAGGCCCACGTGGTCGATGCCCATCCGTTCGACCAGGTAGTCGATGTGGCGAACAACGGTTTCGAGGGGCGTATCCGGCTCCAGCTGGCCGTCCTCGCGCAGGAATCCGACCGCGAAGTTGACCCCCACGAGCCCGCCCGACGAGGCGACGGCGTCCAGCTGCTCGTCGGTCAGGTTTCGCGTCGAAGCGCAGAGCGCGTGTGCGTTCGAATGTGACGCGACGAGCGGCGCGTCCGAGATCGAGGCGACGTCGAAGAAGCCGCGCAGATTGAGGTGCGACAGGTCGACGAGGACGCCGAGCCGGTTGCAGGCCCGGACGAGCTCGCGGCCCGCGGCTGTCAACCCCGGGCCCGTGTCCGGTGAGGCCGGAAACCGGAACGGAACCCCTTCCGCATACTCGTTTTCGCGGCTCCAGACGAGGCCGAGCGTGCGCAACCCTCGCTCGTAGAAGAGCTCGAGGTCCTCGAGGTCGCGGATCGGCTCGGCGCCCTCGAAGTGAAGGACGGCCGCAATCGGTCCCCCTTCGAGACAGGCCTGAAGCTGGGCTGCGCTGGTGACGACCGCGAGAGCATCCTGGCGCTCGAGCTCGAACAGGAGCTCGACGAGACGGTCGGCGGTCGCGTGCGCCTCGGCGGGATCGACACGAGGCGACAGCGGCAGCGAGTACGGCCCCGTAGGCTTGTCCGGCGGCTCGGCCAGCTTCGGTCCCGGGACGAACACCGCAAACAGACCGCCCGCAAATCCGCCTCGCCGCGCGCGGGGGAGATCGAGATGGCCTTCGCTCGACTCCTCCAGGAAGTTCCGCTCGCCCGCTTCGTCCTCGTGGAGCCGGAGCAGCAGGTCGTTGTGCCCGTCGAAGACGGGCAGCGTCATCCGAGCGCCCGTTCCAGGTCGGCCCAGAGCTCGTCGACGTCCTCGAGGCCGACGCTCAGCCGGATCAGGTTCTTCGGAACCCGGTCGCCCTCCCACCGGTAACGGGTCTCGAGCACCGAGGAGACTCCACCGAGGCTGGTCGCGTTCTCGATCAGCTCTGTGGAGGACTCGACCTTCGTGGCGTCGCCCTTGACGTCGAACGAGAGCAGCCCGCCGAAGCCTCCGGACATGTATCGGGCCGCGCGCTCGTCACCGAGGCCGGGGTAGCGGACCCGCTCGACCGCGGGATGGGCGTCCAGCCGGCGGGCGAGCTCGAGCGCGCTCTCGGACTGTCGCCGGACGCGAACCTCCAGAGTCTTCAGCCCGCGCTGCACGAGCCAGGCGGTGTCCGGCCCCGCGACGGCGCCGGTGCGGCCGCGGAACTCCTTGAGGCGGTCGCGGTCCTCCTCCGAGCGGCAGACGACCGCACCGACGAGTGCATCGTGATGCCCGGCCAGGTACTTGGTCGCGCTATGCAGGACGAAATCGGCACCGTGCTCGAGCGGACGAAAGAGCACCGGGGTCGATGCGGTCGCGTCGACGAGCACGGGGGCCGGATGGGCGGCGGCCGCCTCGACGTCCGGGAACGAGAGGAACGGATTGGACGGCGCCTCGAGCCAGAGGAGGTCGGCGCCGGCGGGAGGAGCCCCGGTCTGGTCGAACTCGACGAACCGGACTCCCCAGCGCTCGAGCTCGCGGAGCAGGGTCGAAGTCCCGTAGTAGCAGCCTTCCGCCAACGCGATTGTCTTTCCGGGCTCGAGCAGGCCGAGCACGGCCGCGGTCGAAGCCGCCGACCCGGACGAGAACAGGAGTGCATGCCCGCCTTCGAGCTCGCCGAGCGCCCGCTCCGCCTCGACGCCGGTCGGATGGTCGTAGCGGGAGTAGTAGAAGTCGCCCGGCCGTCCATCGCGGTAGGGCCAGATCGTCGAGCGGTCGATCACGCCGCGACTGTACTAGGCTCCAGCGCCGTGGCTGCAACCGAGGATTCGACCCAGGCCAAGCTCGAGCAGCTGCAAGCGCTCCGCGACGAAGCGCTGCACGCGGGCAGCGAGAAGGCAGTCGAGCGCCAGCACTCGCAGGGCAAGCTGCTCGCCCGCGAGCGCGTGCTGAAGCTGCTCGATCCGGGCTCGTTCGTGGAGCTCGACCGCTACGTCCGCCACCGGAATCCCGAGTTCGGGATGATGGAGCGGCGGCCCTGGGGCGACGCGGTCGTCACGGGCTACGGGACGGTCTTCGGGCGCAAGGTCTTCGTCTTCTCGCAGGACTTCACAGTCTTCGGCGGCAGCCTGTCCGAGGTGTTCGCCGAGAAGATCTGCAAGGTCATGGACCTGGCGGCGAAATACGGCTGCCCGGTGATCGGGATCAACGACTCCGGCGGCGCGCGCATCCAGGAGGGTGTCGTCTCGCTCGCGGGCTACGCGGAGATCTTCTGGCGCAACGTCCAGGCTTCGGGCGTGATCCCGCAGATCAGCCTGATCATGGGCCCGTGCGCCGGGGGAGCCGTCTACTCGCCGGCGATGACCGACTTCGTCCTGATGGTCGAGGGGACGTCCTACATGTTCATCACGGGGCCCGACGTCGTGAAGACCGTCACGGGCGAAGAGGTCACGTTCGAGGAGCTCGGCGGCGCGGCGACGCACGCGTCCAAGTCGGGCGTCGCCCACTTCATCTCCCCGGACGAGGAGACCTGCCTCGAGGACGCGCGCTACCTGCTCTCTTTCCTGCCTCAGAACAACCTCGACCCGCCCCCGTACTCGCAGCCCTCCGACCCGGCGGGGCGCGAGGATCCCGAGCTCGACTCGCTCGTCCCCGACGATCCCGCCAAGCCGTACGACATCAAGCAGGCGATCGTGCGGATCGTCGACGACGGCGAGTTCCTCGAGGTGCAGGAGCGCTTCGCGGAGAACATCGTCTGCGGGTTCGCGCGCCTGAACGGGCACTCGGTCGGAGTCGTCGGCAACCAGCCGCGCTCGCTGGCGGGCGTGCTCGACATCGACTCGTCGGTGAAGGCCGGCCGCTTCGTTCGCACCTGCGACGCCTTCAACATCCCGCTGGTCACGTTCGTGGACGTGCCGGGCTTCCTGCCGGGGACGGCGCAGGAGTGGGGCGGGATCATCCGCCACGGAGCCAAGCTTCTGTACGCGTACTCGGAGGCGACCGTGCCGAAGCTGACCGTGATCACGCGCAAGGCCTACGGCGGGGCCTACGACGTCATGAGCTCGAAGCACATCCGGGCCGACTTCAACGTCGCCTGGCCGACGGCCGAGGTTGCGGTGATGGGGCCGGAGGGGGCGGTGAACATCGTCTTCCGCAACGAGCTCGAGGAAGCGGACGATCCCGAGGCGCGCCGTGCGGAGCTGATCGCCGACTACAAGGAGCGCTTTGCCAATCCGTACGTCGCCGCGGAGCGCGGCTACGTGGACGACGTGATCGAGCCCCGGCGGACGCGGCCGGTGCTGATCGACGCGCTCGAGACGGCGCTGACGAAGCGCGAGCCGCGCCCGCCGCGGAAACACGGCAACATCCCGCTCTAGCGGACGCCGATCCGGACCCGGTACCCAAAGAGGAACGGGACGGTGCGGTCGCCGAGCACGCGGCGGGCAACTGCGTCCAGGTCCGAGACGCGCAGCTCGCGCTCGAGCTCCTCGTCGTCGAGGGCGGCGGGCAGGCCGAGGCTGTAGGCGAAGCCGACCACCCGCTCGGCGTCCCCCTCCTCGATCGAGTGTAGGAGCACCTCGCGGCAGAAACGGAAGTTTCCGCTCTCGCGCATCCGGTCGAGGTGGCCGCTCTTTGCCCACCGGTCTGCGCCGCGCTGGATCCCGCGCGAGCGTCGCAGCTCTCCGCGGCGTCCCTGGTAGGCGTCGAAGGCCGAGTCGACCTCGGGATCGACCACCGGCGGCCAGTCGTAGTCGTAGGCGGCGAAGAGGCCGCCCCGCCGGAGGATGCGCGCCGCATCGGCGAACGTCGGCTCGGGCTCCATCCAGTGCAGCGACTGCGAGCAGGTGACGATGTCGGCGCAGCCATCGTCGAGCCCGGTTTCCTGCGCCAATGCCGCTTTGTACTCAACGCCGGGGGCAGCCTCGGCGGCGGCGAGCATCGCCGGGTTCGGCTCGACGCCGATTGTGCGCTCGGCGGTCCCCGACCACGCGCGCGTCGAGAGTCCGGTCCCGCAGCCGAGGTCGACCACGAGGCTCGGGCGCTCCACGCGCGCGTAGCGGCAGAGCGTCTCCAGTAGCGTCGCAGGCGGCCGCGGTCGGTAGCGGTCGTAGCCTGTTGCGAACCCCGCGCGGTCGTAGCCGGATGTATCGATCAGTGCGCGAGAGAACTCCATCGCTAGCGAACCGCGAACAGATGCCATTCGCCGGGAACGCCCTTCAGCTCCGAAGCGCCCCGGTCGTCGAACTCGAGCTCCGATCCCGCAACGAGGTCTTTGACGGTACTCGAGACGAGGACCTCTCCAGGCCGTGCCTCCGCCGCCACGCGCGCCCCGATGTGGACGGCGAGACCGGCGACCTTTCCGTCTGCGACCTCGCACTCGCCGGTATGCAGCCCCGCGCGGAGCTCGAGCCCGTGATCTGCGGCCGCCCCTACGATCGCGCGGGCACACTCGATCGCGCGCGCCGGACCGTCGAAGGTGGCGAAAAATCCGTCGCCAGCCGTGTCCATCTCCTCGCCACGGAAACGGCCGAGCTCGCGGCGCACGGCCTGCCGATGAGTCGAGAGCAGCTCGCGCCAGCCGCGGTCGCCGAGCGTGGCCGCACGCTCCGTCGAGCCGACGATGTCGGTGAAGAGGACGGTCGCCAGCACGCGATCTGGAACGCGTTGGGCGTGCGGAGAGGCAAGAAAGCGCTCTAGCTCCTCGGCGACCTCGCCTCCCGCATAGGGAGCGAGGTCCTGACCGGGCACTCGCACAAGGTGCGCGCTGGGGATCGTGTCGGCCAGAAGACGAGCTTCAGCCTCAAGGTCGCGGGGCAGGAGAACCAGCTGCTCCTTCACGCCAGTTCGATACATGACCAACGTAGGTACGCGGATAGCTGGAAGGACATCCGTGATATCCGCCTCCATCCAGGTACGGAAGAACTCCGCCGCGGAGCCTGGACTCGCGCTGACGCGAACGCTCTTCGTGTACCAGCGCATGAAGACTTCGTCGTCGACGAACGACGGGAATTGTGCCCGCGCCAGCGCATCGATCATCTCGCGGCTGCCCCAGTTGTCCCGGACGTTTCTCAGCCAGGACCGCTGCTCGTCTGGCGTACCGGCCAAGCGGGCGACGGCGTTGTAGATGATGAGCGCCGAGCTCCGCTCGGGGTATGTGGCCGCGAACAGGGCGCACATTTGCGCTCCATGACCGCCGCCGAAGAGCGCCGCCTGCTCTGAGCCGACCGCATCCAGCACCGCTCGCACGTCGTCCATTTGAGTCTCCAGCGTTGGGGGCGTGCGAGGCCTGTCCGAGATCCCGGTTCCGCGCTTGTCGAGAAGGATCAGACGCGAGAATGAGGCGAGTCGCTCGATGAACCCCGCCACGACCGGATGATCCCAGCTCGTTGCAATGCTGAGGTTCAACGGGACGTAGACGAGGTCGGCGGGGCCGTCGCCGACAACCTGATAAGCAATCGCGACGTCGCCGCTGCGGGCGTACTGGATCTCCGGCGGCTCCACACGCTCAGTGTTGCCGATCAACGGTGTTTGGTAAAGCTACGGGCCATGGAGATCGAGTTCAGCCCGGAGCCGAGCGGGGAGGAGCGCCGGGCGCTGCTCGAGGGGCTGGAGCAGCTCCTGCGGCAGGAAGGGATGCGGCCGCTCCCGGCCGCTTACCAGAGTGCCTGGCGGCAGGCCGGGATTCTTGATGCGATGGAGGATCAGGCGGCCGTGGCGCGCCCGCGGAGCAGCTTCGGCGCGATCCGGGCATAGTCGAGGCCGGACACCCACGTCAGAATGAGGGCGACCAGCAAGGCCCACCAGGCCGCGCGGTCGGTCCACGCCCCGGCGGCCGCGAAGCCGCCGATCCCGGCCGCGACCGCCTGCGACCAGGTCTTCAGCTTCCCGAGGTCTCGGGCTTGTACGACCACGCCGCGTTCGAGCGCCGCCAGCCGCAGCCCTGAGATCAGGAACTCTCGCGCAACGATCGCCGCCACCATCCAGCCCGGGAAGACGCCCTGGTCGATCAGGACGACCAGCACCGCGATCACGAGGATCTTGTCCGCCACGGGGTCGAGCAGCGAGCCGAGCTGGGACGTCCGGCCACGCGCGCGGGCGACGCGGCCGTCGAGCCAGTCCGTCGTCATCGCGACGACGAACAGGGCCGTCGCCCAGTAGTTATGGCCGCTGAAGTCCCATGCGTACAGGAGGACGACGAAGGGAACCGAGGCGATGCGCGCGAGCGTGAGCTGATCTGCGAGACCCATGCTCGGGGAGAATATGCCGCCCGTGCCTCCGTTCTCGAAAGTACTCGTCGCCAACCGTGGCGAGATCGCGATCCGGATCTTCCGCACGCTGCGGGAGCTCGGAGTCGGCACGGTTGCCGTCTACTCGGAAGCCGACTGCGGGTCGCTGCACCTCTCCTACGCGGACGAGGCCTTCCTGATCGGCCCGGGCGCGCCTGCCGAGAGCTACCTGAACCAGAGGCGGATCCTGGAGACGGCCGGGCGCGCGGGCGCCGAGGCCATCCATCCCGGCTACGGCTTTCTGGCGGAGAACGCGGCCTTCGCCCGGGGCTGCGAGGAAGCGGGCATCGTCTGGATCGGCCCGCCTCCGGAGGCGATCGAGTTGATGGGCTCGAAGGTCGCCTCGCGCGAGCGGATGCAGGCTGCGGGAGTCCCGATCATCCCCGGCACGACCGAGCCGGTCGAGACGCCGAAGGAGGCTGCGGCTCTCGGCGACGAGTACGGCTGGCCGCTCGCGATCAAGGCGGCCGCTGGCGGCGGCGGCAAGGGCCTCAAGGTCGCCCGCTCTCCGGACGAAGTCGAGCGGGCGTTCGCCTCCGCGCGGCGGGAGGGCGAGTCCTACTTCTCCGATCCCACCGTCTACGTCGAGCGCTACCTCGAGGATCCGCGCCACGTCGAGGTGCAGGTGCTCGCCGATGCTCACGGCAATGTCGTCCACCTCGGCGAGCGCGACTGCACGATCCAGCGCCGCCACCAGAAGCTCGTCGAGGAGACGCCCTCGCCGGCTGTCTCGCCCGAGCTGCGCGAGCGGATCGGCCAGATCGCCGTCGACGCCGTGCGCGCGGTCGGCTACCGCAGCGCCGGGACGATCGAAGGGTTGCTTTCGCGCGAGGGCGAGTACTTCTTCCTCGAGATGAACACGCGAATCCAGGTCGAGCACACGATCACCGAGCTCGTCACCGGAGAAGACCTCGTTCGCGCACAGGTGCTGATCGCGGCGGGCGAGCCGCTGCCCTTCCGCCAGGAAGAGGTCCACTTCGACGGGCACGCGATCGAGTGCCGGATCAACGCGGAGGACGTCTCCAACGGCTTCCTCCCCGCCCCGGGCACGATCGCCACCTACCGCGAGCCGGCTGGCCCCGGCGTCCGCGTCGACTCGGGGGTCGCGGAGGGGTCGGAGGTGTCCGGCCTCTACGACCCCCTGATCGCCAAGCTGTGCGTGCACGGGATCGACCGCGAGCACGCGCGGAAACGGATGCTGCGCGCGCTCGGCGAGTTCGTGATCGAGGGCGTTCCGACGCTGGTCGGCTTCCACCGGGCGCTGCTCTCGCACCCGTGCTTCGTGGAAGGCGAGACGTGCCACGGGCTCGTCGAGTCGGAGCTCCTTGCCCAGAGAGCGGCTGAGCTCGGCGCTTCACGCGTCGCAGCTCCGACCGACTCGTCCCGGCTGGAGGCCCGCACCTCGGTCGTCGAGCTGGACGGGCAGCGCTATGAGCTGAGGCTGCTCGTGCCGGAGCCGGCCCACAAGGCGCTCGTGCGCAGGCGTCGGGAGCGAAGCGCGGGCGGCGGCCACCATGCGGTCGCGCGGGACGCCGTCCTGAGCCCGATGCAGGGGACCGTGCTCGCCGTCGAGGTGGGGGAGGGCCAGCAGGTTTCGGCCGGAAAAGTTCTGTGCATCGTCGAGGCCATGAAGATGGAGAACGAGATCACCGCCCACCGCGACGGCATCGTGACCGACTTGTCGGTGGCAGCCGGCGACCCGGTGCAGACGGGTCAGGTGATCTGCGTGATCGCGCAGGGCTGATGGCTGAGGAGCGTAGACCGCTGTGCTCCGACGTGTCGGCCGAGCTCGGCGAGCCGCTGAGCGCCACCGCGAGCCACGTCGATCGCTGGATCCTGCTCGAGTACCGCGGCCTCTGGAGCCCGGATCCGTTGCGCGGCAGCATGCTCGCCGACACGGTCAAAGCGCATCTTGCCGATCAGCTCTCGCAGGCGCCCCGGTCGAGGCTGCTGTTCATCCGGCGCCCGAGGAGGCAGAGCTCGGGGATCGTCTGCTACACGGGCAGCACTCCCGAGCACGGCGCGCGTTTCTTCCATCGCGAGCTCGAAAGCCACGAGGAGCTGGTGGGGCTCGATCTGTTCGGGGACAACCGCGGCGAGCCGCTGGAGGACCCGCTGCTCGCCGTCTGTACGCACGGAAAGCGCGACCGATGCTGTGCGCGCTACGGCCGGCCTCTGTACGACGCCGTCTCCGACCAGGTCGATCCGGACTGGGTCTGGCAGTGCACGCACGTCGGCGGCGACCGGTTCGCGGGCAATCTCGTCTGCTTTCCGGAGGGGCTGTACTTCGGCCGCGTCGGCCTCGGGGACGTGTTACCGCTCCTCGACGACTACCTGGCCGGCCGGATCTACCTCGATGCGTACCGCGGCCGCAGCGCCTACTCGTTTCCCGTCCAGGCGGCCGAGCGCGCCGTCCGCACCCGAACGGGCCTGACCGGGATCGACGAGCTGACGCTCGTGGGTGTGGCGCGCCGCGACGGCGGCTGGCGCGTCGCCTTCGAGGCCGCCGGGGAGCGGCACGAAATCGACGTCGCGACCGAGCGGGGCGAGCCGGCCTACCTCACCTGCGACGCCGAGGCGCCGGAGCGCCCGCGGCACTACGTCGCTCAGACCTGAAGCAGGAAGCCCTCGCGGACGAGCCTGCGGACGAGCACGAGCCGGCTTTCGTCGTCGAGGTCGCCCGGCAGCTCGGCCGCGGTGAAGGGCTCCTCCGCCGAGACCACGAACTCGACCTCGTCCTCGACGTGGGGCGGGAACCTGAGCGTCTTTCCCTCGAACGTGAGCGCCGGGAAGGCAAGCTCGGCGATCACGGTCGGGCGGCGCTCGACCGGCGTCTCGAGCGTCACGCTCTCGAGCGCGCGCAACTGGGCGAGCTGCCCGTCGCGGATCGGACGGCGCCCCCGGACGAACCGCTCGCGCCTGCGGCGGGCCACCTCGGCGGGCGACAGGCGTTCCTCCACCAGCCTGAGCAGGTCGGCATGCAGCTCGCCGTCCTCGGGCACGGAGCGGCGAAAATCGAGCTCCTCCCCGCACTCCTGGACCGCAGCGTCGACGGCGTCCTGCCAGGTGTAGACCTTGACTCCGATCGTCAGATGCAGCGACTCGGAGTCCGTGGTCAGCGCATCGTGTAGCCAGCCGCGCGGCAGGTACATCGTGTCCCCGGGGGAGAGCGTCACGTCTTCGACCGGCTCGCCCGGCGCCCCCAGCTCCTTCGAGTAGCGCTGGTTCCGGAGCGGAAGCTCGAGTACCGGCTCGTAGACCCGCCAGTGCTTCTCGCCGGCGATCTGGAGGACGAAGACGTCGTGCGTGTCGTGGTGGACGGCCAGCCCCTGCGCCGAGCGCGGAGTGAAGTACGCGTTCGCCTGCACAGGATGTCCCAGCGCGCCCTCCAGGCCGCGGGAGAACTTCGCGAGTGGAAGCCAGTTGTGGTGGAGGGCCTGGAACACGATCGTCGCGCCGGCCTGGAACTCCGCGAGCACCCGCTCGACGTCGATCGTGCCGGTGAAGGGCACGGGGCTCCAGGAGAGATCGGTCGTGTACGAGCCGGGATCGAGCTTCGAGCCCTCCTTGACGAGCCGAAACGCAGGATAGCGGAGAGCGCCGGAGCAGAGCAGCCGCTCGACGTCCGCGGGCGAGAGCAGGTCGTGGAAGCGATCCGGCTCCTGCCGACGGACGACGAGCGGCCTTTGCTCCCAGTGGCCGGCGAGGAAATCCTCGGCGGCGACCGGATCGACGCAGCGGCGGAGCGCCGCCGCTGCGTCAGCTCGAGTCTTCGGTGTCGCTGTCCGAGTCCGAGTCGTCGTCGTCGCCGTCCGTGTCGTCGGACCCGTCGGCGTCCGTGACCGACCAGCGCGACCGGGTCTCGCCCGGCTTCGTGGTCTGGATCTCGTCATCCGACAGCGTCGTGTGCCTCTCGTCCACCGCCAACCCCTTTCGGTCGTGTGGGCGCGAGTTTAACCGGGCTCGGACAAGCGCAATCTCTGGCTTTCTTGACGAAGCTAGAGGCTCTTCTGATACACGCGGAAGGTCCAGGTCGCGAGCATGGCCATCACGATGGTCAGCCCCGCCAGCAGGCCGAGATGGGTGAAGACGCTCGCCCAGTTCGTCCCGGGCAACACGACGTCCCGCGCCGCGCTCACGCCCCAGTTGACCGGGTTGTACCGCGCCGCCTCTCGAATCCAGGGTGGAACCTGACGGATCGAGATCAGCGTCGCCGACAGGAAGAGCAGCGGGAGCCCGATGAAGTTGGCGATCGCGATCATCGTCGCCTCCCTCCGGGTCAGGAGCGCGATCGCCTGAGAGAGGCCGGCGAAGCTCGTGTTGACCAGTGCCGCCGCCAGGAGCACGATCAGCCAGCCGAGCGCTCCGCTGTGGACGCGAACTCCGAGCGGGAGCGCGATTAGCAGGATGATCAGCGCCTGGATCATCGCCGTCAGCGCCGAGCGGACGACCTGCGAGACGACGAGCGACATGCGGCTGACCGGAGTCGCCAGGAAGCGCGGGATCACGTCCCGGTCGAGGTCGGTGATCATCGCCATCCCGCTCCACGTGGCGCCGAAGAACGCGTTCATCACGACGATCGCGGGCGCGAGGAAGGTGATGTACGAGGTCGTTCCGAACCCGCCGCCGGGCAGGCTCGTGATGCGCTTGAACAGCTGCCCGTACAGGAGCAGCCAGACGAGTGGCTGGATGAGCAGGAGGGCGATCCAGATCGGCTCGCGCATCAGGTTGCGGGCCTGGCGGCCGACCATGTACCACGTGTCGCGGATCGCTTCCGTCATTCGGCCGCGGCCTCGTCCTCCGCGCGGAACTGGCGGCCGGTGAAGTGGAGGTAGACGTCGTCGAGCGAGGGGCGGTGGGTGTCGACCGCCTCGACGGTGATCCCGCTGCGCTCGAGCGCAAAGAGGATCTGGGGAATGGCCCGCGCCCCGCTCTCGACCCGGCTTCGGAGCAGGCGGCCCTCGACCCGGACCTCCCGCACGCCTTCGAGCCCCGCGATCACCTCGCGTGCGCCTGCGACCTTGCCGTCCGAGAGCTCGACGGTGACCGAGTCGCCCTCGAGGTTCCGCTTCAGCTCGTTCGGCGTCCCGTCGGCGACGACGGTGCCGCGGCTCAGGATCGCGAGCCGGTCGGCGAGATGGTCTGCCTCCTCCAGGTAGTGGGTCGTGAGCAGGATCGTCAGCGCCTCCCGCTCGGCGAGGTGGCCGAGCTCCTCCCACATCGCGGCGCGCGCCTCGGGGTCGAGCCCCGTCGTGGGCTCGTCGAGGAAGACGACGCGGGGGCGGTGGACGACGCCGAGCGCGACGTCGAGCCGGCGCTTCATCCCACCCGAGTAGCCGCGGACGACCCGGTCGGCCGCATCGGCGATCCCGACCAGCTCGAGCAGCTCGTCCACGCGCGCGCGGAGCTTGCGGCCGCTCATCCCCTGGACGCGGCCCTGCAGCATCAGGTTCTCGCGCCCGGTGGCCTCGCGGTCGACGCCCGAGCTCTGAGGAACGTAGCCGATCGTGCGCCGGACGGCATTCGGCTCCTTCACCACGTCCTGGAAGACGACCTCGGCCCTGCCGGAGTCGGGCTTGGTCAGCGTCGCCAGCACCTTGACCGTGGTCGTCTTGCCGGCGCCGTTCGGCCCGAGCAGGCCGAAGACCTCCCCTTCCTGGACCGTGAAGTTCACTCCGTCGAGTGCCTGCACCTTTCCGTAGCACTTGCGGAGCTCCTCGACGACGATCGCGTCCATGCGGGCGAGTCTAGTGACAGCTCGTCAGTACACTCACGCGGCTGTGGATCTGTACGAGTACCAGGGCAAGGAGCTGTTCCGGCGCTTCGGAATTCCGGTGTCGGAGGGGCGGCTGGCGACGAGTCCCGACGAGGCGCGGCACGCCGCCGATGAGCTCGGCGGGCAGGTGGTCGTCAAGGCGCAGGTGCTGACGGGCGGGCGTGGCAAGGCCGGCGGGGTGAAGCTGGCCGAGGACGGCGCCGACGCGGAGGCAAAGTCGCGGGACATCCTCGGCCTCGACATCCGTGGGCACGTCGTCCGCAAGCTCTGGATCGAGCAGGCCTCGGAAATCGCCAAGGAGTACTACCTGTCGATCACGTTCGACCGCGGCGAGAAGAAGGCGCTCCTCATGCTCACGACCGAGGGCGGGGTCGAGATCGAGGAGGTGGCGGAGCGCGATGCCGGAGCGATCGCTCGGCTCCACGTCGACCCGCTCGAGGGCTTCCAGCCGTATCAGGCCCGGCGCCTGATCTACGGCGCCGGGATCGACGACCCCGGCGAGCAGAAACAGATCCTCGAGATCATCCGCCGGCTGTACGAGGCCTTCGTCGGCTGCGACGCGATGCTGTGCGAGATCAACCCGCTGATCGTGACGCCGGAGGGCGAGGTGCGAGCGCTCGACTCGAAGTTCACCGTCGACGACAACGCGCTCTACAGGCACGAGGACATAGCTGCAATGCGCGACCTCGAGGCCTACCCGCCCCAGGAGCGCGCCGCGCGCGAGAAGGGCGTGACCTACGTCAAGCTCGACGGCGAGGTCGGCATCCTCGGGAACGGGGCCGGCCTCGTGATGTCGACGCTGGACGTGATCGCGCTGGCGGGCGGGCGCGCGGCCAACTTCTGCGACCTCGGGGGCGGAGGAGACGCGCAGGGCGTCGTCGACGCGCTCGAGATCATCTCCTCCGATCCGCAGGTGAAGTCGATCTTCTTCAACATCTTCGGCGGGATCACCCGCTGCGACGAGGTCGCGCGCGGGATCCTGCAGGCGCTCGGCCAGCTTCAGATCGACCATCCGATCGTCGTCCGGCTCGACGGGACGAACGCCGAGGAGGCTCGCAGGCTGCTCGAGGAATCCGACGCCCCGATCGACGTCGAGCCGACGATGCTGGACGCCGCCAAGCGAGCGGTGGAGCTGGCGGAGGCCGCATGACTGATCTCTGGTCGGAGCGGGCCGAGGCGTATCGCGAGAGCGAGGCCCATCGCCGGGGTCGTGACCTCGATCTGATCGTAGAGTGGGCTGAAGGGAAGACCGCCCTGGACGTGGCGACCGGCGGCGGGCACGTGGCGCGCCGGCTACGCGAGGCCGGCTTGGAGGTCGTGACCGTCGATCCCGCCCCCGGGATGCGCCCGGACGTGATCTCGCGCGCGGAAGATCTCCCCTTCGCCGACGCGAGCTTCGACGTCGTCGTCTCGCGCGTGGCCCCTCATCATTTCGGCGACATCCGCAAGGCGATCGGCGAGATGGCGCGGGTGAGCCGCAACCTCGTCCTCGTCGCCGACAACCTCTACCTCGGCGAGCAGGCCGAGGAGGCAGAGCGGTTGCGCGATCCGACGCACGTCCGCTGCTATTCCGAGACGGAATGGCGCGGGCTGTTCGAGCAGGCGGGGCTCGAGGTCGAGGCCGTCGAGCTCGAGGACAAGCGTGTCGAGCTGCAGTCGTGGCTCGAGCGCGCGGGCTGCGAGGGGGACGAGGCGGAGCGGGTCCGTGAGTTGCTCGCCGATCGCATCGAGGACGGCTACCTACGGCTCGACCGCATCGTCCTGAAGGGGAGGAAGCGCTAGTGGCGATCGTCGTCGACGAGTCGACCCGCCTCGTCGTCCAGGGCCTGACCGGCCGCGAAGGGCGCTTCCACGGGCTCCGCAATCGCGTCTACGGGACGAACCTCGTCGCCGGGGTGACGCCTGGGAAGGGCGGCCAGGACGTCGAGGGCGTCCCCGTCTTCAACACGGTCGGCGAGGCGGTCGAGGAGGCGGGCGCGAACACGACAATGGTGTTCGTCCCGGCTCCGTTCGCCTCGGACGCGATCTACGAGGCGGTGGACGCAGGGATCAAGACGGTGGTGTGCATCGCCGAGGGCCTCCCTGCCCACGAGATGCTGCGCGTCTACAACTACATCCGCCCGCGCGGGATCACGATGGTCGGCCCAAATTGCCCGGGCGTCCTGTCGCCGGGCAAGGCGAACGTCGGGATCATTCCGGCGGAGATCTTCAGCGAGGGCTCGATCGGCCTCGTGTCGCGCTCGGGCACGCTCACCTACCAGATCGGTCACGAGCTGACGCAGCTCGGGCTCGGCAACTCGACGATCGTCGGTATCGGCGGCGACCCCGTCGTCGGCTCGTCCTTCATCGACATCCTGCAGAAGTTCGAGGACGATCCCGAGACCGAGCGGATCGTGATGGTCGGGGAGATCGGCGGCGACGAAGAGGAGAAGGCGGCACGGTTCATCGAGGCGGAGATGTCCACCCCCGTCTTTGCCTACATTGCGGGGTTCACGGCGCCGCCCGGCAAGACCATGGGCCATGCCGGCGCGATCATCTCCGGCTCCTCCGGGACGGCCGCGGCGAAGAAGGAGGCGCTCGAAGCCGCAGGCATCACCGTCGGTACGACGCCGACCGAGGTCGCCCAGCTCGTCGCCGAGGCCGCCGGCGTCCACGCCTGACCTGACGGACCCCTCCCCGCGGCTGCGCCGTATCCGCCTCGATGAGGGCGGCGACGGCGTCCTCCTCCCGAGGAGACGCGGTAGGGCTTCTAGACTCCGCGCGTGGCTGCGGAGGGTCTCCTGGTCCTGTTCGACGTCGACGGGACGCTCTTCCTCACCTCCGACCCGCTCGTCGGGCGCGCGACCTACGACGCGGTCGAGAGCGTCTACGGGCTGTCGCTGCCGCCGGATGCAATCGGGAAGGTCGATCATCCCGGCCAGACTGCGCAGCGGATCACACGCCTCGTGCTCGAGGCCGCAGGGGTCGACGACACGCACATCGACTCCGCCCTCGCGCGGTGGTGCGAGCTCGTCTCCGATCGCTATCTCGAGCTGCTCGCGCAGGCCGACACGAGCGGCTGGAAGGCGGGGTCCGGCGCGCCCGAGACGCTCGAAGCCCTCATGGCGGCCGGCGCGGCGGTGGCGCTCCTCACGGGCAATCCGGAGCCGATCGCACGCGCCCGGATGGAGATCCTCGGTCTCGATCGCTTCTTCCCGCCGGGTCGGGGAGCGTTCGGCTGCGACGCCGAGGATCGGATCGACCTGATCGCGATTGCCCGCCGGCGGGCCGGTGACTGGCCGGTCGAACGAACGTGGGCGGTCGGCGACACGCCGCGGGACGTCGAGGGCGCCCACGACGCCCGCATCCGCTGCGTCGGGATCACCTCCGGGCGTTTCGATGCAGAAGCTCTTGCGGACGCAGAGGTCGTGATCGAGCGGCTCCCCGAGCTCCACCAAGCCATCTCTGCATAACGCCTGGACGAAATGTGGGTTGAGTCTGGGTGACTCAAGGTCTGCATATTTTCCGCCGGCCCTGTTCAGGGCCTTCCGCGTCCTTCTCTACACTCAGCGGCATGGCTCAGATCTCGTTCGCGCGCGGTGTGCCGGCGCCCGAGTGCCTTCCCGTCGAGGAGATCGGCGAGTGCGCCCAGGCAGCCCTGCTGCGAGTGGAGCGCGACGCGGTCCAGTACGGGCACGCGGCCGGGTTCCCACCCCTCCGTGAGCTGCTCGCGGCCCGGCACGGTGTCGAGCCGACTCGGATCTTCGTCTCGAACGGCTCGCTGCAGGGCCTCGTCTTCCTGGCCACGCACCTTCTGAGCCGCGGCGGGCCTCGCGTGCTGGTCGAGGCGCCGACCTACGACCGGCCGCTCAAGATCCTGGCCGGCCTCGGCGCCGAGACTGCCGGCGTCGCGATCGACGACGACGGGCTCGATCTCGAGGCGCTCGAGGACGAGCTTCGCACCGCCCCCCGGCCCACCTTCCTGTACACGATCCCGACCTTTCAGAACCCAAGCGGACGCACGCTCTCGCTCGAGCGCCGCCGACGGCTCGTCGAGCTGGCCGAGCAGCACGACCTGCTGATCGTCGAGGACGACCCCTACGGCCTCGTTCGCTTCGAGGGAGAGCCGCTGCCGACCTTGCTCGAGCTTGCGCCACCCGGGCGCGTCGTCTACTCGTCGTCGTTCTCGAAGACCGTCGCGCCGGGGCTTCGCGTCGGTTACCTCGTGCTGCCGCCCGAGCTCGCGGCCGCCGTCGAGGCGATCGCCGTCTCGACGTACGTCTCCCCGACGATCTTCACCCAGGCGATCGTCTGGGAATTCCTCCGCCGCGGCCTGCTCGAGCGCAACGTCGAGCGGGTTTGCCGCCTCCTGCTCGAGCGGCGCGATGCGATGATCGAAGCGCTCGGGCGAAGCTTCCCGGACGGCTCGAGCTGGACTCGTCCGCAGGGCGGCTATTTCCTCTGGCTCGACCTCCCGGACGCAGCCGACGCAACGGAGCTGCTCGCGCGGGCGGAGGCCGAAGGAGTGACGTTCGTCAAGGGTCAGGACTTCTACGCCGGGCCGGGTGGAGAAAGCTCGGCGCGCCTTGCCTACAGCTTCGCGTCACCCGCCGAGATCACGGTCGGCATCGAGCGGCTCGCCTCCGCTCTCGGGAGCCTTCTCGGCGACCGGATGGCTCCGTCTCCAGCGGCGCCGGTATAGCTGCGACAGCAGCACGCCGACGAGTATCCCGATCGCGAGGCTGACCACGATCACCCAGATCAGGGACCCGTGCGTCGTCCCGAACACCCAGTGCACGGGCACCTCGGTGCTGTTCTCGACGACGAACGCGATCAGGTAGGCGATCGCGAGCGCCAGCCCGATCAGAATCGCGTACAGCCGCGGCTGCCATTGCTCTGCTTCGTCGCGGTCGATCTTCCGTCTCAGGCGCATGTGCGCCGCGAGTCTAAGGCTCTAAGCCGAGCGCTGGGCCAGCTCGCCGAGCGGACGTGGTACGAGACGCGGCTGGCGGGGCGGAACGAGCGATCCGCGGCTCTGTGCGCGGAAGGTCGGACAGGGCTCGGCCAAGACGAGCGCGCACAAGCCGGCCCGTCGGAAATAGCAGTCGTCGCAGGTCAGTCCCGCCCGTTTTGCCACCTGCTCGTCGTCCTCCTCCCTCGCCGCGAACGAGGGCCACTATAGGCCGATTGAATGAGATTTCAAGGTTGCCGCAAATGAAATTCATGGAATTTCCGATAGTTTCAAATTAGGCAAAACTGTCCCCTATTTATGCCTTGGGCGGCAGGGTTGCCAGTGCGCGCAACGCCTGTTGAAAGCTCTTCACAGGGATCACCCGCACCTTTCCCGCGTAACGGCGCGCCTGTGTCGCGTTTTCCCCAGCAGGGATGAGGAGGATGTCCACATGAGACTTGTCCGCCTCGATCGCCTTCTGCTCGACGCCCCCGATGGGGAGCACTTCGCCGTCGAGCTCGAGCTCGCCCGTCGCCGCGACGCGGTAGCCGTGGTCGACGTCGCGGCCCAGCTTCTCCATGATCTCGAGCGCGAACGCGAGACCTGCCGACGGGCCGACGACGCCGCCGGGGTCGATCCTGACCGTGAAGGGCAACCGGATCTGCGCCGCCTGGTCGATGATCACGCCGATTACCGCCCGGGTCCGGTGCTGCGGATCGGCGACCGTGCGGAGGGCGACCGTCCGTAGCCCGCCCGAGTTGCGCACAGTCAGGCGGATGCTGTCGCCGGGCCGGCGCCTCGCCATCAGCCGGCGCAGGTCCGAAGGGGAGCGCACCGTCTTTCCGTCCAGAGCGACGATCACGTCGGTCGGCTTCAGCTTCCCGACGGCGGGCATGCCCGAGATCACTCCCGAGATGAGCGCTCCGGAGTCGCGGGCGAGCACCTTGTAGCCGAGCGCGCGCAGCGCGACGGCGGCGGCGACGCTCTGGGACTGGGACATGTCCCGCTGGTCGATCTTGCGCTGCGCCTGGTCGCTGACGCCGGGGGTTCGCAGCGCCGAGGCGGGAACGAGCGTCGCGCCGTCGTAGAACCACGGAAACAGGCGCTCGAACAGGGTCGCCTTGCGGACGATCACCGCCAGGAAGTAGATCTGCCCCTTGTCGTGGGCCGGCCGCGTGTGGCCCGGCACGGTCACGAGCGGTGCCACCGTGTGTGCCTTGTCCGGGAGCAGGATGTACTTGCCGGACGGGGCCAGCCACAAGATCAGCGCCGCGGCTCCGATCAGGATCAGCCCCAGGAGCGCGAGCCGTCCGGGCGAGAAGAGCCGCTTCACGGAAGGTCTACCGTTCCGCCAGCGGGACCCAGCGTTTTCCGGTGGGGCCGGTGTACTCGGACTCGGGGCGGATCAGGCGGTTGTCGCCGTGCTGCTCCATGATGTGGGCGCACCAGCCGGCCATTCGTCCGATCGCGAAGATCGACGTGCCGAGGTCGGCCGGGATCCCGAGATACGTGTAGGTGGTTGCGGCGTAGTAGTCCACGTTGACCGGGAACTGGCGGTGCTTGTTCACCTCTTCGACGAGCTGTTCCTGGATCTCGAAGTAGGGCGGCATCCCCTCCGCGTTCGAGCCCTGGGAGAGCTCCCGAGCGAAGTCGCGGAGAAACTTGGCGCGCGGGTCGACGGTGACGTACACGCGGTGGCCGAACCCGGGGAACTTGTACTTCGTCGCAAAGCCTTCCTCGACGAACTCGGGAACGCGGTCGACGGAGCCGATCCGGTCGAGCATCTCCATCGTCCCGTCTGTCGCACCACCGTGCAGCGGCCCCTTGAGCGCGCCGAGCGCCGCGGTCACGGCGGCGTGCATGTCGGCCAGCGTCGCCGCAACGATCCGCGCCGAGAAGGTGGAAGCGTTGAGGCCGTGCTCTGCCTGGAGAATGAAGCAGGTGTTCAGGATCTCCACCGCGCGCGGATGGGCGTCCTCGAGCCCGGCCATGCGCGCGAAGTCGGCGGCATGTCCGAGGCTTGGGTCGGGAGCGACCATCTCCTCGCCGCGGCGCCGGCGGATGTAGGTCGCAAGAACCGTCGGGAGCTTCGCGGTCAGCCGGATCGACTTTCTGTATTCGGCCTCCGCGGTGTTGTCGCCCTCGTCGGGGTCTTCGACCGAGGAGGCCGAGACCACGGTGCGCAGGACGTCCATCGCCGTTCCGCTCTCGGACATCTCCTCGAGGATGTCGCGGAGGAACGAGGACAGCGGCCGGTGCTTGGCCAGCTCCGCGCTGAACCGGCGCAGCTCGTCTTCGTTCGGAAGGTCGCCGTTCAGCAGCAGATACGCGACCTCTTCGTACTCGGCGTTTCCGGCGAGCTCCTCGATCGCATAGCCGCGGTACTGGAGTTTCCCGTCCTCGACCGACGAGAGCGCCGTGGAGGCGGCGACGACGCCTTCGAGGCCCCTCGGGGCCGTCTTCTGTCCTTCGACCGCCACGGTTCGAGTGTACGCCCCCTAGAGCAGGAAGCGCGTCATCCCTCCGTCGACCGGGATCACGGCGCCGGTCACGTAGGAAGCGCGGTCGGAGGCCAGGAAGCAGACCACGTCGGCGATCTCCTCCGGCCGCCCCACCCGGCCCAGCGGGATCTCGGTTGCATCGAGGTGGCCGAGTTGCCGGATGCGGGGCGTATCGATCCGTCCGGGCGCGATCGAGTTGACGGTGATCCCCTTCGTTGCGACCTCACGCGAAAGCGATTTTGCCCAGCCGATCACTCCCGGCCGCACTGCGTTCGAGAGTACGAGGTCGTCGACAGGCTGCCGGACCGTGCTCGAGGTGATGTTGACGATCCGTCCGTGCCCGCTGCGCTCGAGGTGGGGGAGGCAGAGCCCGACCAGCCTGACGGCGGACAGCAACAGGAGCTCGACCGCGTCCTCGACCGCATCGTCCGTCAGCTCGACGGCCGTTCCCGGCGGCGGGCCGCCGCTGTTGTTGACGAGGATGTCGAGGCCGCCGAAGGCTTCGACCGTCCGCTCGACGAGGCGCGACAGGTCGGTCGGATTCCGGACGTCGCCGCGAACAGCCAGCCCGCCGATCCGCTCCGCCTCGCGCTCGAGGACATCTCGGCGCCGGGCGAACATGACGACGTTCGCGCCCTCCTCCGCGAACGCCTCGGCGATCGCGAGGCCCATCCCCGAGGAGGCGCCGCAGACGATGGCTGTACGTCCTCGTAATCCTAGGTCCACCTGCCGTGCTCCTCCGGCTCCGATTCCACGGCTCGCAGGGACGAGAGGATAGACCGGACGAGCCGGCCCCCGCAGAGGCCGGCTCGTCAGAGTGTTGCTTGTCGAGGACTAGCGGTCCGGCCGGTGCGTGACCCGGATCGCGTTGATGATCGGCTCCTTGTAGCCGCGGCGCGCGACGAACCTGACGTTGAGCTGGCCGTCCGTCACCGGGAGGAAGTACGACTTGTCGTCCGCGTTGAACTGTCCGACCTCCGCCGCCACGTCGAGCGCAGGCAGGATCAGGTTGCCCTCGGCGATGACGTCGAAGATGCGTTGGCCGGGCCTCGAGTGCTGCAGCTCGGCGAACCTCAGCTCGACCTGGTACACGCCGTTCGGGAGCCCGTCGAAGCGGTACTCCATCGCTCCACGCCGCTCGTCCTGGTAGAGCGGATCGTCGTCCGTGCCCCCGATCGCCCGCCTGACGGAGTCGACGTTCGTCTGGCCGATGTAGCCCCAGCTCCCGGAGGAGTAGGCCTGGTCGGCCATCCACGGATCGCCGCTCTGATCGGCATAGGGACCTCCGCCGGCGTTCGCGGCGGTCTGGTACGCCGGCACGATCAGGCTGACCGGGATCCGGATCGACGGCTGCCGCCCGCTGTTCGACTGCACGAACATGAGCGCGCTGTAGACGCCGGGTGAGAGCCCGTGCGTGTCGATCGTCACCTGGATCGCCTCCGAGCCGCCCGGATTCAGCGTGCCGCTGGCCGGGCTCTCGTCGAGCCACGGCACGTCGCTGAAGGCGGGCACGCCGCTCTCGACGAGATAGGCGTTGTGGGCGTTCTGGCTGATCATCCAGAGGTTGCCCGCCTCGTCCATCTCGAGTCCGGCACCGTTGAAGCCCGGGTTCGGATGCGGCAGCGTCGCCAGCACGGCACACGTGTTCGGGTTGAGCTCGTAGATCGTGTCGGTCGGGCTGTTGGTGGCCTCCCAGACGATGTTGAAGGCGGGGTTCCAGGCCAGGCCGGAGATGTTGCGGTCCGGCGGGTTGCACTGGCCGATGACCGCGCCCTTGTCCGGGTACGACAGGCCCTTGACGTGGTAGAGCACGCCCTGGTTCCAGCCGCCGATGTAGAACGAGTCGTCGTCCGGCCGGTAGGCGAGACCACGCTGCGAGATGCTCGTCCACGGGAAGGAACCGGTAATCGATCCGGTCACGACTCCGGTGTTCGGATCCCAGCAGTAGATGCCGTTGTCCCCGCCGACGTTGACCTGGCACATGTCGCCTCGGCCGGCGTCGTACGCCATGTCACCCGGCCACGCCCCGGCCCAGGCCGCGTGCCACATGCGGCCGGTCGGAACGCCGAACGGGGTGAACTCGTGGTTGTTGTTGTTGCTCGGCACGTCCGAGAGCCACACGTTGCCCGTGTAGCCAACACCCCACGCCAGTGAGAGCGGAGCCGTCGGCCACTGACGGATCACGTCACCGGGAGCAGTGGGCGACCAGCCCGCCGGCGTCTCGCCGACGTACAGGTCCTTGGTCGTCTTCGCGTTCGGGTCGAAACCGTCTCGCTTGACGAGGCCCTGTGTCGAGCTGGTCGAGACCTGGCCTCCGCCGGCCTCGCGGATCTCCCAGGTCAGGTCGAGGGAGCCCGTGTTGCGAAGCGTCAGCGTCCTCGTTCGGACCTGGTCCGGCGGGATGATCAGCGAGAACGACGTCGGACTCACCTCGGCGCGAGCCGTCTTGAGGGCGAAGTCCTGCGTCACCGTCTGGTCTTCCGGAATGGTCACCTGCGCCGATTCGGTGCTGTAGTTCGTTTTGCTGGCTTCGACCGTGTAGTCCCCTATGCGGAGCTGCATCCGGTAGAAGCCGGTGCTATCCGTGGTCGTCTGGCGGATGACGTTTCCGCCCTGGATCGCCTGCACCGTCGCGCCGGCGAGCGCAAGGTGGTCGTTCGCGTCGGTGACGTGGCCTTCCACGAAGCCCGACGGCGGCAGCCGGTACAGCACGGCGAACTGCGGCGTGTCGATCACGGCTTCGTTGAACGAGTACTGGAGCGCGTCCGTGCCGCCGGCGTTCTCGATCCCGAGCGTGGCGGAGTTGCCCTGCTCACGGCCGTCCGCGGCGATGTTCCGGTACTGGGTCAGGATTCGGCCGTTCTCGTAGAGGACGACCTCGAAGTCGACCCGCCTGCTGAAGTCGCCGAAGTAGGCCGCGTTTCGCCACTCGATCACGAACTGACGGTTCGGCGCCGATCCGATCAGCTTCGTGAACGCGCTCGACGATCCGTCCAGGTACATGTCGTCCCAGTACGGGTAGATCGCCGCGTTCGGCGTTCCCGTGCTGGGGATGGACGAGTTGAAGTACGGGCAGAAGGTTCCGCCCGGGTTGAGGAAGGTCACGTGGCCGTTCGTGCACACCCAGGAGGTGTTGTAGGTCTGCCCGTAGAACGCGAACGCGAACGGCAGGCTGACCTGCACGGAGTTGTCGTCACCGCTCAGCGCCAGAGGCGTGTCGCCCTCGATGTAGCTCGGCGTGACGACCTGGCAGAAGTAGCCGAAGTTGTCGTGACGCTGCGGCAACGTGAAGTCCAGCGTCTCGTCGCCGTTGACGACCAGGTGCTGGGTCTGCGAGTCGAAGCAGCGCCCTTGCGCCGCCTGCACGTCGTACTCGCCCTCCGGCACGCTCGCGAAGCTGTAGAAGCCGTTCGCGTCGGTCGTCGCGGGCGGGATGGGCGTGTTGAGGATCGTCACAGTGGCGTTCTCGAGCGGGTTGTTCCCGCCGTCTCGGACATAGCCTGAGACCGTGTGCGACGGCGCCGGCTGAAGCGCGAAGTCCTGCGTCGTCGTCCCTCCGTCGCTGATGACGACTCCGTTTGCGGTCTGGGTCAGGTAGCCGAAGGCGCTGGCCGTGACGTCGTACGTTCCGACGGGCAGCGTGAGGCTGTACTGGCCGGACGCGTTGGTCGTCGTCACCCGGTCGGCAGGCCCCACGACGTGGATCGTTGCCCCGCCGATCGGGAGATTGGTGCTCGCGTCGGTCACCGTTCCCGTCAGCGTTCCCGTCGGGCCGCGCGGCGACTGGTCGACCGCGGCGAAGGCATCGAGCCGGCCCTGGCCCCAGACGTCGTTGTCGCCTGCAGTCCCGCCGCAGCTGAGATCGGACACGTCGATCGCGGTCGCGTCGAGGAGCGCTTCCGTGCCCCCGATGTCACGTTCGAGCGTCGGCGCCGCCGACCACATCAGCGCGACCGTTGCCGCCACATGGGGGGTTGCCATCGACGTCCCGCTGAAGCTGGCGTACCCGTTGCCGGGGACGCTGCTCCGGACGTTGACCCCCGGCGCGGAGATGTCCGGTTTGGTCCCACCCCCGGGGAACTGAGACGGCCCCCGGCTGGAGAACGACGCGATGTTGTGGATGATGTCGAAGGCACCGACCGCGTAGCTCTCCGGATAGGCTCCGGGAACACCCGCCGTGCTGCACGACGGGCCTGCGTTGCCGTTGGCGAACGCCGGAAAGATTCCTGACGCTACCCACGCTTGGACCGTTCCCTGGTAGAACGGATCGGTTGGCCCATCGCCCCATGAGTTGTTGATGACGTCGGGCCGCTTCGCCGGGTCACACTGCGTGCCGTCGAGCCTGCCCGGCGCGAGCATCCACTGCCCGGAGAGGAGCAGGGCGTTGAGCGAGCACGAGCTCGACTCGCAGCCCTTCGCGGTGATCCACGTTGCGTGCGGCGCGACGCCGATCTGGTTCGCACCGGGATCGCCGTCGTCGCCCACCATCGTCCCCATCGTGTGCGTCCCGTGGCTGACGTTGTCGCACGGCACTAGCGACGGGTTACCGCACACGTTCGAGGGGTCGTACCAGTTGTAGTTGTGGTCGAAGTTGCCGCCGCCCAGGTTCCCGCGGTACTGCTGGACGAGCGCAGGATGGTCGAACTGGGTGCCGGTGTCGATGCTGCCGACGACCATCCCTTCGCCACGATCGCCGAACGTCGACCAGACTTGAGGCGCGTTGATGTCGCTGATGTTCCATTCGACCGTTCCGACCCCGGGCTCTCCTTTGCCCTGAATCGGATCGGGAATGTGGAAGGTACGGTCGGCGACGATCTGCTCGACCTCGGGCTGGGCCGCAACCTCCCGTAATACGGCCTCTCCGGCTTTGATCTGGATCGCGTTGATGATCCAGAAGGACCGATGGAACACGTTCTGCTTCACCAGCAGGGCGAGTAGACCGCCCTGACTCTCATCGGCAACCCGCTTTAGCTCGTTGACGACGAAGGCGCCGCGCGCCGTCTCATTCTGGATCGTCGGCGCGCGGCTTAAGTCCGCCTTCTGGCGAAGAATCGCCCAGAATGTCGTCTCGCCGTTGGCTGTGATCTGCTGGAGCACCGCGGGCTCGACCTTGTCGAGCCCCGTCCCCCCGGTCGCGCTGCCGGCGATGGCAGAAGCCACCACGCCGGCAAGGACAACTGAGAGGAACAAGAGAACCGCCCGCCTCCAAGGAAGGCGGCTCACCGTAAGCGGCCGCTTGGCCATCTTGCACCCCCGTCCCGAAGAATGTCTGCCGCGCCATCGTACGAAACTCAGCGCGTAGATTGCAACGCACGGAACGAGTAGCTTTTTCTTTCGTCAGTTAGCGAACCTTTTGTGGCGGATGGGACCCCGACACCGAATCGCCCCCGGAGAGCGGCCGGCGGTGGAGCCCGCTCGGGTCAGGCCGGGACGAGGGTGCGTCGCCAAACCCGCCGAGGTGACCCTCCAGACCACAAGCCGCTCACCGCGGGCGATTTCTCTCTATCCGTTCATACGATCCGCAGATACCATCGGATTGCCGCGCGCGAAACCTTACCACGAAACGGTCTGGCTTCTGCGGATCCAGACCAGATCACCGACAAGCGGGCCGTACCTGCTCGAGGCCAGGTTCACGTACGCGCGACGACCCTCGCGGTCATCCCACCGCGCGCGTTGAAGACGCCCTCAACCTGGGCACGCACCGGCCCGGCGCTGGCGACGATCTCGTCGAGGACCTCGTTGACGACCTCTTCCTGGAGGATCTCCCGGCTGCGAAAGCCGGCGAGGTAGTCACGCAGCGACTTGAGCTCGAGCAGCTTCTCGCCGGGGACGTAGCGGATCGTGAGGGTGCCGAAGTCGGGCGCGCCCGTCAGCGGACAGATCGAAGTGAACTCCGGGTCGGCGAGCTCAACCTCGTACTCGCGCCCCGAGAAGCGGTTATCCAGAGTCTGGATCAAGCTTCAAGATGTCGACGACCTCGCGCACGGCCGCGGCCGACTCCTGCACGGCCGAGCGCTCGTCTTTGGTGAGCTCCAGCTCAACGACCTGCTCGATCCCGGTGGCTCCCAGCTTGACCGGCACTCCCATGTACAGCCCGTCGATGTCGTACTCGCCCTCGAGCAGCGCAGTGCAGGGCAGCACGCGCTTCTGGTCGAGCAGGACGGCGTCGACCATCTCGGCCACGGCCGCACCGGGCGCGTACCAGGCGGAAGTGCCGAGCAGCTCCACGACCTCGCCGCCACCGACGGCGGTCCGCTGCACGAGCTCCTTGATCCGGTTGTCCGGCACGAGCTCCGTGAGCGGGATCCCGCCGACGGCCGTCGCCGACACGACCGCCACCATCTGGTCGCCGTGGCCGCCCAGGACCATCGTGGCCACGTCCTTCGCCGACGCTCCAGTCTCCCAGGCGACGAAGGTGCGGAAGCGGGCCGAGTCGAGCACGCCCGCCTGACCGAACACGCGCTCCTTCGGAAGCCCGGACACATGCTTCGCCACGTGGCACATCGCGTCGAGCGGATTGGTGACGACGATGATGATCGCGTCGGGCGAGACCGCCATCGCGGCCTCGGTCACCGAGGCGACGATGCCCTGGTTCGTCGTCACGAGATCGTCCCGGCTCATCCCGGGCGAGCGCGGCTTTCCGGACGTGATCACGACGATCTCCGATCCCGCCGTCTCGTCATAGCCGTTCGTGCCGGTGAGGGCCGGTTCGTAGCCGAGGATCGGGCCGGCCTGGTTGACGTCGAGCGCCTTGCCCTGCGGGAGGTTCGGGATGATGTCGACGAGGACGACGTCGGCGTAGTCGCGGCGGGCGACCTCCTGCGCGACCGTGGCGCCGACTGCTCCGGCGCCGACGACGGTCACCTTCCTACGCAGCGCGGTCACCTTCCGTCCAGGTCGTGCTCGCCAGGCGGGAGGGGACCGCTACCAAACCGGTGCCCCGAGCTTCTCGGCGATCGCGTCGGCGACCTGGCTCGTGCCGACGGCGGTCGGGTCGTCGCGGGCGGGCTTCATGTCGTAGGTGACGCTCTTTCCCTCCGCGATCACCTCGGCGATCGCGACTTCCAGCCGGTCGGCGGCATCCGTCTCGTCGAGGTGACGCAGCATCAGGACGCCCGAGAGCATCATCGCCATCGGGTTGGCCTTGTTCTGGCCCGCGTACTTTGGCGCCGACCCGTGCGTCGGCTCGAACACGGCCGCCTTCGTCCCGAAGTTCGCCCCCGGAGCGAGCCCGAGCCCCCCGACGAGCCCCGCGCAGAGGTCGGAGATGATGTCGCCGTACAGGTTGGGCAGGACGAGGACGTCGTACTCCTCGGGCCGCTGGACGAGCTGCATGCAGAGGTTGTCGACGATCCGGTCGTCGAACTCGATGTCGGAGTGGTTCTCGGCCACCTCGCGGGCAACGTGCAGCCAGAGGCCGTCGGAGAACTTCATGATGTTGGCCTTGTGGACGGCGGTCACCTTCCGGCGGCCGTTCTTGCGCGCGTAGTCGAAGGCGAACTCGAAGATCCGGCGTGTTCCGTGGATGGAGATCGGCTTGATCGAGATCCCTGAATCGGGGCGAACGTTTCCGGCGTGGCGGGCGAGCCAGTCGATCAGCTCGAGCGCGTCCTCCGAGCCCTGCTCGAACTCGATGCCGGCATAGAGGTCCTCGGTCGCCTCCCGCACGACGATCAGGTCGACGTTCTCGTAGCGGGAGCGGACGCCTTCGTAGCTCTTGCAAGGGCGGACCTGCCCGTACAGATCGAGCGTCTTCCTCAGGGTGACGTTGACCGAGCGGAAGCCCGTCCCGATCGGAGTCGTGATCGGCCCCTTGAGCGCGACGCCGTTGCGCTCGATCGACTCGAGCACCTGGTCGGGGAGCGGATTTCCACCGAACTGGTCCATGACGTCGCTGCCCGCGTGCTGGACGTCCCAGTCGAACTGAATACCGGTCGATTCGAGCACGCGCCTCGTCGCCTCGGTCAGCTCCGGGCCGATTCCGTCTCCGGGGATGAGCGTTACCGAGTGAGCCACAGCGCGCGCCACTCTACCGGTAGATTCTTCGAGGATGAACGAGTTCAAGCCTGGTCTGGAAGGCGTTGTCGCCTTCGAGACGGAGATCGCCGAGCCCGACCGCGAGGGCGGCGCGCTCCGCTACCGCGGAGTCGACATCGAGGAGCTCGTCGGCCGCTTCCACTACGAGCACGTTTGGGGCCTGCTCGTCGACGAGAGCTTCGAGCCTGGACTGCCCGGCCCCGAGCCTTACGAGCCCAGGAACCTGAGCGGCAACGCTCCTTCCGATCTCCAGGCCGAGACGGCCCACCTGTCCGGAGAATGGGGACTGAGGAAGCTCGTCGACGTCGACGACGTGCAGGCGCGCGACGACCTCGCTCGGCTGTCGGCGCAGATGATGGCGATCGTCGCCCGCTCCGCGCGGGTTGCCGACGGCCATTCCGAGCCGGTTCCCGAAGAGGTCGTCGGGCACGGCGAGACGGCGGCCGAGAAGTTCCTGCTGCGCTGGCGCGGCGAGGCCGACCCGAGGCATGTCCAGGCGATCGACACCTACTGGATCTGCACCGCGGAGCACGGTCTCAACGCCTCGACGTTCACAGCCCGGATCGTGGCGTCGACGGGCGCCGATTGTGGAGCCGCGATGTCGGCCGGGGTCGGCGCGCTCTCGGGTCCCCTGCACGGCGGCGCGCCGGCGCGCGTCCTGCCGATGCTGGACGAGGTTGCAAAGAGGGGCGATCCGGAGGGCTACGTCGGCGAGCTGCTCGCCCGCCACGAGCGGATCATGGGTTTCGGTCACCGCGTCTACCGCGCGGAGGACCCGCGGGCGCGGCTGCTGCGCGCGACCGCCAAAGAGCTCGGTGCTGCCCGGTTCGAGGTCGCCGAGGAGCTGGAGCGGGTGGCCCTTGCCGCGCTCAAGGAGTACAAGCCCGACCGGCCGCTCGAGACCAACGTCGAGTTCTGGTCGGCCGTCGTCCTCGATGTCGCCGGGATTCCGCACGAGC